>JAEEGL010745978.1_pt1 | contig 30954 bp, 22 predicted proteins | sample 9134231 | NCBI WGS metagenome assembly JAEEGL01 (sample SAMN16246548, study PRJNA631951) | gut metagenome | biome: gut microbiome; feature: rumen; material: fiber-attached | host: Bos | place: Iran: Karaj | collected 2018-10
ACGAAAGCGCCATTTGCAATTTGAGAGGTCTTCTGGCGGAAGCTGGGGGATTCGAACCCCCGGTACGGTAACCCGCACGTCAGTTTAGCAAACTGGTGGTTTCAGCCACTCACCCAAACTTCCTTCCGGCATTCCGTTTAGAACTGTTTTAGCAGCTCTTTTTCTCAAATGCGATGCAAAGGTATAGCTTTTTTCAGAATCTCACAAGTACTTTGCAATTTTTTTTTGTACTTTTGAAATAAAATCCAGAAGATACTTATGTTTGGGATTGAAAAATGATGTTTTTTTTTGTATTCCTCTCACTTAATCGTATCTTTGCATAAAAATAATGAAACTATGGATACAAACGTACAGTTCAAGATGCCTAAAGGGTGTAAGTTGATAGAACTTCCCATTATTGCAGACGAACGTGGAGCACTGGCTTTTGGGGAATGCAGGAATCATATCCCCTTTAAAATTGAGCGTGTGTTCTGGACGTATAACATAAAAGACGGGGTGAGCCGTGGAAACCATGCGCACAGAACGTGCTCTATGGTAATCTTTCCTTTGGGAGGCAGCTTTAAAATGGAGGTGGATGACGGTGAGCAGAAAATTATTCTTGAGATGAACGATTCTCACGTGGGAATTCTTATCCCCCCCTTGGTGTGGTGCAAACTTTATGACTTTACACGTGATGCCGCATGCGTTAGTCTGGCATCTGAGCCATACAGCGCAGAAGATTATATCCATGATTATAATGAATTTAAAGAATTGACTGCAAAATGACGATTATACCTTATTCTATTAATAGGAAAGATACATGGGATGCGTTTGTTGAGAGTTCCAAGAACGGCACATTCCTGTTGCAGCGCAATTTTATGGACTATCATAGTGATCGCTTTTTTGATTGCTCTTTATTGATATATGATGGCGTATCGCCGGATGATGAGTATAAAGAGAGTCATATGACTACCAAGGATCTTGTTGCTGTCTTCCCAGCAAATTATGATGAACATACTAAATGTGTATATTCTCATCAGGGACTTACATACGGCGGTCTTATCGTGTTGCCCGAGGTGACGCAGATGGAGGTAATTTCTATTATGCAGGAGGTGTTATGCTATTATCGTGACTTTATGCAGGCTGTAAAGGTCTTTTACAAACCTATACCTTATATATATAGTGCTATCCCCAGTGATGAAGACTTATATGCCCTTTTCCGTGCTGGTGCTCAGTTAAAACGACGACTTGTAAGCACAGCTATCAACCAACGTAATACGCTTAAGATGCGTACGCTGCGTATGCGACAGGCAAAGAAGGCTGTAGATCATGGATGCTATCTGGGTCATGTAACAGAAAATGACGAGGCTGGGTTGTTGGAGTTCTGGAACCTGTTGGAGGACGTGCTAATGACGCACCACAACAGTAAACCTGTTCACTCTTATCACGAGATTTTGCTTCTGATGCGTTTGTTTCCCAAGAATATTAAGGTTTATGTTGTCCGTCACGAAGATCATATAGTTGCAGGTACTGTTATCTTTGAGAGTCGACAGGTAGCGCACGTACAATACATAGCCTCAGGCGACGAGGGTAGGGAATACGGTGCTTTGGATTTGCTGTTTAAACATTTGATAAACGAACGTTATAAACAGATGGAGTATCTGGATATGGGTACTAGCAACGAGAATGACGGCAAGTTCCTGAACGAAGGACTGATATTCCAGAAAGAAGGCTTTGGCGGTAGGGCTGTATGCTATGACACATACGAGGTGGATTTGCATAACTCGCAAATAGATAAGATGACGGGTAATGTTCGAAATACGCAGAGTAAGACCATAAAGTACCTTAGTCTGAAACAGATAAACGAACGATTTGAACCAGAACTTAGCAGCGAGGTAACACGTGTTATCCGTACCGGATGGTATTTGTTAGGTAAGGAAAACGAACGATTCTCAAAGCTCTTTTCAGAGTATTGCGGTGCCCAATATTGTGTTCCTGTTGGTAATGGATTGGAGGCATTGTCACTCATACTGCTTGCATACAAGGAGAAACTGGGCTGGCAGGATGAAGATGAGGTAATCGTACCATCCAACACCTATATTGCTACCATTCTGGCCGTTACATATGCAGGAATGAAGCCTGTACTATGTGAACCTCATTTGGATGACTATCTGATAGATGCTGAGCTTATAGAACCCTTGATTACAGAAAAGACCCGCGCCATCTTGCCTGTTCATCTATACGGACGTGTTTGTGACATGGATGCTATCAATGCAATTGCCCAAAAGCATGGACTGAAAGTGATAGAGGATGTGGCACAAGCACATGGTGCTCGATATAAGGGTAAGATGGCTGGAAACCTCTGTGATGCTGCAGGAATCAGTTTCTATCCTGGAAAAAATCTGGGCGCTTTGGGCGATGCCGGATGCGTGACTACCAACGACGAGGAACTTGCTCGTATTGTTCGTACAATGGCCAATTACGGAAGTGCAGAGAAGTATGTCAATGAATACAAGGGACATAACAGCCGCATGGATGAAATACAAGCTGCAGCCCTGTGTGTCAAACTTCCTTTCCTGGATGTTGATAATGAACGCAGGCGTGAGATTGCATCTATGTACGACAAGGGTATTGTTAATCCACTGATTACTAAGCCCGTTGTTGCAAAGAATCCAGAAGAGAATGTCTATCACATATATCCTGTAAGATGTTCAATGCGTGATGAATTATCTGCCTATCTAAAAGATAAAGACATACAGACGTTTATTCATTACCCCATACCACCTCATTTGCAGAAAGCATACAAGGAGTGGAACGATGAAAAGTATCGTATTTCTGAACGTATTCATAAGGAAATACTCTCGCTTCCCATCTCCCCTGTTTTTACAGACGAGCAGGTTAAACGTGTGATAGATGCAGTAAATACTTTTACCGTTGAGGTTTAGGATAGTTCTACTACGGTAATACCCGCTCCACCAAATTGCACATGCTCATCATGTGCAGAGGATACGCTGGGTACCGTCTGAAGGTACTGACGAATCAGTTGTCGTAGTATGCCAGATCCTGTTCCGTGCAGAATACGGACTTGGTTGGCGCCCACCAATACAGCATCATCAATAAAATGTGTAACGATCTGTAGCGCTTCTTCGGCTCGCATGCCTCGGACATCTATCTCTTGATGGAAATGCAGATGCTTCTCGCGAACTTGGTTTTGTGTTTCTTTGCTTACGAAGGAAACTATCTGTACAGCGTGATTTTCCTTTTCCTTGGGTGTGGCGTGCTGCAATCGTGAAAGTTCCACTCTTGTGCGTACCATACCAAATGCAATAGAGGCTTTCTTGCCGTTTATTTCTTCTATCACTCCAACTGTTGTCTGCCCCTTCAGGCGAACCGTATCGCCTTTCTGGAATGTTGATTGTTCGTCGTTAACGGTTGTCGGCTTAATGTATACCGTTGTTTTCGTGTTTTCAGATGAGAGTTCTGGGTTTTTCTTCCTTTCCTCTTTGCGTTTACGGCGCTCCTGAATCTGGCGTATCTTGCGCTCTATCATCTCGTCGTGCTCGTGCTTCAGTTGTTCCTCCATACGGGCACGGAAATCATCTATCTCCTGACGGGCCTTGCGGGTGCGGTCCTTCTCGGCTTGTGCTTCCTTTATATCACGGATGGTCTTCTCTACAATGGCGTTACTGTCTTGCAGAATCTGTTCAGCTTGTTTCTTGGCCTCTCTGATAATTTCCTTGCGTTTCTCCTTCAATTCGGCCATTTCCTTCTCGTACCGATCTATGGTGCTTTCCATCTGCTTCTCCTGCTGGTGGATGGCCTGTCGTTTACCTTCCCAATAGCGCTTGTCGCGCGTGATATCCAACAGATATTTGTCAGCATTCACATAATCCTTACCCACAATTTCTGTGGCATCGGCAATTACTTCCTCTGGGATTCCTATTTTACGAGCTATCTCTACGGCGAAGCTACTGCCAGGATTGCCAATCTGAAGTTGGAATAGGGCTTCCATTCTATGGCGGTCGTAAAGCATAGCGCCATTCACCACACCCGGTGTATCCTCTGCAAAATGTTTCAGGTTCTGATAGTGTGTGGTGATTACGCCATAGGCACCATCTTTCACAAAGCACTTCAGTACTGCCTCAGCTATTGCACCGCCGATGGTAGGTTCTGTTCCACCTCCGAACTCGTCGATAAGCAAGAGACTATGTGGGTTGCAGCCACGCATCATATTCTTCATATTCAGCAGATGACTGCTATAGGTACTCAAGTCATCCTCTATGCTCTGTTCGTCGCCAATATCAATAAAGATATCCTTAAAGATGCCACACTTCGAGTTCTCGCCCATGGGTACGGCCAGTCCACATTGTAGCATATATTGCAGCAGACCCACTGTCTTCAGGCACACACTCTTGCCGCCTGCATTAGGTCCGCTGATTACCAGTATGCGTTGTTTCTTGTTCAACTCTATCTCGAGGGGAACCACCTTCTTGCCTTGTTTCTTTAGGGCGAGCGCCAACAGGGGGTGTTGGGCGAGGGTCCAGTCGATAAGCGGATTCTTCTCTATCTGAGGTGATACACCGCCTATCTGGTCTGCCAGATGGGCTTTGGCGCGAACAAACTCTACGTCGGCCAGAAACTCGTAGCCGCGTACCAGCTCGGGGATGTTGGGACGTAATAGTTCGGTGAAGTCCTTTAAGATACGGATAACCTCGCGTTTTTCCTCGGCTTCCAACTCACGGATGTGATTATTAACCTCTACTACTTCAGCTGGTTCTATGAAGACAGTCTTACCCGTTGAACTTTCATCGTGTATGATACCCTTCAGCTTTCGCTTCATGGCTGGAGCGGCAGGTATGACCAGTCGTCCGTCTCTGAGCGTAGGAACCACATCCTTGTCCACCCATCCTTCGGCTTGTGCTGCTTTCAGTATCTTGTTAAGGGTACGGCTTACGCTTCCCTCATGCTTGCGAAGTTCATGTCTGATGCTAGCCAGTTCTGGTGTTGCATTGTCACTAATCCTACCATAGCGGTCCAATATCTGTTCAGCCCGTTTGGTGATGGAGTGAAAGGTGAAAACTCCCTCTGTCAGTTTTTGTAGGGCAGGGTAGATGGGACGTTCGCCCTCTTCCTCGTTGCGCAGGATTGACACCCACGAATGCAGGGTGCGGAGCGATAGGTACAGGTTGTGCAGTTCCTTTTCATCCAGGTGTACGCCTTCGATGCGTATGCGTTGGATGGAAGGGCGGAGGTCGAAGAAATCCTGCTCGGGCAGTTCGGTTACCTCAGCCATAATACGACGGAATTCTTGAACCTGCTGATGCAGCAGACGTATCTCCTCATGTTTAGTCAGGAACGTCATCTGCTCCACACGGCTTCGTCCTAAGCTGCTCAGGCAATGGTTGCTCAGCAACTGGCGTATCTCCGTGAAGCCTATTTTCTGCTCAAAGTGTTGTGGATAAATCATGCGTGGACGTTACTTCAAGTTTTTCTCTGGATACATTGTGTTCCACCATGTGGGGTCATCTTGCAGCCAGCGGGCAAACCAAGCCATGATGCTGTCGTGCCAACGAATGCGCTTGTTGTAATCCAGGATATGATGGTTCTCGCCCTCAACGGTTATGAAGGCTGTTTCCTTACCTAAGATCTTCAGAGCTGTAAACATCTGGATACTCTCATTGATGGGTACATTGGTATCTGCTCCACCATGCATGAAGAGGATGGGCGTTTTAACCTTGTCGGCATTAAAGAGAGGAGCATGACCGCTATACAACTCCATATTGTTCCAAGGGTAGGAGTGAGCGGCTGAAGTCGTGCTGTACGAATAGCCCCAGTAGCCAAAGCCCCAGTAGCTGGCAGGGTTGCTGATACCTGCATGACTCATGGCAGCTGCAAAGATATCGGTCTGCGTCTGCAGGTACATCGTCATGAAACCGCCATAGCTGGCACCCATACAGCCAATCTTCTTCTCGTTTACGAAGGGGTGCTCCTTGCAGAACTGCTTGGTACCCTGAATGATATCGTCGGCTGTATAGTCGCCGTAGGCATTCACGTGTCGTGATGCAAATTCCTGACCAAATCCACTACAGCCCGAAGGTTGGATTACATATACCACATAGCCCATTGCAGCCCATTCCTGATAGTTGTAGTAGCTATCCAGCACACGACCCACAGGCGAGCAACCACCGTAGTAATATACCAGCATGGGGTATTGTTTTGTCTCATCAAAGAAGGGAGGCAGATAGTAGCAACCATATATGCTGTCGCCGCGTTCAGCCTTGAAGTTCCAGTCATAGCACTTGCCCAGTTGGATGTCCTTCAGTCGGGTAGGGTTCAGGTCACACAACAATCGTTCCTTTCCACTCTTCAGGTCGCGCAGCCAGCAACGATCTGTGCTCATACTTCCTTCACCAATGTACGCCAGGAAGGGTTTCTCCTCAGCCAGACTGTAGCTACCATATATATAAGGTTCTGCGAGAGGCAGTTGCTCCGCCTTTCCACTCTTGGGGTTTATGCGATAGATGTTTCGCTGGTCACGATACTCACAGAGGGCATAAATCATGCCATCCTGTTCCGACCATTTGTATGACGTTACCGATGGGTCGAAATCACGTGTCAGGCAGCGAACCTCCTTTGTCTGCAGGTCTATGGTAAACAACTCATACTCGTAGCTGCTGGGCGTAACACCTTGGGGCAACGTATTTCCTATGCCGCCTAAAGCCTCAGGGCTTCCCATCAGGGCAACGTATCTCTCATCCGGAGAGAAGGTGTACGAGCCTATGAAACCGTCATGTTTTACCAGCGTATCTACTTTCCCTGTTGCAGCATCCAGCAGCAATAGGTCGGTGAAGCTGAAGGGGCGTTCTGTCAGGTCATCCGCATGGATGGATATAAGGTAATGGCTTGCATCCTTGTTTGCTGCTACATAAACATTCTTTGCACCTTTGGTAATGGGTGTGGTGATGCCTGTCTCTATATCGTAGAGCGAGTAGTTCCTGCGGTTACGCCAGCCTGGCTGACGATCATCAGGCTCCAGAATCTGATGAACATCCTTGTTCTTTTCTTCAGGCACCTTCTCCTCATAGGATACCAAGAACTTCTTCAGGTCACGCGTTAGGTAAGCGTGTCCCTTGCCTGTGTATTTGCCTATAGGAGTCTTCTCGCCCGTCTTTAGATCAACGGTCTCATAGCACCAAGTTCCTTCCTTTTCGCGATAGCAACGCACATATCGGTCGCCCTTTGGCAACCAATACTGGAAGCCGTCCAAACTGAACTCCTTGCCAGTTGTCAGGTCTATGAAAGTATCCTTGCCACTAGTCTCGCCGCCCTTGTAAGTAATGCTCTTGCGGATGCGGGCATATTTAGCACTGCTGGAGAGCTCTACGCCGCTGATGCGTTCGCCATGCATCATATCGGCATTTGTCCAGTAGCGCTTGCCGTCGGGATTGATGGTTACTGGCTGCTCAGTTTCCACGCTTACGCGCAGCGTATCAGACTTGTCGCCCTTGTGCAGCAGCTTAATACTCACCTCGTGTCTGCCAGGAATCAATTCAAAGTCAGGTCCCTGCTCATTCCCATCGATATATAGCTTATGCTTGCTCTCGCACTTCACATTCACCTTTCCTTTGGCAAACCCTGTATTCTGAAGGGTGAAGGAAGCCAGAAACAAACCCTCACCCTGGCCCTCTCCTGAGGAGAGGGTAACTGGTACAATTGAAGAATAATCTCCCTCTTTCTTTGGGAGAGTCGGGGAGATACTTTCCATATAAAGTTCATCCAGATCAATCTTCTTTCCCTCTGCATCCAGCGTATCCGTCATAAAAGGTTTTACAGTTGGGTAGGGCCCGGCCACATGCAGTTTAGTAACATCAATGTTTTCAGCTGCCATCAATGCTGGCAGGAAGAGCAATGAAATGAGTAAATTTCGCATAATTGATTTCATTTTTGAGTGCAAAATTACGATTAAGTGAGGGAATTACAAAAGAAAAGACAGTTTTTCTTTCCTTTTACGAATGGATGTCAAAGATTTCATCCCTAATGACAAAAGTTCTTTTTTCTAGGGGGGGGGAGGTTTTTCTCGGCCGATAAAGTTATTTTGTGCTTTTTTTACTGGTACACGTAGAAAAATTTACTGGTACACGTGGAAAAAAATACTGCTACACATGGCAGTAAAATTTTTTTTTAGTGTCCGGAAATGGACACTTTCTTCTAAATAATGTGATTCGTAAGTTAAAAAAGAATGAAAGAATCTAAGAAATCCTTTCGGACTGAACTTTAGACTTACTATCTTTGGCAAACTAAAAACAAAACACACTAACAATAATATGAAAAAAACGTTATTTTTTGCGTTACTTGCAACCTGCACTCTGGCAAGCCAGGCACAGATTAAATGCCACATCGAAGGGACTGTTGCCGACGGCGTGAAGCGCCAGAAATTCTACATTACACAAAAAGTTACAACACGCGACGATGATGCGAAATGGACAGAAGTAAACGTAAAGGACGGACGTTTCGCCCTCGACATCCTAGCCGATACGACGGAGATGTACGAAATGAGAGAAGACCGATGGAATGGACGTTACGCCATCTTTCTTGTGGAGAACGACACTGTGCGCATCACTGTTACACCAGATGGTGAACATTCACGTCTGGAAGTTGTGGCAGGAGGATCCGAGCAAGAGAAGTGGCTGAAAATGGAACGTCAGTCAAAAGCCCTTTTCGGGCAAGAAGAAGAGATGATAGAACGCAAACTAGACTCCTTGGATGAGAATGGCTTTTACTATTCTGAAGAATTTAGAAACTTGGATAAAGAGTTTGATAAGTATGACCGTTTCAACCCCGATCATGCCCATGCCCTTGATCTCCTCTACGCTCGAATAAACTCTATGCAGCACGACAAGAGTGCCTATTCGCCAGAGGCTCGCACATTAAAGATAGCGGAAGACTCACTTTACGCACAAGTTGATGCTTGGGAAAAAGCATATAAAGCCGACCATCCTATGCTCTATGGGTTGCTCTACTTAGAGAGGTGGCTGCACTATGCATACGATGATATAAACAAGGCACAACCTTATCTTGATGAATACCACCGGTTATATGAACACCTCTTCCCAAATCATCCCGTTCACCGTCGCATTGCCATAAAAGAACGTGGACTTCGCCTACAACCTGGGCAGCCATACTTTGACGATTACAAAGCTGCAACTGCCGACGGAGAGAGCGTAAGCGTAGGCTCACTCTATCGTGGACGGGTGACCATCATCAACCTATGGGGGTCTTGGTGTGGCCCTTGTCGCGCTCATGCCATGGCTCTCATTCCCGTCTATGAGAAATATCGCGATGCAGGGCTGAACGTCGTATCAATTGCCCGCGAGTGGGACATGAACGCCTTTCGTCGCGCAATGGAGCGCGACAAGTACCCGTGGTCAAGCCTCGTGGATTATAAAGACCAATATGGCGTATGGGAGAAACATGGCAAAAATGGCGGCTCTGGTAAGATCATGCTCATTGACCGAGATGGCACTATCCTCTCTACCTCTAACGATGCACAGGAGTTGGAGCCACTCATCAAGAAAGCACTTAATATCGAATGAAGCGTTAAGTTTATCCTCTATGGGTTTGAACTAAAATAGCGATTATAATTACAAAAAGGACAATTATCAAGATGGACATGAGGGCATATGCGAGAAGTGACATCCAGACGCCCTTACACCAGCTTAATTTCATAAGCTGCTTGTACATGATAATATAAAAGATTATTCCCACAAAAACACGTATATTATTCAGGATGTCCTCTGAATCAGGAATAAGACTGAAAGGGAGCAGACAGATGACAAACAGCATCTTGATGCACGCATAATATATCAGTACATAGAAATGTTCTGTGGGGTTAAGGGGGATTAGTTCACCATCTGGACGCTGAATCTTGGTTTTGTGAAATACAAGCCAGAAAGGGAATACAGCAAGAAGCGACTGGAAGAGCGCGAAATATACCTTCTTGTCATACAAAACCTTTAACCAACTGACAAAGTATGCTGCCATCTCGGAAATGGTGTCATTCTCATCATCATTGTTAAGATCTTTTATATTGTCAAACGCCAAAGCATCATCACCCAAACCATAGAGTACAAGTGCATATATGGCAACAATCCACACCAACAACTGGATAGGGTTATAATATTTCGTACGTTGTCCCAGAAGGTACTCGCGCGCCATATGCCCAGGTCGTATGCATAGGCTTGTCAACGTGTTACGAAGTTTATTGTTGTAACCTGAGATGGAGGAAATAGAATCTGAAATAATCTCAACTATTTTAAGTCGTTTGGTTTCAGCTTTCTGTCCACAATTAGGACAATACTTACTGTCAAATGACGTTCCGCAATTTAGACATTTAGCTTTCATTTATATAATTCTATTAGATGAATGTAACACATGGGATGTTGTTACGTACAATAATTCTGTGTCAAAGGTACAAATTAATTCTGATTTATTTTGTATTGTTCCTATGAATGTGTAAATTTGCAAGGCATTTTGAATAATAGACTATAGCAAATGGCAGAGAGAAGAAAGCAGACAACCAAGATTGTCGAGGTGCCCAGCGTTGACCAATACGGACACAAACAGCCACAAAGCCTGGATATGGAAGTGGCTGTGATAGGTGCCCTGATGGTGGAACAGGAAGCATGGGGCTTGGTCGCAGAGATACTGAAACCCGAGAGTTTCTACGATAAACGCCATCAGATTATCTTCCAGGCTATTCAGACACTGAACGTAGAACAGAAGCCTGTGGATATCATGACGGTTTGCGACCAGTTGGAGCGAACGGGTCTGTTAGAGGATGCCGGCGGCAATACTTATCTGATGCAGATCAACGCAGAGGTTGCCAGCAGCGCCCACATTCTGTATCATGCAAAGGTCATTGCCCAGAAGTCTTTGGCACGCCAGCTTATCACATTTGCAAGCTATATTCAGACACAGGCATTTGATTCTACAATAGATGTAGCTGACCTTATGCAAACAGCTGAAAGTCAGTTATTTTCCATCTCGCAGAAAAATCTAAAAAAAGACTACACCCAGATTAACCCTGTCATTGACAACGTATATAAATTACTGAAGCAGGCAGCAGCTCGTGAGGGTGGTCTGAGTGGACTGAGCACAGGTTTTGAGGAGCTGGATAAGATGACCAGTGGATGGCAGAACAGCGACCTTATTATTATTGCTGCACGTCCGGCAATGGGTAAAACAGCCTTTGTGCTGAGCATGCTCAAGAAGATGGCAGTTAACAATGGAGTTCCTGTAGCCATGTTCTCTCTGGAGATGAGTAATGAGCAGCTTGTACAACGCTTAATGGTAAACGTAAGTGAGATTAGCGGTGAGAAATTGCGTAGCGCTCAGTTACAGCCATACGAGTGGGGGCAGTTGGATGCCCGTGTACGTCAGCTTTGGGATGCTCCTATCTATGTGGATGATACACCTCAGCTTACCGTATTCGAGTTACAGACAAAAGCCAGACGATTGGTTCGTGAGCATGGTGTAAAGATAATAATGATTGACTACCTACAGCTGATGCATGCCAGCGGTTTGAATATCAATAGTCGTCAGGAAGAGGTTTCTACTATTAGCCGTTCGCTGAAAGGATTGGCAAAGGAGTTGAATATCCCCATTATTGCATTGAGTCAGTTGAACCGTGGTGTTGAGAATCGCGAGGGTGAAGAAGGTAAGCGACCCCAGCTGAGTGACTTGCGTGAGTCTGGTGCCATTGAGCAGGATGCAGATATTGTATGCTTTATCCATCGTCCAGAATATTACCATATTTATACAGACCAGTCTGGACAGAGTTGGAAGGGGCTTGCCCAGTTTATTATTGCCAAGCATCGTAATGGTCAGGTAGGGGATATTAAGTTGCAGTTCAAGAGCGAGTTCGCTCGCTTTGAGGATTTGGAGACACATGTTCCATTGCCAGGAGAGAAATCGAGCGATATGGGAGGACGGTTTGTCTCAGACAAACTTAGCCCCGAGGAAATGGCTAATGCACAAAGTCAACTTCCACCAGAAGAGGAGCCTTTTGCAGGGCTTTCGGCAGAGAATGTTCCGTTCTAATCGACAAGCCTTAGACTTTATAACTTCAAAGATAACAGGTTAAAATAATAAGCCCCTCTGGTATTCCAGAAGGGCTTTTTGTTATGAATCCGTAGAATTGTAATTCCGTGAATTATTCTTCTTCGGGCTTCATATTTGTATAAACTGTTTGAACGTCATCAAACTCCTCTAACTTCTCAACCATCTTGTTGATAGTCTCACGCTGCTCAGGAGTAACATCCTTCAGGTCATTGGGGATATAAGTAAACTCACCACCGACATCCTCATAACCGTCAGCCTCCAACTTCTTCTGAATTTCATTGTAGCTGGTGGGTTCGCCATAAATGGTGATTGTTGTTACATCCTTATCCTCGTCATACTCTTCATCGTATTCTTCTTCAACACCACAATCAATCATCTCAAGGATGAAGTCATCCATATCCATATCAGCCTTCTTCTTAAAGGTGAATACACACTTGTGGTCAAAAAGGAATGCCAGAGAACCTGTTGTACCCATGTTTCCGCTGAACTTATTGAAGACGCTACGGACATCTGCAACCGTACGTGTAGTGTTGTCTGTAAGGGTATCAACGAAAACGGCTACACCATGAGGGCCGTATCCTTCGTAAGTAACAGACTTGTAGTCGCTCTGATCCTTACCCATAGCATTTTTGATAGCACGCTCAATATTATCCTTCGGCATATTCTCACGTTTGCAAACAGCGATAATAGAACGTAATGCAGGGTTATTTTCTGGTTCTGGTCCGGCAGCCTTAACAGCAATGGCAATCTGCTTACCCAGACGTGTAAATGTCTTGGCCATGTGGCCCCATCTCTTAAGCTTTGTAGCTTTACGGTATTCAAATGCTCTTCCCATTTTATATAAAATTCAAATATTATAAATTCAAGATTATCTTAACTCTGCTTTCAACTGAGAGGAGAGATTATTGATGAGTTTCTGCATGATAGCATCTATCTGTTTGTCGTTCAGCGTCTTCTCGTTATCCTGAAGGATAAAGTTAACCGCGTACGACTTCTTGCCCTCTGGCAGTTTGTCTCCCTCGTAAACATCAAATAGTTTAACGCCCTTAAGGAGTTTCTTCTCTGTCTGGTATGCAATCTTCTCAACCTGTTCAAATTCTACACTCTCATCAAGCAGTAAGGCTAAGTCACGACTCACTGCAGGGAACTTGCTTATTTCTGTGTATGTTACTGCTAAGTTCTTGATGGTCTTCATAAGTTGTTTCCATCGCAAATCGGCAAAGTATACAGGAGCGGAGATGCCGAAGCCCTTGAGTATCTTGTGACTCACAATACCCATTTCTACGAGTACCTTTCCGCCACGGTTCTGAATCTGAATACTCTTATCGTAGATGTCTGATGTGCCCTGAGCAAAGACGAGTAAACCAAATGGAACACCCAAACGACTGATGATATTCATTACATATGCCTTCAGTTCATAGAACGAACTGTCTTCATCAGCATGAGCCCAGCTGCCACTTACGCGCTTGCCAGTAACCCAGAGTCCAAGATGGTAATCCTCTGAGTATGCATCAAGAACATGTTTGATAACCTCTGGGTCGCGACTACTGCTGACACCTGGAATGATATCCGCACAACGTTTCTCGGCTTGGAACTTATAGCAGTTACCATACTCAAAGAACTTAAGATCTGCGTTTCTATAGTTCGTATTACGTGCAATGCTCTCTAATCCACCAAAGAGAAGTGTCTGACGAAGTGAGTTCAGGTCTTGGCTGAGGGGATTCAGCAATTTAACAAGATTCTCGCTCTTGTAGTTTTCCAATCCCTCGTAGTATGCACCGCGCTGTAAACTGTTATTCAGAATTTCGCGGAAACCTGCACCTACCAACTGCTCGCTGACAAGGTTTTGAAGTTTGTGGCTCTTATCAGGATCACCTTTAACGGAAAGGCTACTCTTGAGGGTCGTGGGAATCTCAATATTGTTATAGCCGTAGATTCGCAGAATATCCTCGACAACATCGCAGGGACGCTGAACATCTACACGATAAGCAGGAACAACAAGCTCAAGACCTTCTGCTGTCTCATTCTGGATTTTCATCTCCAAACTTGTAACAATGCTCTTGATGGTCTCTGTAGGAATATGCTTACCAATCAAGGTATCTACATAATTGTATTTGAGAGAAACGTTGAAGTCGGGTAGGGGATTGGGGTATATGTCTACAATCTGCATGCTTACCTTAGCACCAGCCAGTTCTTTTGCAAGAATTGCCGCTTGCTTTAAGGCATAAATCTGTCCATTGGGGTCGATTCCACGCTCAAAACGGAAGCTAGCATCTGTGCTAAGACCATGGCGGCGAGCACTCTTACGAATCCATGTGGGATTGAAGTAAGCACTTTCCAATAAGACATTAACTGTGCTGTCATAAGTTCCACTTCCCTTACCACCGAATACTCCAGCAATACACATGGGTTCCTCTGCATTGCAAATTGCCAAATCGCGATTTGATAGTTTATGTTCTTCGCCATCAAGGGTAACGAAAGGTGTTCCCTCGGGCATCGTCTTGACAACCACATTCTTGCCAAGAATCATATCTGCATCAAAGCAGTGAAGAGGCTGGCCGTATGCCATCATGATGTAGTTGGTAATATCAACGATGTTGTTAATGGGGCGTAGACCTATTACACGTAATTTGTTCTGTAACCATTCTGGGCTCTCCTTAACCTGACAACCTGTGAGTGAAACGGCACAATAACGGGGACATGCCTCAGTGTTTTGTACATCAATACTGATGGGCAGCGCCTCGTCGTCAACCTTGAAATCATCGCAAGAGGGACGCTTCAAGCTGGTCTTGTAACCGTTTTGGATAAGCCAAGCATAAAGGTCGCGAGCTACGCCATAGTGGCTGCAAGCATCTGCACGGTTAGGTGTGATATCTACCTCAATAACATAGTCACTTTCAATATTGTAATATTTTGCTGCAGGAGTTCCGACAACAGCATCATCAGGAAGGACTATGATACCATTATGGTCAGTTCCAATGCCAATTTCGTCCTCGGCACAAATCATGCCGAAACTCTCTACACCACGCAACTTGCTACGCTTAATGGTAAAGACCTCATCACCATCATACAACTTCGTGCCAACAACGGCAACTACAACTTTCTGACCAGCTGCCACGTTTGGTGCCCCACAAACAATCTGAAGGGGCTCACCCTGTGCAACATCTACAGTGCAGATGTGCATGTGGTCACTATTGGGGTGTGCCTCACATGTAAGTACTTTACCAATCCAGAGACCTTCCAAGCCTCCCTTTATACTCTGAACTTCCTCAACGCCTTCTACCTCCAAACCGGCACTTGTAAGTGCATCTGCTATTTGCTGTGCTGTGAGGTCTGTCTCGACGTATTCACGAAGCCATTTATAAGATATATTCATCGTTTATAATAAGAAAATAATTTTTTCGAGGTGCAAAATTACAAATTATTCGGCACACATCCAAGAGATAGTTTTATTTTCTGAAAGAAAATTACTTTGTCATTGACCAACCCAGCTTTAAACCCTTATAGTTGCCGAGCACAGAAGATGCCGTAGAATTACCAATGGGAGAATTGCTAAGGGCGGTTATTACAGAAAGAACTTTGTTGGAATCAAAGAGCAAATACAGTTCGTTCCCGTTTTTACAAGCTGTGCATTTTACATTGCCCACTCCTAATGCATCTGTTATGGTAAGTTTGTTGGCAGAAGCGTCAAACTTGTATGTACCTGGGTATGTTCGTGAGCCACATGTAAAGCTACATGTATTGTCCTTATTAAAGGTCAACGAGGTTTTACCTTGCGTAAAACCAATCTTTGACAATTGATTACCAAGTGATTTCTCTATTTTGTCAGAAGCAACATCAGAGCCTAACTTTGCCAAGATATTCTCGCTCTCGAAGATTACCTTTGGAGACGAATATTTCCACGTTCCTATAATGTTATCTTGACTGATTGTGTTACCATAAAGAAGGTAGGAGAGTACACGTCCCAAAAGGTCTGTAGTCGTCTGAGAAGTGTTTCCGGATAGTGCGTTGTCAATAAGCGAAGATGCATCTGTTTTGGTGTCTTTCTGATAGTTAAATGCTTGACATGAAGAAAGCAAAACAACAGATAAAATGAACACATAAATAGAAAGATTCTTTTTCATAATATTTATTTTTTAGATGTTTCGAAAACTTTCTTGAACGAGGTGGGGAAGGGTGTTTCAAATGTCATAGGTTCACCTGTTCGAGGATGATAAAAATTTAAGCGATAAGCATGTAAAGCTAATCTCCCGATAGGATTCCGTCCGTTTCCATATTTTGTATCTCCAGCAACAGGATAGCCTAGATCATTCATGTGTACACGAATTTGATTTTTACGTCCTGTTTCTAGACGCATCTCCACCAAACTATAATCCTCATTCTTTTGCAAAAGATGATAGTGTGTTATGGCTTCTTTTCCGCCATTATCAGTTGGACTACTGTAAGTAAAGAATGCCTTATTATCTTTCAACCATGAATGAATAGTTCCACCTTCTTGCTCCATACTTCCGCACAAAACGGCGACATATCTGCGGTCGTAGACTATATCATGCCAATTTCCTTCTAGAATTTGCTCCATCTCAATACTTTTGGCGTAAATCATCAATCCTGACGTTTCTCTGTCCAAACGATGCACTACGTGAGCTGTACATTTGAAGTGTCGTTTGTGGAAATAATCATCAAGGATAGATTTAACACAAAACTGATTTGGGGAAGAAGCCATGCTCAATATTCCAGGCTGTTTTTCAATAACTACAATATCCTTATCCTCATAAACAATCTTTATATGCTTGTTTATGAGCTCTGTACTGCGCTTTTGGCGAGAGATTCTGACCATCTCGCCAACTTTGAGCATATAATTATATTGTGTTACCAGTTTACGGTCAACAGTAACAGCGTGTCCTGTTAGCAAATCCTTAACACGATTTCTACTAACTCCAGACATCTGCTTTAACATGAATTCCATCAGTTCCATAGGTTCTCTGACGGGTAATTCTATGTATTTCTGTGCCGAATATTCTTCTCCTGTTATATTTCTTGCCATTTAAAAATCGTAATCGCGATTATGTTTAGAAAGTTCTCTATAAACCATCCTCTTCTATATCATCGTCGGGAATAACCTCGTCCTTATCTTGTATTGTGAATGCCTCAAGCTCTCGAATTGTTCCATTAAAGATATTACAATCAACAAAACCTTTAATACCATCAACCTTTCCACAGTCTGTATGTTGCCACATCACCCAGTCGCCTTTATATTCAAGTTTATTTATATAATAATGTGCAATCCAATATGGGTATTCATTAAATATTGGATTATCTAGATAATCTTTTTTGAATTTGTAACTTGTATATAAGATTGGCTTAACACCATATTTTTCCTCAACAATATCTAACCATCTCTTTACGTCTTGTTGGAGCTGTTGTTTTGTGAGTTTCCCAATTTTCTCTATGTCTAACACTGGTGGTAAGTCTCCAGGAACAAGATGGACTTGATGTAAATAAAAACGAGCTTGTTCTGCAGCGTCTACACCAGGAACGAAGAAATGATATGCGCCACGTATGAAGTCATTCTCCTTTGCTTGAAAGAAGTTGTCGTTAAAATCATCATCATAGAGATCTTTTCCTTCCGTAGCTTTAATTATGATAAAACGCACCGGATCATTATTGAGTGATGCGTTTCTAAGTTTCTCCCATTTGATACTTGTCTGGTAATGACTGATGTCAATACCTCTCACATTATATCCCTCCGGATATTTTGGTTCGCCGTATATGGCTTTCCATCTGAAACTATATGGACTTACAAAAAAATAGTAAAACAGTCCAATATAAGCAACGGCAACCAATATAATACCAACCCAGATATATACAGCATACCTTCCAAAAACGGATTTCTTGTTTTTGTGTCTTCTGATTCCGTTTTTTAGTGACGACGAAGCTGATCTCCTATTTATAGAACCACTTCTTGTCTTTCTAGGTCTACTGCTGGTGGCCAAAAACTTTTTATATTACCCCCTCTCCTACTCGTCATAAGCAGAAGAGGGGGATATTATATTAATTTATTATTTCTGCTCCAATGCTAGTGTTTTTGTACATTGGTCACATACTTCAGAAGGACCCCAATACTGGATTGGACCAGGATATACGTAGCAGGTATTTTTAGCCCATTCCTCACGTTTGCTTGAAAAGAACTTGAAGGGTGCACCATCCAATTCAACAAGAGCCTTACGAATAACAGGCTTCATGGCACCATTACGACGCTCCATATTCATCATCATGGTGATGGGCACACCACCAGCAATCCACTCATCTGCAGGTGCTGTAGTGTTCTTGATAATAGACATATAACCAGTCTTGCCGTTAGCTATCAGGCGACTTGCATTGAAACCAAGGCTGTAGCAGTAGTCTGCATCGTAGTTAGAGGGAGCTGCACAACGACCTTCATAACCAAAGAAATGATGCTGAGCACTAAATTTGCCATTGTATTTGCCTTCTGCCTTCCAAGCAGCCAACTTGGTAGCAACCATAGCAGATAGCAACTTCTCTGTCTCAATAAGAGAAACCTGAACATTTCCGTGGGGGTCACGATCCAAGCAGAGCTGACGCTCAACATCCTTGGGCAGAGACTCCAAAACAGCAAGGTTTTCAGGAGCAATATGGCTCTTTACGAAAGATACTTGCTCGTCTTTTGAAGCAAACTCACGACTTTCTCCTGTTGATGGGTCTGTCAGAACCTCATTCAACTCAGCAATCAACTTTTTGATTGCAGGAATGAACTCAATCAGTCCCTCTGGAATCAAAACCGTACCGAAATTGTTACCTTCAGCAGCACGATCTGCGACAATCTTAGCCAAATATGTCACAACATCGTCCAAAGACATCTCTTTCTGTTCAACTTCCTCAGAAATCAGACATGCATTAGGCTGGGTCTGCAAAGCACATTCAAGAGCAATGTGAGAAGCAGAACGACCCATTAATTTGATGAAGTGCCAGTACTTGCGGGCAGAGTTACAGTCGCGCTGAATATTACCAATCAACTCGCTATATGTCTTACAAGCTGTGTCGAAACCAAAACTGGTCTCTATCTGCTCATTCTTCAAGTCACCATCAATAGTCTTTGGACAACCTATTACCTGAACGCCATACTTCTTGGCTGCATAGTACTCAGCCAAAACACAAGCATTAGTATTAGAGTCATCACCACCGATAATAACCAACGCCTTTATGCCAAGTTTACGCAGAATTTCAATACCGCTCTCGAACTGAGCCTCTTTCTCCAACTTTGTACGGCCTGAACCGATAATATCAAAACCACCGGTATTACGATATTCGTCGATGAAAGAGTCGGTGAACTCTACATACTTGTGATCAACCAAGCCACCAGGTCCCATCAAGAAACCATACAACTTGCAGTTAGGGTTAAGAGATTTAACACCGTCATACAAACCGCTGATAACATTGTGACCACCAGGAGCCTGACCACCACTAAGGATGATACCAACGTTGAATGGCTCAAGACTCTTCTGCTCACCAGCCTTGAAGGTAATAACAGGCATACCATATGTATTAGGGAACATAGCCTTTATTTCCTCCTGATTTCCAACACTCTGTGTAGCTGCACCCTCTACTGCAACTACAGGTCCCTGCAGAGCTTTGGGGAGTTTAGGCTGATAGGCAGCACGAGCTACCTGCAATGCGCTTTTTTCCATAATTCTATAAATGTTTCTTTTTACGTTATAATATTATATACTCACTTTTCGCGACGCAAAATTACAAAAAGTAGGGGAAATAAAGAAAGAATGTACAATTTTTCTCCATTTTTATTAAAAATAAACATTTGAATTATAGAGGTTTGAAGATTTATTTATATCTTTGCTTTGTAAGATACACCACTTTAACTTTCAGTATTATGAAAAGAAGAGAGATTAAGAAAGACATCAATTCATTATGTGGCGACTTGTTCGCTGAGTGTGTGGCTTTACTTCATTACAAAAATAAGCCAGATACAAAGGATGTAGAAAACGTGATGCTTACTGTTCTGAAACTACAAGACGACATGTTGAGCAGACTGTCACATGTAGAACCAGGTAATACAAAACTTTTCTTCAAAAAGTTACGCGAAGATTTACGTACTCGAACAGAAGAAATTATTGAGCAAATAAAAACATTGGCATAAACAATATGCTTCAAAAGCTTAGCAAGAAAATTTTATTTGGTTGGTTAGGGTTCAGTGAAAATGTTACTGAACCCTTACCTGCTAAGTGCGTTATAGCCTTAGCTCCACATACAAGCAATTGGGATTTTATTATTGGCAAACTATATTCATCAGCAATTGGAGAGTCAAACCTGTTCTTAATGAAAAAGGAATGGTTCTTTTGGCCATTAGGGATTCTAATGAGACGTTTAGGCGGTATTCCTGTTTATCGAAACAAGAAAATGAATATAACAGATTCTGTTGCAGAACAGGCTAAACAAGCAGACATATTCAGAATCTGTGTTACTCCAGAGGGAACACGCAAAGCAAATGCAGATTGGAAGAAAGGTTTCTATTATATTGCTTTAAAGGCAAACATACCCATCCTACTCTATGGGCTGGATTTTAAGACCAAGACAATTGTTTGCACTAAGAAGGTTATCCCCAATGGGGACATAGAAAATCAACTTCAAGAAATAAAGGATTACTTTCAAGACTTTACAGGAAAGCATCCAGAGCAGTTTGTATTATAAAACGTGAGGTATAAGATATGTTTTTCAGGATTACTATTACTTTTCTTCTTTTCCTATCAGTATGTGTAGATTGCAATGCACAACGAGGGCATAAAGAAAAAACGCCGTTGGCAGTTTACTTTGAAAAATATCAGAATCCAAACTTCTCATCTGCAGATAAAATAAAGATTGAAGATTTAGATATAAATAATGAGGAGAAACGATATACTATCTATCTTAATGATGCATTCAAAGCACAACCATTTACGCCATCATTAGTACAAAAAATATATGAGGAGGTTCGTAGTACATTAGAGACGCCATATAACACATACCAACTTATTATTTACGCTCAGGATGTTCCCATTGAACAACTAATTCCTATTAACCTTCTTTCCGAGCGTGACAGTATGAGGGTTTATGGAAAGAATCTATACAAAGGGAACGCTTGGGTTACACCAGTCAACCTTCCCTACTCTATCAATAAAGGATTAAAGGGCAAACATCTATGTGTCTGGGCCAGTCATGGTAAATATTACAATGTAAAGAGAGCCGAATGGATTTTTCAGCGTCCATATCTGTATTGTACGACCGAGGATCTTTTTACACAAAGCATTGTTATCCCTTATCTGATACCAATGTTGGAAAATGCTGGTGCCATTGTCTATTCGCCACGAGAGCGGGATTGGCAAAAAAACGAGGTTATTGTGGATAATGATATGGGAGAAAAAGAAGGAGCTTATATAGAGAATAATGCTAAGTTTGAATGGGAAACAGGTGCTCCCGGATTTTGTAAAACACATGATGTATATACTGATAAACAGAACCCTTTCATAGAGGGTTCTTACAGACAAATCGAGACTACAAATAATAAGCATCAACTAAGCACAGCCCTTTGGGTTCCTGAAATTACAGATAATGGAGAATATGCAGTTTATGTTTCTTACAAAACATTGCCAAATAGTGTAAGTGATGCTTGTTATACCATTGTACATCAGGGAGTTTTAACAAGTTACAAAGTGAATCAGCAAATGGGAGGTGGCACATGGGTATACCTAGGAACCTTTCGATTTGACAAAGGAAGGAACAATCAAAATTGTATTTATCTTTCCAATTATAGTTCGTACCGCGGTGTAATCACGGCAGATGCTATCAGACTTGGCGGTGGCATGAGTAATATTGCACGCAGCGACACGTTAATGTCCACACCATTAACACAAAGCGGGCTAGCACGTTGTCTTGAGGGCGCACGCTATACGGCTCAATGGTCGGGATTTCCCTATGAGGTTTATTCTAAAGATGGATCCGACGATTACTCTGACGATATTAGAACACGTTCATACGTTCAGAATTACCTAGCACGCGGAAGTTCGTATCTTCCAGGCGATAGCGGTCTGTGTGTCCCGCTTGAATTGAGTCTTGCTGTTCATAGCGATGCAGGATTTCGAAAAGATAACTCGTATATTGGAACATTAGGCATTTATACGACTGGCTATTATGATAATTTGACTGGCGCAGGACTTTCAAGGTTGTCAAGCAGAGATTTTGCCGACATGGTGATGACCCAGGTTACAAACGACCTTACCCAATCTTATGGTTCCTGGAATCGTAGACAATTGTACGACAAAAACTATGGTGAATCACGAGACCCTCAAGTTCCTGCCATGATACTTGAAATGTTGAGCCATCAAAATTGGCAGGATATGCGTATGGCACATGATCCAATGTTCAAGATTACAATGGCTAGAGCAATATACAAAGGTGTACTTAAATACATAAATAATGTTCATCAGAATACAGAATATTCAGTTCAACCGCTTCCTGTAAATAATTTGTCTGCTATTGTTAATCCGAAAAACAATGAGGTCCGCTTAAGTTGGACAGCAACCGAAGATAAGTTAGAGCCATCAGCTACGCCCACAAACTACATTGTTTACACAAGCGCAGGTAACAAAGGATATGATAATGGTATTCTTGTTTCTGCAAGTGAGACATCAATAACTTTGTCTCTTGAACCAAAGGTTTTATACAAATTTAAGGTTTGTGCCGTTAACGATGGTGGAAGGAGTCTTTCTAATCAGGAGGTTTGTGCATACATATCTACTCCCGATTGTGACAATATTCTAATGGTAGATGGCTTCCAAAGAGTTGCAGGACCTTTACCTGTTGATAACAGTTATTTACGTGGATTCAGATTGGATATTGATCCTGGAGTATTAGATGTAAAATCACCCGTGTATTGTGGATATCAGTATTTATTCAACAAAGAATCCTGGAGTACAATTGGTGAAAGTGGAAATGAACTTGAGGGAATGATTCTTGCTGGTAATACACATGACTATTGTACTCAATATGCTGAGGATATAATTTCGGGAGGAAAGGATTTCAACATTAGCAGTTGTGTGTCCACTGCCCTACCTTCAATCAAAACAGCACCTTATCAATTGATAAACCTTGTTTTTGGAGCGCAGAAGAAAGATGGATATAGTCTATGTAACTACAAAACCTTTACGCCAGAGTTGATGTCTGCTATATCTTCATACGCATCTAATGGTGGTAACCTTTTATTAAGTGGTGCCTTTATTGGTTCAGACATGCAAACACCAGAAGAAAGGAACTTTACAAAGAACATTTTCAAGTTTAGTTATGAACAATCTTTGTCTTTAGACAGCATAGCAAATATCAGTGGCATGAATACAAGCGTACAAGTGTATCATAATCCTAGTGAAAAGCACTATTGGATTAGGACTGCCGACGTGCTACGCGGAACGGAAAACTCCTTTTGTACAATGTTATATAAGCCGACAGATTTACCCTCAGCTATTGCCTACAACGGGACTGATAGGAAAACCATCTCATTCGGTTTCCCACTGGAATGCATAACCGATGAGAAAGTAAGACGGAGTGTCATTAACGCTTCTGTACATTTTTTACTGAATAATAATTAAATGATTTGTTAATATGTATAAGATTATCTGTAACATGAAGGCTTCTCGAACTATAGATATATCTCAGAAGCATCTACAGACAATTGAAAAGTATTTGCTTTTCAACGAATTGTTGGATAGTAATGGTATTGTTGACGAGAGTGTACTGGAGAAACTAAGACTTAATGTCCGTTCTATTCTTGAATCTAATTCATCAGACTATGATTTGTTGGATTTATGTCAGAATGTACTCTTTCACAACAATATGAAGTGTTTTGGCTTGCACCAATTAATACTACTTTATATTGATTGGGAAAAAGAGCAATTAGATTCACTAAAACCTACACTTAAGGAAGATATTGCAGAAGAGTGAAAAAAAGTAATGGAACACAAACTGTCAGATTGGTTGCCTACCACCCGTAAAGAAATGGAATTGCGCGGATGGGATTGTGCTGATGTAATACTCTTCAGCGCTGATGCCTATGTTGATCATCCTTCCTTTGGTGCTGCTGTTATAGGCAGACTGTTGGAAGCAGAAGGTTTGCGCGTATGCATTGTACCCCAACCAGACTGGCATGGTGATTTTCGTGATTTCAAAAAATTGGGTCGCCCGCGTCTTTGGTTTGGTATCGCTCCTGGCTGTATGGACAGTATGGTCAATAAATATACCGCAGCAAGAAGATTACGTAGTGAAGATGCTTATAGTCCCGATGGACGTCATGACTTAAGGCCAGAATATCCGACTATTGTATATTCCAAGATACTGAGACGACTCTATCCTGACGTTCCCATTGTTTTAGGCGGCATTGAAGCCAGTTTGCGGCGTGTAATGCATTATGACTACTGGAAGGAGAAATTCATGCCAAGTATTCTCATCGACAGTGAAGCAGATATTATTACGTACGGTATGGGTGAGAAACCCACAATGCAGCTTTCAGATCTGTTGTCAGAGGCTTTGTCTGATTACCATCCTTCATTGTATTATGACGAGAACGGTGAGGCGTTTATTACTCGAGAAACCTTCCGAGATGTCATACAGAAACATAATGCAGTACCACAAACAGTATCTATATATGACTATCATGAAATTCCTGGAGGGATTCAAAAAGATGATATTGTCTTACATAGTTATGAGGATTGTTTGGCAAATCTGAAACTGCATGCTGATAACTTTCGACATGTAGAGGAAGAAAGTAACAAGCTTAAGGCACAACGACTTCTGCAGGAAACCAAGGGGAAGTGGGTTGTTGTCAATCCTCCTTTTCCTCCGCTAACACAAGAGGAATTAGACCATAGTTTTGATTTACCTTATACCCGTCTTCCACATCCCAAATATAATGGGAAACGAATTCCCGCCTTTGACATGATAAAGTTCAGTGTGAATTTGCATCGTGGTTGTTTTGGCGGATGTGCTTTCTGTACTATTAGTGCGCATCAGGGCAAGTTTATCATGAGCCGTTCTAAGGAGAGTATACTCAAGGAAGTGCGTCAGATTGCCAAACAGCCAGATTTCAAAGGATACCTTAGTGATTTGGGGGGACCAAGTGCAAACATGTACATGATGCACGGTAAAAATCCTAAGGCATGTGCTGTTTGTAAACGACCCTCATGTATTCACCCACAGATATGTCCAAATCTAAATGGTGACCACCGTCCACTTCTTGAAATCTACAGAGAAGTGGCCAAGATTCCTAACATCAAGAAAAGCTTTATCGGTAGTGGGGTTAGATATGACCTTCTCTTACACGACTGGAAAGATGAGACGCTGAACAAAGCTGCTAGAGAATATACACGTGAGCTGATCGTTAATCATGTAAGCGGTCGTTTAAAGGTAGCTCCGGAACACACCTCTGATCATGTGCTTGAAATAATGCGAAAACCTTCTTTCCGTCTATTTCATCTATTCAAAAAAGTTTTTGATGATATATGCAGGAAAGAACGGTTACATCAACAGATTATACCTTATTTTATAAGTAGTCACCCTGGTTGCCACGCTCAAGATATGGCAGAATTAGCCATAGAAACAAAAAACATGGATTTCCAGCTCGAGCAGGTTCAAGATTTTACACCGACTCCGCTTACAGTAGCTACAACATGTTGGGCAACAGGTTATCACCCTTATACGTTAGAGCCTATTTTCTCCGCAAAAACACCCAAAGATAAACAACAACAAAGGATGTTCTTCTTCTGGTACAAGAAGGAAGAACGACGTAATATAGAACAATATCTTAAACAGATTAAACGTCCAGATTTACTAAAACGTTTATTCCATTAGAAAAAAACTGTTTATTGATAGAAGAGAAAAATCATCCATATAGAATTTAATTAACAATAAAAGAATAAAAATATGACAGAATGGTTTGAATGTAAGGTAAAGTATGACAAGACAATGGAAGATGGCCTCATTAAGAGTACCACAGAAACATATTTAGTTGATGCTATCAGTTTTACTGAAGCTGAAAAAAGGTTTATTGAAGAAATTGAGCCCTATATGGCAGGCGAATTTGTTGTAACAGATATTAAAAGAGCCCGCCTTGCAGAGTTGATGGAAAGCGAAGATCTCACGGACGATAAATGGTATAAGGCACGCGTTGCGTATATCACCATAGATGAGAAGAAAGGTACCGAGAAGCGAGCTGTTCAGTCTATTTTAATTCAGGCAAAAGATTTTCATGTGGCCCTCAAGAACCTTGATAAGGGTATGCATGGAACACTCGGCGATTGGGCTATAGTTTCTATCACAGAAACAAAGATTGTTGACATATTTAAGGCTACTCCAAATGAAGAATCCATCGCAGATAATCAAGGAGATTAAACAAGACCTTCCCCTTGATGTTCAACTTGTTGCCGTTAGTAAGTTTCATCCTTCAAGCATGATTGAAGATGCTTACGCTGGCGGACAACGTTTGTTTGGAGAGAATCACGTACAAGAACTCCAACAAAAACACGAGGTGCTACCCAAGGATATTGAGTGGCACTTCATTGGCCATCTTCAGACCAACAAGGTTAAGTACATTGCTCCCTATGTACATCTTATTCATGCAGTCGATACGCACAAACTATTGCAAGAGATAAACAAGCAGGCCGAAAAAAATAACCGAATCATTGACTGCTTGTTGGAATTGCACATCGCCCAGGAAGAAACAAAATATGGCTTTTCTGTCGATGAATTGTATAATTATGTCAAGCAAGGCGAATGGAAACAATTGAATAATGTTCGTATTTGCGGATTGATGTGTATGGCCAGCAATGTAGAAGATGAAGCTCAGATAGCAAGCGAATTTCAAAAAGCAGAAAAACTTTTCAATACTATAAAAAAGGAGTTCTTTACACAGCAAGATTACTTCACAATACGTTCCTGGGGAATGAGTGACGACTACCCCATTGCAGTCAAATATGGTAGCAATATGGTTCGTATTGGCAGTAAGATATTTGGGCCAAGGGTGTGCTGATTTCACATTTTAGTCATTTTTGTGCAAAAAAATCGGTATTTATTTGCAAAAACGGTAAAGTTGGGCTACCTTTGTGCACACATTTAAAGAATTTGTGCAAATGAATCAAGTAAAAGTACCCTCCTATAATCAGATAGTACAGGAATGCATTCAGAAATATTGGGAATGTGACTCAATGTCCGATTATGGGTTGTTTACCTTTAAATATAAGGATGTTGCCGAGATTATTGAGAAGTTCCATATACTTTATGAATCCCTCGGCATTAAAAAAGGTGACAAAATTGCCCTCTGCGGTCGTAATCTTAGTCGATGGGGAGCAGCCTTCTATAGTATTATCACCTATGGAGCTGTAGCTGTTCCAATTCTGCATGAGTTTCATCCTTCGCAGGTTCACGACATAGTAAATCACAGCGAATCCAAGCTTTTACTTGTTGGTGACAAAGTATGGCCCTTCCTCAGCGCCAGCGAAATGCCAAATCTTGAAGGAATTATTTCACTTGCCGATTATAGTGTTTATCACAGCAATACTGACAAGTTCGCAGATGCTTTTGCAACAATGGATCGTAAGTATGAGCAGAAGTATCCCGATGGCGTACAGCCCTCAGATTTACACTACCATATTGACGAACCTGATGAACTCGCAATTATCAATTATACTAGCGGCACAACTAGCAATAGTAAGGGAGTAATGCTACCCTATCGTGCCCTTTGGAGCAACTATGACTTCGCAGTACATGTATTAGGAGATGTCATTAAACCTGGTGACAAAGTTCTATCTATGCTCCCCATGGCACATATGTACGGAATGGCCTTCGAATTTACATTTGAATTCCTCTCCTGTGTACATATTCATTTTCTTACCAAAATGGCATCGCCAACCATCCTCATGCAAGCTCTGGCCGATGTCAAACCCGTTGTCCTCATTGTTGTACCTCTCATCATTGAGAAAGTGGTTCGCAAAGCTGTATTACCCAAGATACAGACTCCCAAGATGCGAATTCTCATGAAGACTCCTATTATAGGTCGCATAATCAAGCACAAAGTATGCGAGGGACTAACCAAAGCACTCGGCGGCAACTTCTATGAGGTTATTATTGGCGGCGCTGCCCTCAACCAAGAAATTGAGAAACTTCTACATGATATAGGTTTCCGTTATACTGTAGGTTATGGTGCAACAGAATGTGCTCCCATTATCACATACGAAGACTATCATAAAACAGTTCTTGGAAGTTGCGGGAAAAACGTCATACATCAAGAACTAAAGATTGATAGCGCTGATCCCTCCAAGATTCCTGGTGAAATTCTTACACGTGGTCTGAACGTTATGCTCGGATACTATAAGAATCCCGAAGCTACTGAAGCTACACTCGATAAAGAAGGCTGGTATCACACTGGTGACCTCGGCATCATGGATAAAAAGGGCAACGTCTTTATCAAAGGACGCTGTAAAAATATGCTTCTAGGCGCCAACGGACAAAACATTTATCCAGAGGAGATTGAAGATAAACTTAGCAATATGAGAATGGTAGCCGAATGTGTTGTAATTCAAAAAGGTGAGAAACTTTATGGTCTTGTCTATCCCGACCCCGACCAAGTACAGGCAGCCAAACTTAATGAAGAAGCTCTCGTAGAACTCATGGAGCAGAACCGTAAAGATGTTAATCCCCTACTGCCTTCCTATGCACAGTTGGCTGGTATCAAGATTATGAAGGAAGAGTTTGAGAAGACTCCAAAGAAAAGCATCAAACGTTTCCTTTATGCTAACGAGGAAATATAACGAAAAAACATTTCTCAATTATATAACAGAAGAGAGGTTCGCGTTTTGTAGAACCTCTCTTTTCTTTATATACATCATAAAAGATGCTCTTTACATCATACAATATTGGAAAAAATAAGGGAGACTAGATATTATAAATCCTCAATGCTGATGATGCCCTTTACTACGCAATAGATAATAATATCTGCAAGAGAGCGTGCATGAATTTTCTCCATGATATTTTTACGATGTGATATTACAGTGGTAGTGGCAAGGGATAACTTCTCGGCTATCTCTTTATTGATATAACCTTTGCAGAGAAGAAGGGCCACTTCAACCTCGCGCGAAGACAATATATCCTTCTGGTCTATTTGTCGAGCCATATTTATGGCATGATCGTGCCCCATATGTTGCAGAGCCATAAAATCGCTAACCAATTGCTTCTCTGTCTGACAGATGTTAAGTGTATGAATATCCTTAATTTGCATGTCTCCCTTAACCAAGACGATTGTCTTCTTGGGAGATTGACGAAAGAAGCTAGCTTGTTCGAAGTATATGTTTGATGAAACAAAGAAATGCTGGAACCCAGATGTATCTCCAAGTTCCAACAATTCTTTGGTATTTGTAAAGACTTGTATTTCTGCCATAGGCAGCAAACGGCCCAACAGATGTTGCAAGCCAATGCACGTTAGTACATTGCTATCAATAACTGCAAACTTGATTCTTGCTTTTCCTGTTGTTATGCTGCCTGGATGTTGCATCATACGAACCATTTAACGTAACAGAAGTCTTGACGATGAGGTAAGTTCTCATTCTTAGGATACATGCGGTAACATACCTTGAAGGATCCTGCATTATCAACACTATGCGAAGCACGGAATGTGTAGCGGTTACCCTCGACATTCACTAACTCGAAGTCATTTACATGATAAATATGGTCCTCACCATGGATATCACTCTGCAAGGTTACAAGCTCGATACCTACAGCATTATCCAAACCAGCCTCGTCAACAACAACCTCTACGTTGTACTTTTTACCAGCCTCAATGTTTCCGTTTATCACTTCTTCTGACTTTCTGATGTCAACAACATTGATAGCATCCCAGCGTTCGGCTACAGTCTCCTTCCATAGGGCAATCTCATAAGCCAACTTCCTGCCGTCTGCGTTAAGAGCATTAGAACGGTCGCGCAATTTATTGTAGAATTTGCTATAATAGTCGTCCAACTGGCGCTTCATAGTGTAATGAGGTGCTATCTGTGCAATAGAATTCTTTATTACCTTTATCCATCCGGGACTGTAACCCTTAGCATTTTGGGCATAGTAGAGAGGCATAATTTCATTCTCTAGCAGAGAGTAGATAGTAGCAGCATCTAGCTGGTCCTGATACTCCTGACTTTCATAGGTACGCTTCTCTGTCAGTGCCCAACCGGCACCTTCGCGATAGCCCTCGAGCCACCATCCATCCAGGACAGAAAGGTTTACGACACCATTCATCTCGGCTTTCTCGCCTGATGTACCAGATGCTTCAAGAGGTCGTGTTGGCGTATTCATCCAAATATCAACACCACTCACCAGACGACGAGCCAACTGCATGTCGTAGTTCTCTAGGAAAATGATTTTACCTAGGAATTCTGGACGCTGGCTTATCTCATATATCTTCTTGATAAGGCCTTGTCCTGCACCATCAGCCGGATGTGCCTTACCTGTGTAAAGGAACTGTACAGGATGTTTGGGGTTGTTAACAATCTTGGCAAGACGGTCCAAATCGGTAAATAACAAATGAGCACGCTTGTATGTAGCAAAACGACGACCAAAACCGATAAGCAAGGCATTGGGGTTAATCATCTCCATCAGGTTGATTACACGAGAAGGATCACCCTGATTCTTTAACCAGCTATCACGAAACTGCTCACGAATATAATCTACGAGTTTAGTCTTAAGAGCCATACGTGTTTCCCAAACCTCATCGTCACTTACATTATATATAGCTTCCCAAATGGCTTGATTACTTTGGTC
>JAEEGL014913455.1_pt1 | contig 30951 bp, 25 predicted proteins | sample 9134231 | NCBI WGS metagenome assembly JAEEGL01 (sample SAMN16246548, study PRJNA631951) | gut metagenome | biome: gut microbiome; feature: rumen; material: fiber-attached | host: Bos | place: Iran: Karaj | collected 2018-10
AGAGTATCCCGATTGGACAGTCGACCTCGAGCTGACCGGACCCTCAGAGATGGGTTCTGCTGCTCAGATCCAGATCATGGAGAACCTGGTATCCCTGAAATACGATGGTATCCTGATCGCTGCATCCGACGCGGAAGCTCTTACCCCCTCGATCAACGCTGCTATTGATGCAGGCGTTCTCGTATTCACAATGGACACTGACTGCCCCGACAGCAAGAGAATTGCTTTCGTCGGAACCCACAACGAGAACTTCGGCCGTAAGCTGGCTCAGTTCGCAGTTGACTGGATGAAGGGCGCCCCCAAGGTCATCCTGAACCACGGCGCTATCGCCCAGCTCGGAATGATTCAGCGTCTTAAGGGCATCGAAGATGTTCTCAATGAGAACAAGGCCACCGGCGCAGAGCTCCTCGATCATCAGTCCGGCGTTTCCGGCGGTCCTGATGGACAGGCCCTCTGCGAGCAGATGATGCTTTCCAACCCCAACTGGAACACAACAATGTGCGACAACGCAGGCGGCTCTGTTGTTGCAGCTGTTTGGGAAGAGAATGGCTGGAATAAGGCGAAGGAATACACTGACAAGTGCTCCGTCCTCTCCGACGACGCACCTCAGGTCATTAACGCCATCAAGGACGGTCTTGCCACAGCAACACTGGTTCAGAAGCAGTGGCAGTGGGCATACTATGGTGTTGACTTCATGTTCAAGAAGATCGCTCTGGGACAGGATCCCGGCACCGACTTCTATGAGACCAACACATTCTATGTCACCCTCGACAACGTCTATGATGAAGACATGTATCCTGACAGGAGCTGATCTGATTCAGAACTGAATTAAGGGACCGCGGATCCTCCGCGGTCCCTTTTCTTTATGTTGAATGGCATTCATCAGGTGCTGTGATCACCTCTAAAAAGAATTAGCACTCGCTATTGACGAGTGCTAATTTTGGTGCTATCATATAGTCCGGACCTGAGAAAAAGGAGGAAATGCATCATGAATGCTGAGAAATATACAGAGAAGACCATAGAGCTCATTAGGCTCGCCCAGACCATCTCAAAGGACAGGGGAAGCCAGCAGATAGAACAGGAACACCTTCTGCTTGCCATGCTGACTCAGGAGAACGGACTTGTTCCGCAGCTGCTCAGGAAGATGGGTCAGGACACTGAAGAACTTACAAGACAGACAGAAGCGCTGTGCGACAGATTGCCGAGGGTCTCCGGCGCAGTTACCAGCATGAACGCCATATATGCCGCGAGGATAGTGGATGAGATATTCACTGACGCGGAGAAGCGTGCTGCCAGGATGAACGACGATTATGTGTCTGTGGAGCATGTTATGCTGTCATTCATCGAGAAATGCGACGGCGAGTGCTCGAGGCTCCTCTCAAGGAACAACATAACCACCGATAACTTCCTGAAAGTCCTGGCGGAAGTGAGAGGCGGGACCAGAGTCACCAGCGATAACCCGGAGGACACATATGATGCGCTGAGCAAGTACGGCCAGGACCTTGTAACGCTGGCAGAGCAGCAGAAGCTGGATCCCGTCATCGGAAGGGACAGCGAGATAAGGGACGTCATAAGGATCCTCACAAGAAAGACCAAGAACAACCCGGTGCTCATAGGTGAGCCCGGCGTAGGCAAGACCGCCATAGCGGAGGGACTTGCGCAGAGGATAGTGAGGGGAGATGTGCCCACATCTCTCAAGGACCACAGGATATTCTCCCTCGATATGGGAGCCCTTATCGCAGGCGCCAAGTTCAGGGGTGAATTCGAGGAGAGGCTCAAGGCTGTCCTTGCGGAGATAAAGCGCAGCGAAGGCAGGACCATCCTGTTCATCGATGAGCTGCATACCATAGTCGGAGCCGGCAGAACGGAAGGCAGCATGGACGCGGGCAACCTGCTCAAACCAATGCTGGCAAGGGGAGAACTTCACTGCATAGGCGCGACTACACTGGACGAGTACCGCAAGTACGTCGAGAAGGACGCAGCCCTGGAGAGGAGGTTTCAGCCCGTTATGGTCAACGAGCCTTCTGTGGAGGACGCAGTGTCCATCCTCAGGGGGATCAAGGAGAGATATGAGGTCTTCCACGGGGTGAAGATCACCGACAGCGCGCTCATAGCCGCAGCGGTGCTCTCCGACCGGTACATATCCGACAGGTTCCTGCCGGACAAGGCGATAGACCTGGTGGATGAGGCGTGCGCCATGATCCGCACCGAGATGGACTCCATGCCCTCCGAGATGGATGAGATATCCAGAAAGATAATGCAGCTGGAGATAGAGGAAGCAGCCCTCAAGAAGGAGACTGATAAGCTGTCAGCCTCACATCTCGAGGAGATCCAGAAGGAGCTGTCTCAGCTGAGGGATACTTTCAATGAGATGAAAGCCCGCTGGCAGAACGAGAAGGACAGCATAGGATCCGTGCAGAGCCTGAGGGAAGAGATAGAAAAGGTCAACGCAGAGATCGAGAAGGCCCAGAGAGAATACGATCTCAACAAGGCTGCGGAACTCAAGTACGGCAGACTTCCCGAGCTTCAGAAGAAACTGGAAGAAGAGGAGCAGAAGGCGGAGAGCGTCAGCGGAAGGGCTGACAAGCTGCTGCGTGACCGGGTCACCGACGAGGAGATCGCGGATGTGGTGTCGCGCTGGACCGGAGTCCCCGTGTCAAAGCTCCTGGAAGGAGAGAGGGAGAAACTGCTGAGACTGCCTGATATACTCCACGAGAGAGTAATAGGGCAGGATGAAGCGGTCAACAGGGTATCGGAAGCCATTCTCAGATCCAGGGCTGGTATCAGGGACGAGGGAAGGCCGATAGGATCGTTCCTGTTCCTGGGACCCACCGGCGTAGGAAAAACAGAGCTCGCCAAGGCCGTTGCGGAAGCGCTGTTCGACGATGAGAAGAACATGATCCGCATCGATATGAGCGAATACATGGAGAAGTTCTCGGTATCCAGACTCATAGGAGCGCCTCCCGGATATGTCGGTTACGACGAGGGAGGACAGCTTACCGAGGCTGTGAGACGCAGGCCCTACAGCGTAGTCCTCTTCGATGAGATAGAGAAAGCGCATCCGGATGTGTTCAATGTGCTGCTCCAGGTGCTGGACGACGGAAGGATCACAGACAGCCAGGGAAGGACGGTGGACTTCAAGAACACCATCCTCATAATGACATCCAATATCGGAAGCGACATCCTTCTGGAAGGCATAAGGGACGGAGAGATCCTTCCTGAGGCCAGAGCCAGGGTCGATGAACTTCTCAGACGCAGTTTCCGCCCTGAGTTCCTGAACAGGATAGACGAGACCGTCTGCTACAAACCTCTGACTGAGGACGAGATCGGACAGATCGCTGAGCTGCAGCTCAGAAACCTCAGAAAGAGTCTGGAAGACAAGCAGCTTGGTCTTGATATAACAGACGCGGCAAAGGAAATGATCGTAAGAGAAGGTTACGACCCCGTTTACGGAGCAAGGCCCCTCAAGAGATTCATCCAGTCCAGAGTCGAGACCGCTATCGCCAAGTGCATCCTCAGGGATGACCCGGCACCCGGTGACACGGTCACCGTCGATGTCAGCGGCGGACAGATCACCGCAGCAGTATGACCGCATAATAATGAAGGCTCCCGGAGCGGTGTTCCGGGAGCCTGCGCATAAAAAAGAAGCCGTCGTATGACGGCTTTCTGTTTTTTGAGAAATAAATTCATATACCGGCAGTGATCAGATCCGCGACCGAGCCTTTGTTCTCCTGGAAGTATTTCATCACGTTGTGCCTGGTGACGATCCCGATGAAGGAGTTCCGTCCGTCGACCACAGGGACGAAGTTGTGGGAGAGTATCCTCTCCATAAGCTCTTCCGCTGAGTCGGTGATGGAGACCGCAGGGTAATTGCTGCGGTCCATTATGTCGCTGACGTGTTTTCCCTCTATCGAATTGAACGTTATGTTCCCGTGATCGTCCACCGGATCCGAAACCAGATACCAAAGGAAATCGGATACGCTCACGACACCGATATACTCATTGTCTCTGTTGGTCACCGGCATGGAGTTGTAGCCGGAAGACCGCATCGTTTCAAGCCCCTTGCGCAGGGTGTTGTCATCATAAAGTGTGACGACATCCTGACGAGGGGTCAAAAAGTATGCAATGTTCAACTGAAGCCTCTTGATAGATTAGTTATTACAGGTGCAGGAACTGCTCCACATCAAGCACGAAGATGGTGGCGCCGCCGACAGTGACCTCATAGCCGCTCTGATAGCGGTAGGACATACCGGCTTCTGCGAGGCCGAGATTGTCCTGCATCTTGATGGTGCGCTCTCTGCAGGTCTGCCTTATGATGGAGAACACTTTCTCCATATCTTCCTCTTTTATACCGATGAGAAGCGTCGTGCTCCCGTTTCTCAGGAGGCCGCCCGTGGATGCGAGCTTTGTAGCGGAGAAACCGTTTCTGACGATCTCGTCTGTCAGGGCAGGAACATCGTCATTCTGTACTATTGTGATCAAAAGTTTCATGGGATATACCTCCTATTAGAGTACATTCTAACACATAGATGCTAAAAACAACTATATGGAATTGTTAACAATCATTGATGCGCGCTGTTGACGAAAAGCACAGAGGCCCTTCAGGTCCTGTACCGGGTGGAGGGGAGATAGTGCTCAAATATGATCACGTCCTCTTCCTTCTCCAGGATGTCGTGATCGCGCTCATTGTCCACTGTCCACATGACGGAGAAGGCACCCAGCTTCTTGACCAGTTTGAGCGCTCTGTTCCTGTCGTGGTGATCATACGCAATGAACTGCGGCCTGCAGATGAAGTCGAACAGCAGCAGTGCGATGCAGTTGAGGATGAACGCCATCGGTTCGCCTTTCTTGGCAGGACCTCCGACGAGCAGTCCGCGGATGACCCCGGGCATATTCCTGCGTGCCCATCTGACCACCAGGGGATTGAAGCTCTCAAGGCACCAGTCTCCCTTGTAATCCGAGAGCTCTGCTTTGACCGCCTCGCAGACCTGTGCGTACCAGTCCATGTCCAGCATCTCGGCTTTTACTTCAACTATCAGGGGGTTCTGTCCGTCCACCACGTCCAGGACCTCGCGGAAAGTGGGTATGCGCTCATCTGTTCCGAACAGACTCAGCTGTCTCGCCTCATCAAAAGTGAGCTCCCACACCTGCTTATCCACTCCGCAGGCTCGCTTGTAGTCGTTGTCGTGGAATACGATCAGCTTCTTGTCCTTTGTGAACTGTACATCCAGCTCGCAGCCGTAGCCGGCTTCCATCGCAGCACGGAAGGCAGCAAGAGAGTTCTCGGGAATGCCTTTATCGTTGTCGTACAGTCCGCGGTGAGCAAAGTTCCTTCCCATGAAGGGGGCTCTGGCCTCCGGCGTCGACTGTCCGGGAAATATCAGGAAAAGATATATCGCAATAAGAACTAAAAGTGTGATGACTACAGGCATCGGGATCCACCTCCGGCGGTTATTTCTGTATGAAGTAATTATACAAGAGACAGCGCTGTTTTTCGATGTCCCGGTTCTCTCTTGAGCGGGAACGGATCAGGCATAAAGAAAAAGCAAAATCGACATATGCGAAAAAACGAGAAAAACAGAGAAAACGGGAGAAAACGCGAGGTACAGCGGAACATATACCGAAAACGGGATATCGAGTATTGACACCTGAAAGCCACATATGTATAATTCATCATGCACGCCAAAAGGCGTCATTACATCTGATACTTATTATATAAGGTCATAAAGACACTAGGAGGAACAAATGTCCACTACCCTGCAGAAACCCCAGGAGGTCGAGCGCCGCTGGTACATCATCGACGCAGCAGGCAAGCCCGTGGGACGCACAGCCACCACAGTTGCCAATCTGCTCCGCGGCAAGAACAAGCCGACCTTCACACCCAACGTAGACTGCGGTGATCACGTCATCGTCATCAACTGCAGCAAGGCTGTCTTCACCGGAAGAAAGCTCGAACAGAAGAAGTATTATCATCACAGCGAGTATCTGAGCGGACTCAGAGTAAAGACCGCGCGCGAGATGATGGAGACCACACCTGAGAAGGTCATGTATCTCGCAGTCAAGGGAATGCTCCCCGCCAATACCCTCGGCCGCAAGGCGCTCACAAGGCTCAGAGCTTATGCCGGAGCAGATCACAACAACGCCGCGCAGAAGCCGGTCGCCTATGAAGGCTGAGAAAGGAGCATAAAATGTACGAAACCAGACCCTTCTTCGCCGGAACAGGCAGAAGAAAAACTTCCGTGGCCCGTGTCCGCCTCTACAACGGCACCGGCAACATCACGGTCAACGGCCGCGAGATCAACGATTACTTCGGCCTCGACACCCTTAAGTACATCGTCAATCAGCCTCTCGAGCTGACAAATACCACCGGCAAGTTTGATGTAGTCATCAACGTACAGGGCGGCGGAATCGCCGGCCAGGCCGGAGCGATCCGTCACGGCATCTCCCGCGCTCTTCTCCTCTATGATGAGAATCTGCGCGCTGAGCTCAAGAAGGCGGGCTTCCTGACCCGCGACCCGAGAATGAAAGAGCGTAAGAAATACGGTCTCAAGGCCGCACGCCGCGCTCCGCAGTTCTCCAAGAGATAAGGGGAGGAAGAAGAAATGGCAAATATCAAATCTCAGAAGAAGCGCATCATCACGAGCCGCAAGGCGAATGCCGCCAACCGCTCCAACCGCGCAGCTCTCAAGACCAACATCAAGAAGGCAAACGCAGCTGTTGCTGCTACTTCCGATGCAGCCGAGAGAGAAGCAGTCGTCGCAAAGACTTTCTCCGAGATCGACAAGGCCGTCCGCAAGGGCGTCCTGAAGCGCAATACCGCCAACCATCGCAAGGCAGCTATCGCAAAGCTCGCCGCGAAAAAGGAAGACTGATCTTACAGGGCTGCACACAGTGCAGCCCTTTTTTCTATCAACTAATCATTTCAGGTGGCACATGTTTCAGGGATTCTTTGAAGAGACCGTCGAGTTCCTCTGGGGAATAAGGATGAATAACGACCGCGCCTGGTATGCGCAGCACAAACAGGACTGCGCGGCGTATCTCACCGGCCCCATGAATGAGCTCGCGAGGGAAGTGCACGACGAGTTTGCGGTGAGATACCCGCAGCTGGATCTCAATGTCCATATGAGCAGGATATACAGGGATGCAAGAAGAAACTACGGCAAGGGTCCATTCAAGGACTATCTGTGGTTCACATTGTACGATGCGAAGCACGAGAGATGGTACGGAATACCGGCATTCTGGTTCGAGATAGGCGCCGACAGCTGGAGCTACGGCGTGGGATGCTGGGAGGACCGCGTGAACATAATGAGAAAGCTGAGGGCCAGGATCAAGGCGGATCCCGCTACGCTGCTGGAGCTGAACAGAAAACTGGAAGAGCAGGACGAGTTCTCGCTGAGTGGGGAGTTCTACAAGAAGCAGTATACAGACTGTCCTGTCCCCGAACTTGACGGATGGTACAGGAGAAAGGACGTCTCGGTATCCCATTCGGAGCCCGTCGGACCTGCGATCCTGGGAAGCGGATTCGGTGAAAGGATCAGGCAGGGGATGCTGTTCCTCACACCGTACTACGAGTATATGTGTTCCGTACGCACAGATCCGGACCCGGACCAGCCTGAAGAACACTGATTACGGAAAGTAATACAGCACTATACAAATAGTATATTATTCTGATAAAGAGAAAGCCGGAACCATGCGGTTCCGGCTGTTTCGTTTATCTCAGTCCAGTATCTCGAGGCGTCCCTCCACCTGGGCATCAAGACCCTGATGCGTCGCCAGGTATTCCTCGACGATATTGTTGACGGAGGTGGCTACGACTCTGGGCTTTCTGTTTGTTTTTACCTCCTCGAGAGGGATTCCGAGGAACTCATCGAAGTTCTTGTAGTGGTAGTTCTGTATGCCGATCTTGAGCCTGGTCCCGGCAGTGATATCCTCGCCGTTGAACTTCAGTTCTTCGAGGGAGTGGGTGCTCTTGCGGTATTTTATCCTGACGCCCCTGGAGAACTGATAGAACTCCGTCTCACCGAGCCATGCGTCGTCTCTGAGTATATGCAGCACCATCTTCCTGAACTGATCGCCGGTCACCTCGAACATCCAGACCACATCGTCAAACGGCGTGTTCTCCACCATGTCCTGGTATTCGACCAGCGGACCCAGCTCTTTCTTGCGGATGGCTCCGGAGCCGAACATCATGATGTCGAAGCTTGACTCATCCTGCATCATGTCGGCGTAGAGGTTGCCGAGCTCCGTCTCCTGCTCCCTTGAGGGATGGGTGAGTTTCCTTGCGAGCCTCGTGATTACCCTCTTGTACTTTGCGTCTGTGACCGACTGGTATCTTCCGATCATCTCGGCCATGACGGGATCGGGCGTACAGGTGTCCTCGTTGATCGGGACACATTCCCACTTGTAATCCTTTATGACCTGATCGTCCTTGTCGAACTCTATGTCGAGCTTTCCTATTATGTCAGTTCCGGTGCCTGCCTGGACGATAGGTACTCCGTTTATGACTTCCGGAGCATCCATGAAGGTGTGGGAGTGGCCGCCGATGATGAAGTTGACGCCCCATTCCGGGTCCAGCAGTTCCGCGAGCCTGCGGTCCTGCTCTATGCCGATGTGGGACAGAAGTACAGTCATATCGGTGTCGGTGGTGCGGTAGTTGTCGCAGATGATGCCGATCTCCTTTGCGGCTTCCTCGATGTCCACGAAGGTCCCGATGACCTTCTCAGACCTGGCGGTGGCCAGAACTTCCTGGGTCAGGATTCCTATGAACATGATCTTCATGCCGCCGATCTTTATGTTGATGTATGGCTGGAACAGGCGGGTATTATTGAGCGTCACGAAGAGGTTCGCGTTTATTATGGGGAACCTCGCGCATTTCTCAAGGAAGAGAAGGTGAGCGAGACCGTAGTCCACCTCATGGTTTCCTATGGTGGCTACGTCGGGCATCAGGAGGTTCACCAGATCGATGGTGGAGAGTCCCATGTACTCGGAATCGATGATGGATCCGCGGAACATGTCTCCGGCTATGGCATAAAGGACGTTCTCCTCTTCCTTTCTGGTCCTGGTGACATAATCGGAGAGCATTGCAAGTCCGCCGGTCCTCTTGCCGTTGACCGTCTGCGGAAGGAAATCTCCGTGCATGTCGTTGGAGTGCAGTATGGTGAGCTTCTTTACGTTTGCGGACATTGTATTCTCCTCCTAATGTTTTAAGTCCAGTCTGTAACCTGTTATATAGCCTGCACTGAAGGTCTCAAGGAAATCGGAAGCGGGCATCACGGATCCGGAATGCCCACGCATGGTGTAGTTGTAGGTACAGCATATGCCGTCGGTGGTGCGGACCGTTATGGTATGCAGGCCGTCCTTTAATTTTGGGCTGTTCCAGTATGAGATGATGTAGAGACCGTCGCTGCACATCTGCCCGGGCTCGGCATGGCTGCAGGCGATGCCGCAGGACTCCATTACACCGCCTATGTCATAGGGGTTCACGCCGAGCGTGCCGTACTTCACAAAAGGAAAGCGCATAAGACATCCCTTTTCCTCGAACAGCCTGGCGGTGTCTGCGAAGGACACCGGCTTGCCCAGCAGAAGCAGGGCATTGTAAGCCGCTATCACCTCGCAGCCCGATTCTTTCATGACGGTGTCTCCGAGCCTGAGCAGCGCCACGCCGGTATTCTTCCCGTCCGACTGGTCGTTGACCGTCCGCGAACGTATATCCCTGCCGTTGTTGAATGAGTAGTTCCTCTCGGCTGATGCGGCGTTCATGCGCCTCATCGGCAAAAGGTGGCGAAGGGCGTGCTCCGCTCTCAGTATGAAGTTGCCGGTCCTGATCCGGAAGCTCTGTGATCTCATATCCGATTTCCCGCCCGTTTAAATAAGGATTATAATATTATTATTATCGTAGATTTTACACTGAAACGGAATACCCGGGGAAAACTGAGGCCCGGGCTACAGGTGATACGGATGATACAGGACCTGGGCACGAGCCGCCTGAACAGTACATATATAAAGGACGCCGTGCCGCAGGACGGCAGCGTGGTCATATTCTACAGGAACGGGAAGATACTCCTGAAACGGGAGGGAAACAGCATAACCTTTCCCGAATACGGTCAGGTGTCATGCAGGGAAAGCCCCTTCATATACCTGTTCTCACTGGACGGAAGATCCTTTTTCTTCTGCGACGCGCAGGAAGAGACCGTGCCGGAGGGATTTGCGTTCGAAACGCCGCAGGTGTTCCGCACGACAGAGCCCAGGGAAGCGGCATTCGCTCTGGTGACGGCAAGGCACATCTGCGCGTGGTACGATGCCGAGAGGTACTGCGGTAGATGCGGCTCGGTGATGAAACACTCCGCCGATGAGAGGATGATGGAGTGTCCGGAATGCGGAAACAGGGTATACCCTGTGATTTCACCGGCTGTCATCGTAGCGGTGACTGACAGAGACAGGATCCTCCTGACGAGATATGCTTCCAGAGAAGGAGCGCCTTCCGCTCTGGTAGCCGGTTTCTGCGAGGTGGGAGAGACTGTTGAGCAGACCGTCGCCAGGGAAGTCATGGAGGAGACAGGCCTTAAGATAAAGGACATAAGGTATTACAAGAGCCAGCCCTGGGGAATAACCGGCGGGATCCTTATGGGTTTCTGGTGCAGGCTGGACGGAAGCGATGAGGTCTGCCTCAGCGACGGCGAACTGGGAGAAGCCGTGTGGAGGACAAGGGATGAGATACCGGGGGATCACCCCGGAGCGGATATAAGCCTTACAGGCGAGATGATACAGGTATTCGGGAAAGGATTTGAACCATATGGATGAAAAGAAACGGGGCAGGGCCGACCTCAGAAAGATCTGGCTGATCTTCATAAACACCCTCATGATCAGCAGCACGGCCAACTCCGGTTACGCGATGATCGGAGTAATGGAGAGGGTGTTCGTCAAAAAGCATGAGCTTCTTTCGAAGGAGGATCTGTCGGACTGCACAGCCATGGCGGCGAGTTCCCCGGGGCCGATCGGAATAAATGCTTCATGCCTGATAGGATACAGAGTCGCCGGGTTCCTCGGTTCTTTGGCGGCGATCCTGGGTGTCATAATACCGCCGGTATGCTTCATGCTGCTGGTCACTGTCTTCTATGATGCGATAGTGAGCAACGAATATGTGGCGGTGTTCATGAAGGGGATGCAGGCCGGAGCCGTCGCGCTGGTGCTGAATTTCGCCATAGGTCTGTTCACAGGCATAATGAAGAAAAAGCAGGTCTTCCTCTGGATCCTGGTCGTCGGAGCTTTCCTCTACATCTGGTTCCTGGATCTGTCGGTGTTCTGGCTTGCGCTGATCCTTGCGGCGGCTGCGCTCATAAAGGACGCGGTGCTGGTCGGTAAGGAGGTGGAGAAATGATACTGCTCAAAGTGATGTTCTCCTTCATGAAGGTCTGCATGCTGGCCTTCGGCGGCGGATATTCCGCGGTTCCTCTCGTGGCCAATGAGATCGTGGAAGTGCAGAAATGGATGACATACGCGGAATATGCGGACCTGCTGGCTCTGGATGAACTGACACCGGGTCCCATCATGATCAACTGCGCCACTTTTGTCGGCATGAAGGTCGCCGGAGTTCCCGGCGCCATAGCCGCGACGCTGGGGTGCTGCATACCTCCCGCGGTGTTCTGTTTCATACTGGATCTGATCTATAGGAAGTACAAGGAAGTTAAGGCGGTCGCCGTGATACTTCAGGCGATGAAATGCATGTCGCTGGCGCTGGTCGCGACTACGCTCATCCAGCTGGCCGTCAACATCCTGTTCCCCGGCGGAGCGGTGGCTCTTGCGGGAGTCGACCTGCTCTCCCTGGCGCTCATAGTCATCTCATTCATACTGATAAGGAAGGATGTGGTCAATCCGATCCTGGTGTTACTGGGATGCGGGGCAGTCAGGATCGCCATGTCGCTGCTGTTCAGCATCTGAGATCCGATACTTACAAAAAAGAGGGCATACCGCCTGCACGGCGGTATGCCCTTTCTGCGTTATGCTGCTTTTCAGCTCACGTTGCCTCGGTGCATTCCCTTACGAAATCTATGAAGTGCTCCTCCAGTGATGGGAGCGGGCGTCCTTTCTGCCACACGAAGAGGTATTCCAGCCGCCTTGAGCCTCCGTCTATCTGCTTCGACACCAGAGAAGTGTTCGATATGTAGGATGTCTGGGGGAATATGCTGATGCCCATGCCGCGCCCTGCCAGGGCAGCCGCGTCCAGATAGTTGTCCATCTCGCAGATTATGTTGGGCTCGCTCTTGACGCTTCGGAACCAGCGGTAGATGTCCTCGATGACGGATTTCCTGCTGGGAACTATCAGAGGCTCTCCTACGAGCTGCTCTATGCTCAGACTCTCTCCCTCCGCTTTGGATAGAGGGTGGTCCTGATTCATGAAGGCCACCATGGGCTCGTTGCCCACAGGGAAACTGTTGAGCAGAAGATGGTCGCAGGGGGAGGTGATAACAGCCATGGAGATGAGGCCGCTCCTGAGCTTTTCCACAAGATCATCGCTGTTTCCGTCCATTATCCGGAAACGGACGTTGGGGTACAGGCGGTAGAATCCGGTGAACCATTCACCGGCGATGTGCGGGGCGGTGCCCTCGACCAGGCCCAGCGATATGGTGCCCTTCATTCCCTGAGTGATTGAGATGATCTCCTGTTCAGCCTTGCTACTCAGATCCAGTATCTCTTTGGCTCTTCTGTACAGCAGCTGCCCCGACTCGGTCAGCTGCAGGCTGCGCTTCCCGCGTATGAACAGCGTGGTGTTCAGTTCCTGTTCCAGGCTCTTCATCTGATAGCTCAGAGGCGGCTGGCTCATGTTCAGTTTTTTTGCCGCGTGGGATATGTTCAGCTCCTCCGCCACGGTGACGAAGTAGGACAGTGTCTTGAGATCCATGGTTCCTCCGAATCATATGCAGTTTATATGGTAGATATCATACTATATGTATTTTACATTATATTACTATCCCCGTAAAATGAACAGTATTGGTACCGGAAAAACTTTATGACGGAGGAAAGAAACATGAAAAAAGTACCGGAATACTTCGGCTGCAACGTGTTTGACGACAGAGCGATGCGCGCCGCATTGCCGGCCGGAGTCTACAGTTCGCTAAAGAAGACGATAGAAGAGGGGACCAGACTGGACAGCGAGGTGGCAGAGGCAGTGGCTTCCGCCATGAAGGACTGGGCAGTGGAAAAAGGCGCAACGCATTTCACACACTGGTTCCAGCCGCTTACGGGGATCACGGCAGAGAAACATGACAGTTTCATCGAGCATTCACCTGACGGCGGCGTGATCATGGAGTTTTCCGGTAAAGAACTCATCCAGGGCGAGCCCGACGCCTCCTCACTTCCGTCAGGGGGACTTCGGGCTACTTTTGAGGCCAGAGGATATACCGCGTGGGATCCCACTTCCTATGCTTTCGTCAAGGGAAAGACCCTGTTTATTCCAACGGCTTTCTGTTCGTATACAGGCGAGGCGCTGGACAAGAAGACACCGCTGCTGCGCTCCATGGACGCTCTCAACAGGGAAGCCATGAGGATGCTCAAGCTGTTCGGCAACACTTCCGCTAAGCGCGTCAGCGCCAACGTCGGCGCTGAGCAGGAGTATTTCCTCGTGCCCAAGGATCTGTATGAGAAGAGAGAGGACCTCAGATATACCGGAAGGACCCTGTTCGGGGCTCCTTCTCCCAAGACGCAGGAACTGGACGACCACTATTTCGGATCCATACCGGCAAACAAGGCCGCGTTCATGGAGGAGCTTAACGAGAGGCTCTGGGAACTGGGGATCGCCGCCAAGACGGAACACAACGAGGTAGCGCCGTCGCAGCATGAGCTGGCCTGCATATACAACACCGTCAATATCGCCACTGACCAGAACCAGCTCGTCATGGAGATCATGAAAAAGACAGCTGAGAAACACGGCTTCGTGTGCCTGCTTCATGAGAAGCCCTTCGCGGGAGTCAACGGAAGCGGAAAGCACAACAACTGGTCGCTGTGCACCGATGACGGCGTGAACCTGCTGTCTCCGGGAAGCACTCCGGAGGACAACCTGCAGTTCCTGCTCTTCCTGTGTGCCGTCTTAAGGGCAGTGGACAGGCATCAGGATCTGCTCAGGCTCTCGGTAGCGACAGCCAGCAATGACAACAGGCTGGGCGGAAATGAGGCGCCTCCCGCAGTCATCTCGGTGTTCCTCGGAGACGAGATCACCGGAGTCCTGGAAGCGGTGGCGGAGGGTATCACCTATGAGCGCCGCAGGAGCGAGATGATGAGGATAGGTTCGGAAGTCCTTCCGGGCATCCGCAAGGACAATACGGACCGCAACAGGACATCGCCCTTCGCGTTCACCGGAAACAAGTTCGAGTTCAGGATGGTCGGTTCCTCCGACAGCATCGCCTGCGCCAATATCATGCTCAACAGCGCGGTGGCCGAATCTCTCGGATATTTCGCCGGCGAGCTGGAGAAGGCTGAGAACTTCGAGGACAGAGCACACGAACTGATCAGTGAGACCTACCACACCAACGGCAGGATCATCTTCAACGGAAACGGATACGGTGACGAATGGAAGGCGGAGGCTGAGAGAAGAGGACTTCTGAATTTCAGGACCACACCTGACTGTATGCCGCATCTGCTGGACAGCAAGAACGTGGACCTGCTCACGAAACTGGGCGTGTACACCGAGACCGAGCTGCGTTCAAGATGCGAGATCATGCTGGAAAACTACTGCAAGACGGTCGAGATAGAAGCAAGGACCATGGAGACCATGGCGATTCAGCGCATAGCTCCCGCAGTGGAGAGATACGCAGGGGATCTGGCGCAGAGAGCAATGGCTAAGACAGCCGCCGCGGGCGCAGATTCCAGATTTGAGATGAAGATCATCGGAAAGCTGTCCAGGCTCACTGACAGCATCAGCGACAAGGCCGACAAGCTCAGGGAGATCCGCAGCAGCATAAAGTGCGGGGACTGGGAAAAGGAAGCATACGGAGTCAGGGACAGCCTGATTCCGGCCATGGAGGCGCTGAGGGCGGACTGCGACGCAGCCGAGGAGATCACAGCCAGAGATTACTGGCCGTTCCCCACATACGGCGATCTGATGTTCGGATCCTGAAACAGTATTTATCTTATGTTCTGACAGGAGGCCATGCCATGAGCGATCCATCTTTTGCGTACCGTTCATCACCTTACCGGTACATAGCGCGATACCGTGACGGGAAATGGGAGGACGGATATCTCTCCCGTGACGAGAACATCGTTCTCAACGAGAGCGCCTGCGTGCTGCAGTATGCCCAGAATGTCTTTGAGGGCTTAAAGGCGAGGAAGACGCGGGACGGCAGGATCATCATCTTCCGGCCGGACCGCAACGCAGCCCGCATGAGGGAATCCTGCGAGAGGATGGCCATGCCTCCGTATCCCGAGGAGCTGTTCCTCAGGGCGGTGGATGAAACGGTCAGAGCCAACGCGGATGTGATACCTTCCTGCGAGGACGGAAGTTCCTTCTATCTGAGACCGTTCATGATCGGCACAGATCCCGTGCTGGGCGTAAAGCCCGCCACGGAATATGAGTTCAGGATATTCGGCTCGCCGGTGGGCAGGTATTTCAGCAGGATGATAAAACTCAGAGTCTGCGATCTGGACAGAGTGGCTCCTCACGGCACCGGGCATGTCAAGGCCGGGCTGAACTACGCCATGAGCCTGTACGCAATAACTGAGGCTCACGCGCTGGGATACGACGAGAATCTCTATCTGGACTCAGCGAGCCGCACATACATCGAGGAGACCGGAGGAGCGAACATCTTCTTCATCAGCAGGGACGGGAAACTGATCACACCAAGATCCGACACGATACTTCCATCCATCACAAGGGATTCACTGCTTACTGTCGCATCGGAATATCTGGGGATCAGAACAGAAGAGAGACCTGTCCGCATCGATGAGATACCGGATTTCGCAGAGTGTGGTCTCTGCGGCACCGCGGCGGTCATATCCCCGGTGCAGAGCATAGACGACCACGGAAACGTGCAAACCTTCTTCCGGGACATTTCTCAGGAGGAGAGCGTGACACAGAGGATAAAGAGTGTCCTCACCGAGATACAGGAGGGCAGACGTCCCGGACCTGACGGATGGATCCATGAAGTCTCATATACATAACTAATAACAACAGAAGAGGTGACTTGGGAAAATGTCCAACAGAGCGATAGTAGGCATCAACTGGGGAGATGAGGGAAAAGGCCGGATGGTCGACCTTATGACCGAGTCGTACGATATCGTGGTCAGGTATCAGGGCGGGGGCAACGCCGGACACACCGTCGTAAACGAGAAGGGAAAGTTCGCGCTGCATCTGCTCCCATCCGGGATATTCCGCGAAGGTACTGTAAACGTGCTGGGCGACGGAGTGGCGCTGGATCCGGAGAACCTGCACACGGAGGTCGAAGACCTCAGGTCCAGAGGTATATCCATAACTCCGGAGAACCTTAAGATAAGCAGCTGGGCATCGCTCCTGTTCCCGTGGCACAGGGACCTTGACTCCCTGGAGGAGGCGAGGCTGGGCGACGGGAAGTACGGTTCCACAAAGCAGGGGATAGCGCCGTTCTATGCCGACAGGAGCCGCAAGAAGACCATTCTCGCCGGCGAGCTGTTCTATCCGGAGGCATTCCGCAGGCATCTCAGCCAGATACTTGAGTGGGAAGACCTCACCCTTGAAAAGGAATACGGCGCAAAGACATATTCCATGGAAGAGATGGAGAAGTGGGTCAGGGATTACTGCGAGCCCATGAAGCCGTTCATCTGTGATACCGCCAGCTATCTCATGCAGGCTCAGAGGGAAGGGAAGAGCATCCTCTTTGAGGCGCAGCTAGGCGCGCTGAGGGATCTTGACAGAGGCATCTGGCCGTTCACCACGTCTTCCAACACCACCACTTCATACATAGCAATTGGATCGGGTGTGCCGGGAGTGGTCATCGATGATGTTACCGGCGTCGTAAAGGCATATTCCACCTGTGTCGGGGAAGGACCGTTCGTGAGCGAGATGAGCGGTCCCGAGGCTGACAGGCTCAGGGAGGAGGGAGCCGAATACGGGGCAAAGACAGGACGCGCCCGCAGAGTCGGCGCATATGACTGTGTCGCCACAAGACACGGAGTCATCAGACAGGCAGCCACCGAGATAGCTCTTACGAAACTGGATGTGCTCAGCTATATGGACAGGATCCCGGTCTGCACCGCGTACAGGGTAGACGGCGAACTGACACAGGAGTTTCCGTTCCCGTCTGCGCTGGACAGCGCAGAGCCGGTCATTAAGTATCTCGACGGCTGGAAGTCTGACATCTCCGGCGCAAGAAAGTGGGAGGATCTGCCGGAAGCGGCAAGGAAGTATGTCTCCTTTATAGAGGAGTCGGCAGGATGTCCCGTGGTGTACATATCGGTTGGACCTGAGAGAGACAGCATCATCGTCAGAGAGAACAGAAAGGAAGAGTGGCTCAGTGAACGCAGAAACTGAGACACATGGTGAGAAAGATGACTGACAGATATGAGTCTCCTCTGCCGGCAAGATATGCGTCGAAGGAGATGACATCGCTTTTTTCTCAGGATACGAGGTACCGCACATGGCGCAGGCTGTGGGCGGTACTGGCGCGTACAGAGAAGGAACTGGGGCTGCCCATCACGGATGAGCAGGTCAGTGAACTGTTCGCGCACACTGACGATATAGATTATGAACTGGTGAGACAGAGGGAAAAGGAAGTGCGCCATGATGTGATGGCACATGTGTGGGCATACGGAAAGGCTGCACCTTCCGCCGCGGGGATAATCCATCTCGGGGCTACCAGCTGCTATGTCACCGATAACGCGGACCTGATCATATACCGGGATGCACTGGCACTGGTAAGGGAGGAGCTCAGGGAACTGCTTAGCTGCCTTTCCCGATTCGCGGACAGATACAAGGATCTTCCGGTCGCAGGATACACGCATTATCAGCCCGCGCAGCCCGTGACTGCGGGAAAGAGGGCAGCGCTGTGGCTGCAGGATCTTTTTGAGGACTATAAGGACGCGGATTATGTGATCTCGGGCATGAAATTTCTGGGCAGCAGAGGGGCTACAGGGACGGAAGCGAGCTACATGGATCTTTTCGATGGCGACGGTGAGAAGGTCGATGAGATGAATCGCCGCATAGCGGAGCAGTTCGGATTCAGCGAGTGCTATCCCGTGTGCGGACAGACCTATCCCAGGCAGCTGGACAGCAGGATACTCAACGTGCTGTCCTGCATCGCGCAGAGCTGCTACAGGATGGCTCAGGATATAAGGCTCCTGCAGCATGACAGACAGCTCGAGGAGCCCTTTGAGGAGGACCAGATCGGATCCTCCGCCATGGCATACAAGCGCAATCCCATGCGCTGCGAGAGGATATGCTCTCTTGCGAGATATCTGATGACGCTTCCGGCGGACACTGCCATGACTGCGTCGGTGCAGTTTCTGGAGAGATCTCTGGATGACTCGGCCGGACGCCGCATAGTGATGCCGGAGGCCTTCCTGTGCGCCGATGCCGTGATCAGGCTCGCCTGCAACGTGATCTCGGGACTGAGGGTCAACGAGAAGGTCTCGGAGAGGACCCTGCGGGATCTCATGCCGTTCATGGCGACGGAGAACATACTCATGGAGGCGGTCAGGCGCGGAGGAGACAGGCAGCAGCTGCACGAGAAGATACGCAGACTGTCCATGGAGGCGGTCCGTGCCAGGGATGAGGGTGAAGCATATGACCTCATAGGAAGGCTTGCGCGGGAACCGGACCTCAGCATGACGAGGGAGGACCTGGAGAGGGTATTGGACCCCTCGGGATACATCGGAAGATGTTCCGGACAGGTCACGGCATTTCTTGAAAAGATAAGGCCCTTTATACAGGGAGAGACTGAGATCGACTACAGCATCGAAGTATGAGGATCGGAGGCAGAGGAACAGTGGATACGGTTCTTGTCCTGGATTTCGGAGGACAGTACAGTCAGCTCATAGCCAGGAGGATACGCGAACAGCACGTCTATGCGGTGATCGAATCATTCCGGCATATGACCGTGGAGAAGATCGCTACCGGGGAATACCGCGGCATAGTGATGACAGGGGGACCGAACAGCGTGAACGATCCTGAGTCGCCTCATTTCGATCCCGCGCTGCTGGATGCAGGCATACCGGTGCTGGGGATATGCTACGGAGCTCAGCTCATGGCGCAGATGGCGGGAGGCGCAGTCGCCGCCGCCGGAACACAGGGAGAATACGGCAGGACTCAGCTGACGGTGAGTGATGACGGGCTGTTCAGGGGAGTGGAGAAGACCAGCATATGCTGGATGAGCCACAGGGACAGGATCATATCCGTGCCGCAGAGATTCAGTGTCACGGCTTACACCCCGCAGTGCGCGTGTGCTGCGATGTCGGACCCCGGAAGAAGACTGTATGCGGTCCAGTTCCACCCCGAAGTCACTCATACCAGGTACGGTTCGCAGATCATCTCCAACTTCCTGGACATATGCGGATGCGGCAGGCAGTGGGTGATGTCCAGGTTCGTGACTGAGACATCGGACAGACTCAGACGCGAACTGTCGGGTAAGAAAGTGCTCATGGCGCTGTCCGGGGGAGTGGATTCCTCCGTCACGGCAGCTCTTCTGGGAAAAGCAATCGGCGATGATCTTACCTGCGTGTTCGTGGATCACGGCCTGCTCAGAAAAGGCGAGGCTGAGGCTGTGGAGGATGTGTTCCGCAGCAGACTGGGGGACGGACTCGTCTGCATAGACGCAAGGGAGAGATTCCTCTCGGAACTGTCCGGAGTGAGCGACCCCGAGAAGAAGAGGAAGATCATCGGAGAGCAGTTCATCCGGGTGTTTGAACAGACTGCCCGCAGCCTCGGAGGCTTCGATCTGCTTGCGCAGGGGACCATATACCCCGATGTGATAGAGAGCGGCAAGGGCGATTCCGCGGTCATAAAGAGTCACCATAACGTGGGAGGCATCCCCGCGGATGTCATGTTCAGCGGGATCGTAGAGCCGCTGAGGGACCTGTTCAAGGATGAGGTCCGCAGGGTCGGCCTTGAACTCGGACTTCCCGATCATCTGGTGAACAGACAGCCGTTTCCGGGACCCGGACTTGCCGTGAGGATAACCGGAGAAGTGACAGCAGAGAAGCTGGATATCCTCAGGGAAGCCGATGCCATATTCCGCGAAGAGATAGATTCTTCCGGAATGGCAGACCGTCCGGACCAGTATTTCGCGGTGCTTACCGACACATCCGCTGTGGGCGTCAAGGGAGACTCCAGACTCTACGGGCCGGTCATTGCTCTCAGGGCGGTGACCACGGAGGACTTCATGACCGCAGATTGGACCAGGATACCCTTTGAGGTGCTGGAGAGGACAAGTGTGAGGATCACCAATGCGATACCGGCAGTCGCCAGGGTCGTGTATGACATAACATCCAAGCCGCCGGCGACGGTGGAATGGGAATGACTATACACAAGGAGAACATCTTATGTGCGGAATAGTAGGATATACCGGAATGCAGCAGGCGGCCCCGATACTTCTGGAAGGTCTGAAGAGACTGGAATACAGAGGATATGACTCGGCGGGGATCGCAATAATGGATGACGGAAGCATCTCGGTGCAGAAGGTGTCCGGCAGGATAGCGAAGCTCTGTGAACTGACGGAAGACGGAAATACCTGTCCCGGGAATGTCGGCATAGGGCACACCAGATGGGCGACTCACGGCGCTCCTACAGACATCAACGCCCATCCTCACATGAGCAATGACGGCAGATTCGCAGTGGTGCACAACGGCATCATAGAGAACTACCTAGCGCTGCGCGAGGAGCTCATAGGAAAGGGATATCACTTCGAGAGCGAGACCGACACGGAGGTGGTGGTCAACCTTCTGGAGATGTACTATACCGGGGACCTTAAGAACGCTGTTATGAGGGTCTCTTCCAGACTTCAGGGATCCTACGCGCTGGGAGTCGTGTGCTCCGACGCCCCGGACGAGATAGTTGCCATACGCGAATCCAGTCCGCTCATCATAGGCATCGGCGCAGGTGAGAACTATTTCGCATCGGATATAGCGGCGCTCGTGCCCTACACCAGAAACGTGGTGTACATGGAGGACGGCGAGTTCGCTCAGATCACACCTGATGCCATAAGGATATATGATCTGTTCGGCAACCCTGTCTCCAAGAAGGTCCAGAAAGTCAACTGGGATGTACAGACCGCGGAGAAGGGCGGATACGAGCATTTCATGCTCAAGGAGATCATAGAACAGCCAAGAGCAGTGGAGGCTACGCTGCGTCCCAGGATCCGCGGAGGTGAGATCGTCCTGGATGCGGAAGGACTGGACGGAGAATTTCTCAGGAAGATCAAACGCATAATGATAACAGCCTGCGGATCCGCATACTATGCGGGCTGCGCAGGCAGGTATGCAATAGAAGCGCTGTGCAGGATACCGGTAAGCACTGAGCTCGCCAGCGAGTTCAGGTACGGTGACCCGATGGTGGACAGCGAGACTCTGGTTATAGTGCTGTCCCAGTCCGGTGAGACCGCGGATACCATAGCCGCGGTCAAGGAGAGCAAGGCAAAGGGTGCCCCGGTCCTCGCCATGGTCAACGTGGTCGGAAGCACCGTCGCGAAACTTGCAGACTTCACTCTCTATACCTGGGCAGGACCGGAGATAGCGGTAGCCACTACTAAGGGATATACTACTCAGCTGGCGCTGCTGTACCTTTTCGCGCTGTATGCCGCTAAGGAGACCGGAAGGGTCGATGATAAGAGATACAGGCATCTGCTGAGGGTTCTGAGGAGCCTTCCAAAGCGCATTCAGGAAGCGGTGGACCTCAACCCCATGCTGGACAGATATGCGGAGGATTACAGGAACACCCGGTCCATTTTCTTCATAGGCAGGAACTCCGACTATGCGATGGCGATGGAGGGAGCCCTCAAGATGAAGGAGATCTCCTACATACACGCGGAGGCTTATGCAGCCGGGGAACTCAAGCACGGAACCATAGCGCTGATAGAGGAACACCAGCCGGTCATCGCGCTGTGCTGCAATACGGCAGTGCAGGAGAAGACGATGAACAACATCATCGAAGTCAAGGCCAGAGGCGCTGATGTACTGGCTTTGGCGGAGAAGAACAACACAGATATCATCTCGGTAGCCGACCGCATGATGTATCTGCCTGAAGTGGAGCCCGTGTTTGCGGGAGTGGTGGAGATAGTTCCGCTTCAGCTGCTGGCTTACTACACCGCGAAGTGCCGCAAATGCGACATAGACAAGCCAAAGAATCTGGCTAAATCCGTTACAGTGGAATGATGGAGGGAAAGCTCATGACGAAATACATTTTCGTGACCGGAGGAGTCGTATCCGGCCTCGGCAAAGGCATCACCGCAGCTTCTCTGGGAAGACTGCTCAAAGCCAGAGGACTCAAGGTCGCTGCGCAGAAACTGGACCCGTATATCAATGTCGATCCGGGGACAATGAGTCCCTACCAGCACGGTGAAGTCTATGTGACGGAGGACGGCGCGGAGACGGACCTGGACCTCGGGCACTATGAAAGGTTCATAGACGAGGATCTCAACAGATACTCCAATCTCACCACAGGCAAGGTCTACTGGAACGTGCTCAACAAGGAGCGCAAGGGCGAGTATCTCGGTTCCACTGTGCAGGTCATTCCTCATGTGACAAATGAGATAAAGGAGTTCGTCTACAATGTCGGCAGAAATACGAATGCCGATGTGGTCATAACCGAGATAGGAGGGACCATAGGCGACATCGAATCGCAGCCGTTCATCGAGGCGGTCAGGCAGATATCACTGGAGGTCGGCAGGGAGAACAGTCTTTTCATTCACGTGACGCTTGTGCCGTTCCTGAGGGGCTCAGATGAGCACAAATCCAAACCCACGCAGCACTCCGTAAAGGAACTTCAGGGCCTGGGAATCAATCCCAACATCATAGTGCTCCGCTGCGACGAGCCGCTGGAGGAGTCCATATTCCAGAAGATAGCTCTGTTCTGCAACGTAAAGCCGGACTGCGTTATCGAGAACTTGACGCTGCCGAACCTGTACGAGGCTCCTCTCATGCTGGAAGCGCAGGGACTTGCCAGGGTGGCATGCAGGGAACTGGGCATCAACGCGGCAGAGCCCGATCTCGGGGACTGGGAGGACCTGTGTGAGCGCATAAGCAGATCTCATGAGAAGACAGTTGAGATCGGCCTGGTGGGCAAATATGTGGCGCTGCATGATGCGTATCTCTCAGTGGTGGAAGCGCTTCATCACGCGGGATACCGGCACGGTCTCATTGTCAACATCCACTGGCTGGATTCCGAACTGATCAATGATGACAACGCGGAAGAGATCCTCTCGCCGATGGACGGCATCATAGTACCCGGCGGTTTCGGAAGCAGGGGAATAGAGGGAATGATCGTCTCCGCCAGATATGCGAGAGAGAATGACATACCGTATTTCGGGATCTGTCTCGGCATGCAGGTCGAAGTCATCGAGTTTGCAAGGAATGTCTGCGGGCTGTCACTTGCGAATTCCGGGGAGTTCGACGAGGGGAGTCCCGACAAGGTGATCGATTTCATGCCTGGTCAGAGCGACGAGATCGACAAGGGCGGCACGCTCCGCCTGGGATCCTATCCCTGCAGAATAAAGGAAGGTTCCGTCATGGAGCGGTGCTACGGGACCCGAGAGATCAGGGAGAGGCACAGACACAGATATGAGTTCAACAACGACTACAGAGACCTGATGTCGGGGAAGGGCCTCACTCTAAGCGGAATTTCCCCGGACGGGACCCTCGTGGAGACGATAGAGCTGACCGACAGGGATTTCTTTGTTGGAGTGCAGTATCACCCGGAGTTCAAGAGCAGGCCCAACAGACCGCATCCGCTCTTCGTAGGTTTCATCGCAGCCGCTGAAAAAAGAGCCGTGGCACGCAGCTGATACATGTGTCAGGATATAAAAAAAAGGAGCACACCGTTAGGTGTGCTCCTTTGATGTTGTCATGCGGACCTGCAGGAGTTTATTCTTCTTCCTTGCCGGCAGGGCTGAATCCGGGCAGGCTGCCTCTGAACTCTTCAAGAAGCTTCTTGCCTTCCCAGTGATAGTTTACGATCTGCTCGGTCTCGGCCTTGAACACCATGGTGTTCCTCTCCTTCTGGGTATAGGGCTTCCAGCGGGGCATGGAGCGGCCTGTGGGGTCGTTCGCATTGTAAGCAAATGCAGCCCAGGCGGAACCGCAGGTATCGGAGCAGGCATATGCCGCAGCTTTATTGGCTGCAGTGTACATGTAGGGGGCGAGCTCCGCATTGTCGAAGAAGAACGGTACGTCCGTGCCGTGGATGGCCTTCTGAACCGGGTCCGGGCTCTCGAACGCGAACACCGCATTGTAGAGAGGGGCAGCTCCGTTGCCTTCCTTGGCTCTGGAGACATTCTCCACGAACAGACCCTGGAATTGGTCGTTCAGGATGGAGATAAAGATGTCTGCTCCGGTGGATCCCTTGTCCATGATCTCGGTATATGTCTTGATGAGCTTATCGATCTGCTCGGGCGTATATCCGGCCTTTGCGAGCTCGCCGGGCAGTGTCTCATCGGTGATCTCGAAGATCTCCGGATTGAACAGGGCTATCAGAGCCATGTCCTGCTTGGTGTAGCAGATGATCAGCGGGATATCCTTGCAGTATTCGGAACCTTCTGCTCCGTCAAAGGGATCATATTTGATGACTTCACCGTCGAGAACAACGGGGAAGTTGAGGTAGGGACCGTCGCCTCTGGTGGCGTTGATCTCGCGCATTGCCTTGATGAGGTCTTCCGGCGGGATCTTCTCCAGCTCGTCGATGTTGTCCTTTGTGATGTGCAGGTGCTCCAGGAAGGCATCAGTGTCCTTCTGTCCGACCTTGGGATCGGTGGCCTGGAAGCCGCCGGACTGGATGATGGCCTTGTGGAAGAGACCCTTTGCGGAGGGCATCGTGAGCAGCTGAGCGACCTTTCCGCCGCCGCCTGACTCGCCGAAGATGGTCACATTGTCGGGGTCACCGCCGAACCAGTCGATGTTGTCGTGGACCCACTTGAGGGCTGCGACCATATCGAGGTTTCCGATGTTGACAGAATGCGCGTATTTCTCAACTCCGAGATGGGTGAGATCCATGTATCCGAAGAGATTCAGTCTGTGGGATACGCTGACCATGACCACGTTGTTCTTCTTGGCCATGTTGAATCCGTCCTGATGAGGGCACTCAGGCGTGCCGGCAACGTTTCCGCCGCCATGCAGCCATACCATTACGGGGAGCTTCATTCCCTTGGTAAGAGCAGGGGTCCAGATGTTCAGGGAGAGGCAGTCCTCAGACTGGGGACCTTTGCCCATCTCCATGTTTCCGGTGACGATCTCCTGGTTGATGAGGTTGTACTTGGAGTTTGCGATCTCAGGCACCTCGATCCTGGGAGTGTCTGTCTGCCAGCACTTATAGGTGTATTCCTTTGCGTCAACGATGACGGGGCTCACATCCGGCTCCACAGGGGGCTGGAAACGGAGCTCGCCTACTGGGGCTTTGGCATATCTCACGCCGAGAAAACGGTATACGCCGTCAAAATAATCGCCGCGGATCTTGCCGTACTTGGTAAGAGCAAGAACGTCTCTCATTTTTCCTCTCCTTTTCTATGAACTGTTCCTCAGAGGGAACGGTATCTTCCGGACTGCCCGCAGGGCAGCTCCATATCACTAATTATGAAGTAAAAGAGACACGGATTCAAGACGGCCGGGGCGATGGCCTCTGCTTCCTTATTCTTCCTGATCGTCCGGAGAGGGAGATGTCTCAACCGGTGACGGATCTTCCTGTGCAGGATCGGGCTGAGGATCATTGAACTGAGTGTTGTCCCATACGTATCTGTAGAAGTCGGTCTCCTCGATCCTGAGACTCATGGAGTACCTGTTCTTGACCTGTGCAGTGTAGTAGCTGAGATAATTCTGCTTGAATTCATCGGTATCGTCTTCGTGAGAGAACCAGCCGGCTTTGCCGTTGCCGCTGTTGTACATGACCTCATTTGTTATGAAGTTCTTGTTGTACAGCGCGGCGAAGTGGGGGGTGCTGGCGAAGATATCCCTTCCGGCGATCATGCGGGAGTCGTATCTCAGACCTAAAAGGTTGAGCACGGTGGGAAGAATATCCACGTTGCAGCAGGGGACATCGGAATGGATCGGTTCGTCCAGTGAATTCGTCCACATGATGCAGCTGCTCTTGTACATCTCGAAATCCGTATCGACCTTGTGCCCTGCAAGGGCGTCCCTGTCCTTGTCGTAGAGATAGTAGGGGTAGTGGTCCCCGGTGAGCACTATGAGCGTGTTGTCCAGTTTACCTGCCTCTTCCAGCTTTTCGAGCAGGTAGGCCATCGCCTTCTCAAGTTCGTAGTTGCAGGCCAGATATCCGATAGCCGTGCCGGACAGCTGTCTGTCGCCGGCAAGCTCGCGGACTGTCCTGATGTTGCGGTTGTACATGACATTGTCGCTGCTGTACGGTCCGTGACCGCTGAAGGTTATGTAATATGTGCAGAACCTGTCATCGTATATGTAGTCGTCTACCGACTGCTCCATCATCTCAAGGTCGGAGGAAGGCCATGAACTTGTGAAAGTCATGCCGCTTCCCATGAACTTGCAGTCAAAGCCGAGATTCGGCAGCGTGCGGTTCCTGGCGTAATAGGAACCTTTGTAGTTGTGATAGGCTCTGCCCGTGATCCCGAGCTGCTCGCTGAAGATCGTCCCGAGCCCGTATGGCATGTAGTGAGTGGCACTCTTTGCAAAGCTGCCGACGGTAGTGCCGAATTTGGCGTTTCTGGAGACGTCCGGCCAAAGGCCGGTCAGGAAGGCGTATTCGCCGTTCGTAGTCGTATTCTTGAAGCTGTTGTAGTAATTGTCGAGAATGATGCCGTTGCCGGCGAGTCTGCACAGCGTGGGCGTCACGTTCTCGTCGAGCGTGAGAGCGGAGAACGATTCGGCGCAGATATAGATAAGATTGTAGTCTTTAAACAGTCCGGTATACTCATTCTTGCCTGTGGGCTGCACGGTCTGGAAGTACTCGCACAGCTCTCTGATCCTGGTGGTCGGAGCATTCTCAGCGAGAGCAGCGAAATCTATCTCCTCAAGTATGTTGGGGGAGCGGTCCACGGTGACGGCGGGCTCTTCCACGATCTCCAGATCCTCGGTGTCGGGTCCTATAGCGTCGGGTTCGATGTCCTGAGGGAGCTCCCTTGTCCCTGCGAATATGCTGTACGCTTCGATCAGCGAATTTGAGAGGACACCCAGTTTCGAGGACGAGGTATCGGTATCGATGAGCGTGCTGTGGTAGGCAGCATATGCGGAATAGTCCTGCGTCCCCGAAAGAGGAAGCGCCGCTGCGGCTGAGAACCAGAAGAGAGGCACCAGCAGCAGTACTGCGATATGCAGGAGTGCACCGTATCTGAGAACGGATCTGGACACCGACACGAACACGATATAAAGCGCGAGAGGAATGAGACTCAGGAGGATCACCCCGACGGAGTCACGTATAGTCGCTTTCAGCGCCCACCCGAAGTCGTCTACCGCGTCTCCGGCCATCCCTATCATGGAGACGGAGAACATGGATCCGAATATTCTGAAGTAGACCAGCTGCGCCACATAGAAGAACCACACTGTGGTGAGGAGCACTGTGCTGAATAGTTTTCCGATGATACTGTTTGAGGACCATCCGGTGAGAAAAGTCAGAAATGCCGCCTCCGCGGGGATGAAAGCAAGTATCCACACGCTGAAGTCCCCGAAGGATCCGTGTATCTGCCTGAAGAGGAAGATCTCCCAGAAAGAGAGAGAAATTAGGAAGAACGCGAACAGCGTCAGCGCGTTTGCTGCTCTGGCTCCTTTGCCGGCTGTCTGCTGCCCGCTGCCGTTTCCCGACGCATCTCCGATTTCTCTCGTGTAAGTTGAATGATTTTTCCTGTGTTTGTAATACATATCAATGATTAGTCCCTGGCTGGAAGTTTCTTTTGATCATAGTGTCAGAACAAAAGACCGGTGTTGCAGGACCGTGTGCGCAACACCGGTGATTTTATACTGTTTCAGCCATGAAATCAAATGAGGAAGTATGCTGAGAACAAATGTCCTGCAGAACGGCCGGTATCCTGTCTTCGGGAGCCTTACTGCTCCACCTTGGCGTAGACTCTTCCGGTCTCCTCCACGTTTTTGAGGAAGAAACACACCTCATGAACGGTCTCCTCCACGAACTGGGAATAAGGACCGCTGTGTCCGAACTGCGAGTACAGGATCGTCTTGCCGTGAGGTATGCACTGAGCGGTCCTCAGCATCAGGTCAGGCCTGCTGATGGGGTCCTCCAGGCAGCCTATCATCAGAGTAGGCGTCTGGATCGTCTTCAGTGCCGCCTGTACATTTGCCTCAGTCCCATAGTTGATCATGGGGCGTCTGTAATCAAGCGCCAGCTCCTCCGGAGCCTGTTTGGCGCGGCGCTGCCTGTCATACTCGGCATTTATGGCTTTTCTCCGTTCGATGGCTTCATCGTCAGTCACCGGGTCTATGGGAGGCATCTTTATTCCCTGAGCGGCTCTGCTCTTGTAGGACCAGCTGCCCTCATCTATATTGTGAGGACCTCCTACCATGGCTACCAGAGCGGTGAGGCGGTCGGGATACTTGAGGGCGACATGCCAGCCCGTGCCTGCCCCGTGGGAGCAGCCCATATATACGAACTTGTCTATGCCCATTTTGTCGGCAAAATGGACGACGTCATCCGCGAACTTCTCGAACCAGTAGTTTCCGTAATCCTCAAACAGGTGCGTCGATTCGCCTATGCCGCGGTTGGTGAGCAGGAAAACGTGGTAACCGTTGTCCGCCATTGCTCTGGTAGAGCAGATGGGAGGGAAGTCCATCATGTAGCTGATTATGTATTTGTCTCCGGATCCGAGTTCCTCGTAGGAGATCTCGATCCCTTTCTCTACTTCGACTCTTGGCATTCTGTTATCCTCCTGTTTATCGTATGCTCTGATTATATAACATCAGGTTTCGCAAAAAAACAAAAACGGGAAAGCATTGCTTTCCCGTTAAGTGCTTTCAGGTGTTCCGATCTTTTGCGGAGCGCAGCACCGACGGAGCGATGAGGAGCACGGCGATGAGAGTCAGCGGAGCGCAGCAGAGATACGCGAGCCGGACTCCGTCCAGTCCCATGCCGTTGAAAAGACCGACAAGGGCGCCGCCGCCGAAACTGGCGATGAGGTTCCCCGCAGTGGAGAATGGGGCTCTCAGTGCCGTCTGTACGGAGGACTTGAGGTTCTCGGGAGCTTTCTCGCTGAGGAACTCAACGACCAGCGTAGCGTTCGGGACCAGCATGACTCCGTTGAAGAGCATGGTGAGAGTGAGGATGACGGGAGAATGGCAGGTACCTACTATCAGCCATCTGATGACTCCGAGGCACAGAACGAACAGCTGGGATTTCTCAACTCCCAGTCTGCGGAAGAATCGGTTTCCGGGACCGAAATAGAAGGGGAACTCCGATACGGCAAGTATCATGTTTCCGATGCCTACCCAGGCGTAGTCTCCGCCGAGCTGTGTCATGTAGATGCCGAAGTATGCGTGGCTGAACGAGTTGCACAGCATGTAGAAGAGATACATTATGAGCACCCGCAGGACAGACTTGTCCTTGAGCAGGGCATAGACCTCCCTGATGTCATATTTCTCCGCGGCTTCGTCCTTCTTCTCTGTCTTTCCGACCTCGGGAAGGAAGAAGGCGGTGATCAGGGTGAGAAGCAGTGTTCCGATGAGTATCGGAAAAAGCATCTCCTTGTTCTTGTTGAGCCAGAAACCCGAGATGACTGCCATGACGGCATACCCGATGGTCCCGCTCATCCTGATGGGGCTGTAAGCGTAACCGTATCTCTTGGAACACTCCAGCGCCATGGATTCATAGAGCCCCATCATGGGCTGATAAGTGATGTTGAACAGGATGCGCAGAATGATGACCATCAGCAGGGACGTTGTTCTGGAGAATGCATACAGCAGGACAACAGAGATGCAGAGTATCGTGACCAGGACCCTGTTCTTTGATCTAGCGTTGTCCGCTATTACGCCGTACAGCGAAGACATGCCGAGGCACAGGACCTGTATGACTCCGTTTATGATCCCGATATATCCGGACGGAACGCCTATCTCTGTGAGATACATCGAGATGAAACTGCCCTGTACTACTCCGAACAGGAATATGTTGAAGTAATACAGATAGAAGATATAGGGCTTCTTGAAAAACTCTCTTTCTTTAAGCGACATTTATCGTACCTTTGGACCTTGTATTATGCGTTAAAAAAGGAACCCGGTGGATGGCCGGGTTCCGCAGTTTACTGAAAGATCTCGGATCAGAGCTGGGGACCAGCTGCTACGAGAGCCTTGCCGGCTTCGTTGTACTCGTACTTGACGAAGTTCTTCTGGAATCTCTCTGCGAGGTCCTTTGCCTTCTCGTCCCAGACAGCGGGATCTGCGTATGTGTCGCGCGGATCGAGGATGCTGCTGTCGACGCCGGGAAGCTCTGTGGGAACTTCCAGGTTGAAGATCGGGATCATCTTTGTGGGAGCGTTGTTCACTTCACCGCTCAGGATCGCGTCGATGATGCCGCGGGTGTCCTTGATGGAGATGCGCTTACCGCTGCCGTTCCAGCCGGTGTTGACGAGGTATGCCTTTGCGCCGACCTTCTGCATCTTCTTGACGAGCTCCTCACCGTACTTGGTGGGATGGAGCTCCAGGAACGCCTGGCCGAAGCAGGCGGAGAAGGTGGGGGTGGGCTCGGTGATGCCGCGCTCGGTGCCGGCAAGCTTGGCGGTGAAGCCGGAGAGGAAGTAGTACTTGGTCTGCGCAGGGGTGAGGATGGATACCGGAGGAAGTACTCCGAATGCACCCGCGCTGAGGAAGATGACCTGCTTG
>JAEEGL010402233.1_pt1 | contig 30950 bp, 24 predicted proteins | sample 9134231 | NCBI WGS metagenome assembly JAEEGL01 (sample SAMN16246548, study PRJNA631951) | gut metagenome | biome: gut microbiome; feature: rumen; material: fiber-attached | host: Bos | place: Iran: Karaj | collected 2018-10
AAGCAATCTACCAAGCGTTTACTGATGCTGGAATAACAGTCGATATAGACAATGATTGCAACGCTTACGCCGGCGGCGTTAGCTGCTATGTGGGCAGCGCCCTCGGCTGCGGTGTGGGCTCCAATGGTTCTGTCGACTGTGACGATTCCTCTATGGACGAGAGCTGTAATGTTGATGCCTCTGGTCATGCTTACTGTTTATGATAGGGTGACTAAGATTAGTGTCGGGTTGTCCCCGCGTTCTTCCTAACATCTTAATATCTTGAATCTAATTTAGCCGACAGGCAAAATTAGATTTTTATTTGTTAAAAAGAATTTATGAATCTCTTTTTGACATAAATTTATTATAAAATAGGAATATAAATTGCAAATAAGGTCTTGATTTGGTATAATGATTTGTGATAATAGGTGGTGTAGAAAGTGGAAGATAATAATACAATTATAGAAATAAACACAGATGTTATTAATGAGAGTATAAAAAACACTATTATTAGTGATAATGAAATTAAGATTGAACTTAATAAAAATCAAAAAACTAAAAAGGTAAAAACCAAAAAAGAGTTTTTTTGGAAAAGAATGAGTAAGAAGACAAAAATAATAATTAGTGTCATTCTTCTTTCGATAGTCTTAATAGCCGGAGGTATTTGTTTATATTTCTTTGTTCTTAAAAAGGAAAAACCAGAACCTGCTCCAAAAGAGAATATTGTTTTAGAAAAGGATAATTATATTTATAAAAATGGAACATTGACTTTCTTAGATAGTGAAGGAAAAGAACTTGGAACATATAAGTGTAAGGATGAAGATACTGAAAAATGTTTTATAGCTAAATTATCTAATGAGGATACCTTTGATTTACCTTTATATGTTGATAAAAAAGGTCATGCTATTGAAAAAGGATCAAAGATATATAATGATAATTATGTTTTTGTTTATGATGATAGTCAAATAAATCTCTATAATATTGCTGATAAAAAGGTTGAAGATACTTTTTCTTTGATTAAGACAGGTGATATTGAAGAAGACTTTATTGTTGCTAAGAACAAGGAAGAGAAATATGGAATGATTTCTTTTGCTAATGACTATGAAACAATTATCAATTTTGACTATGAATACTTAGGAATTGCTAATAATGAAGAAGTATTTGTCGCTAAAGAAGATCAAAAATACTTTTTGCTAGATAGCGATGAAAAAAGAATATCTGGTTATTTCTTAAATGAAGTTAAGAGTTTTGATGATAAATATGTGGCTATAGCAAATGGAGAAAAATATTCATTATATGATTATGCCGGTAATGAAGTCTTAGAGTCTGAATACGATTATATTGATTTTAATTCGAGTTATGTCTTTACGATTTTGGATAATAAAATGTATGCATATGATAGCAATTTAAATCAACTTAATAATGGAATTAAGATTAAGTCATCAAATTATCAAAAGAAATATATTTTTGATGAAAATAATAATTTATCTGATACAAAGAAAGCATATAATATTACGGTTAATCGAGATGGTACAATTGTCATCGAAGATACTTCAAGTAAAAGCAGTAAAACAATTAATGTCTTTGAATCTGTGTTAAGTAGTAATTACAATTATGTTAGTTATATAGATGGCCAACTATACTTTTATAAAGATACTGATAAGACTGAATTATTAGGTACTTATAAATGTAATAATCAAAATAAAGTTGATGCCTCCACATCTAGTTTTGCAAACTGCTTTGTAGCTAAAGAATTCAACATTATTAACGGGGATACTGCTTCGGGATTTGTACCAATATTTAATGATAACTATGTCTTTATTAATGATTCTAAAAATGAAACCAGTAATATCGTTTTATTTGATTTAAAGTCCAATACGCAAAAAGCAAAATATCAAGCCATTGATACGGGGCTAGGTAATGATGAAATTACAATGATTACAAATGTAAATAGTTTAATATTTGCTAAGAATACTGATGGTAACTACGGAGTTATTACTTTCAAGGAAGGAACGCCAGTGGGTGTTATATCTTTCAAAGAAGACGGTAATGGTACTAGTAAACTTGCTTACTTAGAAAATTATATTATTGCTACTCGTGGTAGTCTAAATTACTTATACACTAAAACTGGTGAGTTGCTTGCAACTAGTAAATTTAAAATTCAAGAATATAAAGATGACTATTTAGTCGTTAAAGATAAAAATTATTTAGTATATAAGATGTCTAATCCTGAAAGTGGTTCTATAATATCTAACGAAATGGACTATATAAAATTATATGATGATTTCTTTATAGGTATTAAGAATAAGAAGTTAAATGTTTATTTACTATCTGATGCTAAACATGGAGTATTAAAAGACGCACTTGAAGTTAAGCTTACGGAATATGTTAATGCTTATAAAGTAACGATTTATAGTGATTCATATGTAATTAGTATTATGCAAGGAAATGATGCCTCAGTGGATTATAAATTTGATAAAGATTGGAGTGTAATTAAAGATGAAGAACAATAGATTAGTTTTACCACTTATTATTTTCTTGCTTATCATTTTTCTTCCTGTTGCTGTTTTGGGTGTATCTAATAAAGTCTATCATGCCATTATTGGAGAAAATCCTCATCACTTGCATAAAATTGATAATCGTCTTTATTATTACAATGATCAAGGAAGTTTTATAGGTTATTATGATTGTCAAAATGTATCATGTGATGATGCCCGAAGCACAATTGACGATAAAGATTTCTATTATTATCAAGAAGCTACTGATGATGCTTTAGGGGTATTTAGCGAAGAATATGTCTTTATTCAAGATGGTGATGATATCGTTTTATATAATTTAAAAATTAATAAAGATTTATTTCATTATCAAACTATGAAGACATATGGTTCAATTATAGCTCAAGCTTATGTAATTTTGGGAGATAGTCAAGGAAGATATCACGTGTATGATACTTACTCTAAAACTACATTATCCACTACATATGATTTCATTGGTGCTAGTGATAGTATGATGAATATGACTCCTAATGGGTTAATTTTAGCTGTTAAAAGTGGTGAAGATTGGGATTTAATTAGACCGGATGGTGAGAGTTTGGGATTAAATTTATCTGGTGGTCAAGTATATAATTATGACGATAATTGTGTATATTTGAAGAAAGATGGTCATTATTTTCTTTTAAACTATAACAACGAAAAAGTTTTGGATACCACTGTTATTGATGATATAGCATGGAAAAATGGTTTTATAATTCTTACCAATTCTTTTGGCGATATAATAATATATGATAGTTCACTTTTTAACGATCCGGTCGAAACTTTTGTAAATACTTCTGATGGATTAAAATATGACTTTAATGGTGATAAAATAATTGTTAAGAATAGTAATGGTACCGAAGTTGGTAGTTTTGAACTTAAAAAGGAAGTTATTGTCGAGTAAAATAAAAAAGGCTATTGATTTATGTCAATAGTTTTTTTTGTAAAAAAAGAATTTATTTATTAAAGTTATATGATATAATTATAAAGAATAGGGTGATAATTTTATGACTAATAAAACAAAAAAATCCGTTAAAAAAACAAGTACAGGTTCTAAAACTGCGCCTAAAAAGGTTAGTAGTAGTCCTAAGAAAACTAGTAAGATAAAAGGCAAAAAGAAAAAAGGTTTTACTTTAGTAGAGTTGGTAGCAGTAGTGGGTTTATTAGCCATTGTTTCAACGATGGCCGCTTTGTCAGTATCATCAATTAGTCATTCGGTTAAAAGTCGTCAAAAGGATAATTTGCTTAATTCTATCCAAGTGGCGGCTGAAAAATATGTAAATGATACCGGTATTAAAAAAGTCTATGTTCAAACTTTGATTAAAGAAGGATATGTTGAGGCTGACAATGATAATCAAACTATTGCCGATCCAACTGATGATGCTAAAATACTAAATTGCTATTTATATGACTTTACTACTAGTGGCCGTGGTAGTTATTCAGCACCTGATGATGAAACATCAGATGATTGTAGCATGGAAGCATTGAAAGATGTCATGTTAACAATTCAATATAAAGTAGATGCTGGATCCTTTAGTGATTATGATGGCAAATGGTTAAATAAAGAGAATGTTACCTTAGGCGTCAAAACAAATAATGAAGATGTAGTTTCATCATCTGATATTGCTACGGGTTCAACGTGGACAACACCACTAGCACCCGATGTTTATCATAGTCCATCAGGAACATATAATATAAGTGGGGATGTCAAAGATGGATATTTAAATGCCACGTATCAAGTAACAGTTGCTAAAAATGGCACGACATATACTGCTAGCGAATTTATTCGTATTGATTCTAAAGCCCCAGTGATTACTAATTATCGAATTGATAAATTGGATGTATGGACAGCTTCAAAATTTGCTTATTTTGATTTAGAAGATAAAGGTTCAGGCTTAGAGGCATATGCTATTAGTACTACTGCCAATACCGCGTCTGTTAGTGCAGATGCTTGGCATACGATTACTGGTGATAGAAAAATTTTTAATGTAAACAGTGATAATCCAGATAATGAATTAACTGATAACGGAACATATTATATTCATGTTAGGGATAAAGCAGGTAACACTGCTGTTAGTGCTAGTATTTTAGTAGAAACGATTGACCATATACCACCAAGATGTACATTAAGTGGAACTAGTACTACGTGGACAAATGTTAGTCGAATTATTTCCTGGGGATGTCAAGATGATGAAACGGGTTGTGCAGTTGGATATACAGGTGGTTCTAAAACATATTCTGTTTCAACGAGAACAGATAGTCTTGCGTCATATGTCATTAGAGATAATGTTGGTAATGAAACGACTTGTCCTGCTCAAACTGTTGATGTTTATGTAGACATGGATAAACCTCAAACTGTGTCATTATCTATTTATAAAAGAAGTACATATGCTTATAATTCTAGATATGCTCATTATGATATAACTGCTTCGGATGTTATTCCAGGAAAGTCCAGTGATGTTGCTAGTGGAATAGCTGAGTATTGTTTCACTGATACTAATAATTCAGCTTCTTGTAGTTGGAAAACGGTTAGTGGTGAAGATATTACCTTTGCTGCAAGTGATGGTTCTGGAACATCTTATACGCGATATGCTTTTGTTAAAGATAGGGCTGGTAATGTATCAAATAAGGAAGCTAAGGATACTTATGAATTATATACTTTATGCACTAAAACTGCAGTAGATTATAATTATGGATATGGCGAGTGTTCAAAAAAATGTGGTGGTGGAATTAAGAAAAGACCTATGAAAGATTTTTATCTTGGTGGTGATAAAAACTGTGGCCTTGGTGCTGATGATTCATGTAACTCATTTGAATGTTGCAGTAGTACAGAAGTAGATACAAATAATTGTACTGGATACCAATGGAGTACTTGTACTGAAGAATGTGGGGGAGGAACAAAATATGAGGTAAATAAATGTGGTTACAAATCTACTTATGATGGCAGTACATGTCCAGGGACAAAAGAATATACTAGAAACGAAAATACGCCATGTAATCCTCAAGCATGCTGCGATGAAGGTGAATTTTCATATTATTCATGTAGTTCAAGTGGATATGCCATAAAGAAAAGATATAATGGTTGCCTTGGTAAAGAGGAATCTTATGAAGATACTGATGATTATTGCGAATCTGAACATAATTGTAGTGTTTCAGATTGTCCAACATATACTGTTGGTAGATCTGTGGCTGAAATGACGGTATATCCTGTTTGTTACTATTATTATGGTGGCGAGTATAAATCGTATACTGATTATTTTCATCCATACTATTGTGATTATGGTGATCGATATTTAGGTTGTAGTACCGTTTATGTTGGTAGATGCTACGGTGATTTCAATTCGTCATTCTGTGCGCATGGATGGAATATGTTTGGAACAAGTTACGCATTGCGGGGTGCTTATCAAGTAAGTATAGATTATACGTGTAATACAGATGTAATTGGAGGCTATCGTTATTGGTGTTCAGGTTCTGGTACTGAAGAAGTATATGTTGCCGCATGTTCTGGAGGTGATTCTACGTCACAATGTTTATATCATATGACAGGCTGGGATCCATCTTATGGTGATTATTCAATTACTGGTAAATTATATCGTGGTGATTTGCGAACTGGTAGCAATTCATGTTAAGGGTGTGATAAAACAATGAAAAATAGTAAAATTATCTTATTAATTATAATTATTCTTTTTATAGTTACCTTTGGTATATATGGATTCATAAATCGTGATGATGGCAATATAGTAAATAATAATGTAGTCAAACCAACGGAAGTTATTGTTCCAAAATTTCAAACGGTATATCAATTATTAGACATATGTAATTCAGCCAGTGATGAAAATTGCAAATATCAAAGTGCAGCATATTATCGTATTGATGATAAGAACAACAATTCTGACTTTAAGCCTATTATTAAGGATATTAATAATTATTATCTTGACCGTATAGAGGAAGTAAAAAAAGATTTATTGACTTCATCTGAGTGTTCTGAAGTCTTAACGACATATAAGTATCGTTATTATGATGAAGCAAATATTTATTATTATGTTAATGATAAAATTGCGGTTGTTACGCAATACATGCAAACAACAGATTTATGTACAAGAAAGAAAACCAATCCTAAATTTATAATTTATTATTATGATGTTGAATGGCAAAGGTTTACTGATGAAGATGGCATGTTGAAGCTTATTGACAAAAAGCGTAGTGAGATTGAAAGCAAATTAATTCCTTCTTTAATTAACAAAAAACTAGTTAAGGATAAAAGTGAATTTGTTAAGTTATTAACCAATAAAGAAATCAGTTACAAATTATTTATCGATATGGTAGGTAATCTTATTGTAGGTTATAATGACAATCGTGATGGTTCTTATCTTGCTTTCTTATTATATACTTCAGGAGAACTTGGCTTATCTATTAGTCATTCAGAATAAAAAGTGTAGCGTATTGCTGCGCTTTTTTGATATAATAATTTTAGGTGAATTAATGAAAAAAATAGTTTTAATAGATGGTAATAACTTAATGTTTAGATCATATTATGCGACTGCTTATAGTGGTAATGTTATGAAAAACAGTAAAGGCTTTCCTACGAATGCTTTATATGGTTTTGCTAGTATGATTAATAAAATAATTGATGAAGAAAAACCCGAATATATTGCAGTGGCTTTTGATATTGGTATTAATTTTCGTAAAAAGGAGTACTCGTTTTATAAAGAAGGAAGAGTTAAAACTCCAGATGAACTAAAATTACAAATGCCTGTTGCTCGTCGGCTTTTAGAGGCTATGGGGATAAAATATTTGGAACTAGAGCCATATGAAGCTGATGATATTATTGGTACTTTAGTTAAAAGAGTGGCATTAGATAAAGATTTTGATGCTACAATTATTTCTAGTGATAAAGATTTATTACAATTAATTAATTTTGAAACTGATATTAAGTTATTAAAACAAACTGGTTATATTCGTTATAATGAAAAATCATTCTTTGCGGATTACGGAATTGATCCTATTAAAATTATTGATTTAAAAGCCCTTATGGGTGATAGTTCTGATAATATTCCTGGTGTTAAGGGCGTTGGAGAGAAGACGGCTTTAAAATTACTTCAAGAGTATTCCACACTTGAGGGTATTTACGAAAACATTGATAAGATAAAAGGTAGTGTTCACGATAAATTAATTACTGATAAAGAAAATGCCTTTATGTCTAAAAAACTGGCTACTATATATGTGGATGTACCATTAGAAATTGAATTAGATTCTTTAAAATATGACGGGTATAACAAGGAAGAATTAAAAAGTATTTATACCGAATTAGAATTTTCCTCACTTCTTAAGAGTATTAATACAAGTGCAGAAGTAAAAGAATTAAAATATATTGAAGTTAATGATGAAGTTAATGTTGTTTTAGAAGACAAAGTAGCAATGTATTTAGAATTAGATAATGATGTTTATCCAAGTGCCAATATTATTGGGTCTGTAGTTTGTGATAGTAAATATAATTATTATTTTGATATTAATAATATTAAGAGATTAAGTAATGCCTTAAAAGATAAATATGTTATTACTTACGATATTAAAAAGAATCTATATTTTATAGATAGTAATTATACTAAAGTTGATGATGTTATGATATCGGCATATCTTTTAGGATTAAATGTTAAAGATGATCCTGCCTTCTTAGCAAGTCTTGATGGCTTTGATATTCCTTTAAGAGCGACTCTATTAAAGCAAAATGATACCAAACAAATCATCAATATGATTGTTCAAAAGACTAATTATTTATACCAAAAAAATGATGAATTATTAAAGAAAATGCAAGATGAAAACTTATTAGATTTATATGAGAATATTGAAATGCCTTTAGCTAAAGTATTGTCCAAAATGGAAAAACAAGGGATGATTGTTAAAAAAGATGTGTTAAGAAGTCAAGGTATTGAAATTAGTAAGAAGATTGAAGAAATAAGCCAAAAAATATATAATCTAGCTGGTGAAGAGTTTAATATTTCTTCGGTAGCTCAACTTGGTAATATTCTTTTTGAAAAATTGGCTATTGCTAAAGGTAAGAAGAATAAAACTGGTTATAAGACGGATGTGGATACTTTGGAAAAGTTAATTGACAAACATCCTATTATTCCTTTGATCCTAGAATATCGTAATTTAAGTAAATTAAATTCTACTTATATCGAAGGTTTAATTGATACCATCCATGATGACGGGAAAATTCATACGATATTTAAACAAACGATTGCTCGAACGGGAAGACTATCATCTATTGAACCTAATCTTCAGAATATACCTGTTAGGGATGAATTAGGTAAAAAGATACGAATGGCTTTTGTTCCTGAAAATGATTTGTTTTTAAGTTGTGACTATTCGCAAATTGAATTAAGAATTTTAGCTCATATGACTAATTGTCAAGCGATGATAGAAACTTTTAAAAATCATGGTGATATTCATGCCAAAGTTGCAGCTGACATCAATGGTGTTGATATCAAAGATGTGACCAAGGAAATGCGTTCGAAAGCTAAAGCGGTTATTTTTGGTATTGTTTATGGTATCAGTGGGTATGGTTTAGGAGAAAACCTTCATATATCAAAAAAAGAAGCAGATTACTTTATAAATAAGTATTATGCTTTATATCCTGAGGTTAAGAATTATATGAATGAAACAATAGCTAGAGTTAAAGAAACTGGCTATGTAACGACCTTATTTAATCGCAAAAGAGTGATTGATGAAATACATAATCCTAACTATATGATAAGACAAATGGGTGAAAGAATGGCTATTAATACGCCAATCCAAGGTACAGCGGCGGATATTATTAAACTAGCAATGATAAAAGTTTATGACAAAATGAGAGACAGTAATTTAAAAAGTAAGATGATATTACAAATACATGACGAATTAATTTTTGATGTTGTTAATGATGAAATGGAAACTTTAGAAAAAATTGTTAAAGATACCATGGAAAATGTGATAGAATTAAATGTGCCACTTATTGTGAGTACTGATACTGGTATCAACTGGTATGAAACTAAATAAGGAGAAAATATGACATATAGTGATATAAAAAATAAATATAAAGCTTTTATTTATGATCAATATGATATTCTTGATAAGGGTGATGTTTGGGAAATTAAGTATTATTTTGAAATACAAGATTTAGCAAAATTTAATCCTACTTTAACGATTTATAAAAAAGATATTCTTAATAAGCGTCTTAATCAAGATTTTATTAATGATTTGGTTTTCCATATTGGTCTTGTCGAAATGATTAGTTATTGGAAATCCGCTATGCCATATGAAGTAATTATTAAATGTGGTTATTTAGATGAAGAACAAATTAGTTGGTTTAAAAAATTATATTATTATGGTTTGGGTGAATTCCTTTATCAAAATAACATTGACATTTCGGAGAAAGACTTTATGCATATCACTTGTGAAGGTATAAAAAAGTCTTATCAAGTTGATTTTCAAGGAAATGGTAATATTATTCCTATCGGTGGAGGAAAAGACTCAATTGTTACTCTCAATCTTTTGAAAGACTATTTAGGACAAAGTAGTGCTTATATTATTAATCCTAAAGAGGTTCATTTAGAGTGTGCTAAGATTGCAGGCCTAACTGATGCAACAGTTATTGTTAAAAGAACTATTGATGAGCGCTTAATTGCCTTAAATAAAGAAGGATATTTAAATGGTCATACACCATTTTCATCATTAGTTTCCTTTACTTCTTTATTAGTTGCATATTTAAATAATAAAAAATATATCGTTTTATCCAATGAAAGTAGTGCTAATGAATCTAATGTTGAGGGTTCTAAAGTTAATCATCAATATTCTAAGTCTTATGAATATGAGAACGATTTTAATAATTATGTCAATAAATATTTTAATGTCGATATTCATTATTTTAGTTTGCTAAGACCTCTTTCTGAACTACAAATAGCTTCTTTATTTGCTAAATATAAAGAATATCATCAAGTATTTAAAAGCTGTAATGTAGGTAGTAAATCTTTACCATGGAAATGGTGTTGTAACTGTGCAAAGTGTTTATTTGTGTATATCATTCTAAGTCCTTTTTTAAGTCAAGAAGAACTTATTAATATCTTTGGTGAAGATTTATTTACGAAAGAGAATTTATTAGATATTTTTCTGGAATTGACGGGTAATAGTGATCATAAACCTTTTGAATGCGTTGGTACTTATGAAGAAGTTAATTACTCTATAAGTAGAGTTATAGAAAAAAATAATGGTCAACTACCATATTTATTAGATTATTATCAAAAGCATTTCTCATTAGTTAAGGAGAATGATCTTTTAAAAAGATTTAATGATGAGAATAATGTTCCTAAAGAATATTTAGATATCGTAAGGAGGGCTATCGATGAATAGTACTTTTAAAAAGCAAAAAATCGTTATTTTAGGTTTTGGTAAAGAGGGTACATCTACTTATGAATATATTCGTAAATATGAAAAAGATTTACCTTTAGTTATCATGGATAATAAATATCAAGATATTAAAGTTGAGGATGAAAATATAGAACTATGTGATATTGATTATAATCGTTTGAAAGATTTTGATATGATTTTTAAAGCTCCTGGTGTATCTTTTAAAGACGTCGATATATCAGAGTTTAAGGATAAGATTACCTCTCAATTAGAGTACTTATTAGGCCATAAGAAGGGTTATATCATTGGTATTACAGGAACCAAAGGTAAGAGTACGACTTCCTCACTTATTTATAATATTATTAAAGATCAAGGGTATAAGACTTTTCTTTTAGGAAATATTGGCAATCCGATCTTTGATGTTATGGATGATATTGATGAAGATAGTTATATTGTTATTGAAATGTCTTCCCATCAACTAGAATATGTTACACATTCACCTGACATAGCCATTATCCTTAATTTATTCGAAGAACACTTAGATCATTATCGTTCTTTAGATGGTTATTATAAGGCTAAACTAAATATAGCTAAATATCAATCTAAGGATGATTATTTCTTATATTCGTCTGATAACGAAGATTTAAATCGTTATAAAGACTTAATTCAAACTGAGAGTACAAAGTATGACATTACATTTGATAAAAAAGAAAATTCTCATACTTATATTCTTGATGATTGTGTTGTTGTCAATGATAAAAAGGTTTTTGATATTAATACCGAGATTAATTTAAAGGGCATGCATAATATTAAAGATATCATGTTTGCTTTAACCGTTGCTGATATTTTAAATCTTGAAGATGATGGTGTAATTAAATCTATTTGTGATTTTGAACCATTACCACATCGTATGGAATTTGTAGGTAAGTACAACGATATTTTATTCTATAATGATTCCATTGCTACTATTCCTGATGCAGCGATTAATGCCATCGAAGCTCTTAAAAAGGTGGACACATTAATTTTGGGTGGTATGGATCGAAAAATTAGTTATGATTACTTTGCTGATTACTTGAATAAATCACAAGTAAATAATTTTATATGTTTGCCGGACACTGGTCATCATATATATGATCAATTAATCGATAAGAAGCATAAATATAAAGTTAATGATATGGAAGAAGCAGTTAAAATAGCTAAAAAAGTTACAAAAAAAGAGATGATTTGTCTTTTATCTCCGGCGGCTTCTTCATATGGTTTTTATAAAAACTTTGAAGAACGTGGTAATAAATATAAAGAATTAGTCAGGAAGTGAAATTATGCCCGAACTAGCCGAAGTTCAAACGGTAAGAACGACATTACAAAAACAAGTCTTACATCATAAAATTAAGAATATAGAGATTTTTTATCCGCGTATGATTGAAAATAATCTTGATGAGTTTAAAAATGATTTAATAAATCACGAGTTTATCGATATTAAAAGAAAGGGTAAATATCTCATATTTGAAACAGATGATAAGTATCTTATATCGCATTTACGGATGGAAGGAAAGTTTTTTATTAAACCGAGTACTGATGAAGTATTAAAGCATGAACATGTCATTTTTACTTTTGATAGTTTCACAATGCGATATCATGATACACGTAAATTTGGTCGAATGAAATTAATTAATAAAGATGAATTAGTTGATTACTTTAAAGACTTAGGTCCAGATGCTAATGATGATGTTGATGTTACATATTTATATAATCAATTACATAATAAAAGAATACCTATTAAGAGTCTTTTGTTAGACCAAAGTATTATTGCCGGGCTTGGTAATATTTATGTGGATGAAGTGCTTTATAAAGCACATATTAGTCCTTTTCGTTTAGGTATGCATATTAGTTTAAAGGATTGTCAAAATATTGTTCAATCATCGAAAGACATTCTTGATGAAGCAATAAGATGTAAGGGAACTACGATTCGAAGTTATACTTCTTCATTAGGGGTATATGGAACTTATCAAGATAAATTATGTGTTCATACAAAAGACGAATGTCCTTTAGGTCATAAAATACAAAAGGATAGAATTGGTGGAAGAGGGACATATTATTGTCCAAAATGCCAAGAAAAATAATGATATAATATTACTTACATGAAAATATCTCATCAATTTATTGATGAAAGTCAAAAAGGAGTTGTTTAATATAACGATAGAAAATTTAACAAGTAAAATAAACAGTATAGATGATGTTTTAAAAATAAAGGAAGCTTATAATTTTGCTTTTTCGATTTTGGGTGATGAAAAAAGGAAAAATGGGGACACAGTTATTAGCCACTGCTTGGAAGTAGCTAACATTTTAATGAGTTTAAATGTTGATACTACAACGATTATCAGTAGTTTACTTCATGAAGTAGATCATTATGATGAAAATGCTGATCTTAAGATAAAAGAACTATTTGGTAACGAAGTGTATACGATTGTTTCTTCGGTTTCCAAAATTAATCATCTTGAAATGATGGATGATAGTGAAAATAGTGCCATTTATTTAAGAAAAGTTATGGTTGGCTTATGCGATGATGTAAGAGTTTTATTTATCAAATTAGCGGATAGATTACATAATATGCGTACGATGGATTGCCTTTCTAAGAAACATCAAAAAAAGGTTGCTAATGAGACACTATCGGTTTTAGTACCTATTGCACATCGTTTAGGTATTAATTCTATTAAAAGTGAACTAGAAAATCTTTGCTTATATTATTTGAAACCAGAAGTATATAATGATATTTTAGAAAAATTAAATGATACGACGGCTGAACTAAATGGTTATCTATTAGAAATGAAAGAAAGTATTTCGAAAATATTAACCGAAGCGGAAATAAAATTCGAAATTAAAGGCCGTGTTAAAAGCGTATATAGTATCTATAATAAATTATCTAATGGAAAAAAATGGGAAGATATTTATGATATACTGGCTTTGAGAGTCTTTGTAGATAAAGAAAGTGATTGTTATGCCGCCATTGGGGCTATTCATGCTAAGTATCGTCCTGTCCAAAATCGTTTTAAGGATTATATAGCGGTTCCAAAAGAGAATATGTATCAGAGCTTACATACGACTGTATTTGGCGAAGGTGGAAGATTCTATGAAATTCAAATTCGGACTTATGAAATGGATGAAATTGCCGAAAAAGGTATTGCATCCCATTGGTCATATAAGGAAAAAGGAACGAAAAAGATTCAATCCATGATGGAACAAAAATTAGAATTATATCGAAATATCATTGAGAGCTCTGAAATGAATGAAGATAATGACTTTGCTCAAGTCATTGATAATGATATTCTTAGTGATTTAATCTACGTTTTTACTCCCAAAGGAGACGTTGTTGAATTGCCAAAGGGTTCGACGCCAATCGATTTTGCGTATCGAATTCACTCTAAAGTAGGAGACACTATGGTCGGAGCTATTGTTAATGATCAAATGGTTCCTATTGGTAGTGAATTAAAAGATAATGATATTGTAAAGATTAAAACGAATGCTAATTCTACACCCAATAAAGATTGGCTAAATCTTGTTAAAACTAGTCAAGCTAAAAACAAGATTAAAGCTTATTTTTCCAAGATTGATAAAGAAGAATATATTGCTAAAGGTAAAGAAATATTTGAAAAAGAACTACGCAAAAGAAAACTAAGTATTCTTGATATTTTATCAAATGATAATGTCGATAAAATTTGTCGAGGCTTGAAACTTAAAGATTTGGATGATATTTATGTTTCCATCGGTTCATTTAGGTATACAGCTGGTTTCATTATTAATTATGTTACGGGTGAGGATGTTCAAGATAGTTTAGTAATTCGTCCCGAAAGCGCTATATCACATAATAGTTTTGATAATATTGATAATAAAAGTGATGTCCTAGTAGATGGCAAATCATCGATTTTGACACATATAGCTTTATGTTGTAATCCCATCAAAGGTGATGATATTATTGGCATCATTACCCGCAGTGGAGGCATTTCTGTACATCAAAAGGGTTGTTCTAATATCGATCATATGGATGATAAAATAGTAGAAGTATCATGGAACTTAAATAGTACCAATACATATCATGCTAAGTTAATGGTTATTACTAATACCTCGAAGTCGACCCTTACGGATTTAATATCGGTTATTACGAGTGACAATGTTAACATCATTAATATTAATGTTCAAAAAGATGGATTGTACCATCTTGAATTAAGAGTTAAAAGTCTCGATGAATTAAATATAGTTATTAAGGATTTAACTAAATTACGCTATGTAAAGGATGTTAAAAGAGTATGAAAGTAGTAATTCAAAGATGTAAAAAGGGTAGTGTAACTATTAATAATAAAGTATATAATTCCATTGATCAGGGTTTTGTCATTCTATCCTGTTTTACGCAAGATGATAATTCCAATGATATTGATTATATAGTAAAAAAGGTTCTTAATTTACGTATTTTTGATGATGAAAATGGTGTTATGAATAAATCTATTTTAGAAGTTGGTGGAAGTATCTTATCTATTTCACAATTTACTTTATACGCTGATACGAAAAAAGGAAATAGGCCATCTTATTTCAAAGCTCTAAATGGGAAAGAAGCTATATCTTTTTACGATGAATTTAACCGTAAATTAGAAGCTCAAATTGACGTAAAAACTGGTATCTTTGGAGCAGATATGGAAGTATCACTAATAAACGATGGGCCTGTTACTATTATTATTGATTCAAAAGAAAAATAGTGATATTTTTCTACATAAATCATATCTTTTTTTAGGAGATGATTTATATGCATTGTATAATACCTTTTGAAAGTAAAATTAAATTTGATTATCCAGTAAAAGAAATTTGTAGTATCTCTCTTGAACATGAGATTACTAAAAATGATGATGAATTACTGGGTAATTTTTTTATTAGTGGAACTTGTAAAGAACATGAACTATCTGTTAATACCACTGATTATAATTTTACCTTACCGTTTTCAGTGACTTATACTAATAAAATCAATATAGATACTTTAGAATTTAATATTGAAAACTTTACTTATTCTTTGGAAAATAACGAACTTAAAGTTAATATTGATTATGTATTAACTGCCGATGATATCGAAGAAATGAGGGACGAAGAAGAGTTGGATCCCTATGAGTTAATTGCTCCAAATGAAGTAGATATTAATGATGAGCCAGTTCGTGAAGAAAAAGTTCCTATGATAGAGGTAGTAAATAAAGAGCAGGATGAATATCAAAATATTGTAAATGGTCTTCAGATGAATGAAGATTATGCTATTTATCATGTTCATTTTCTCAATAATACTGATAGTTTAGAAAGTCTATGTCAAACATACAATATTAGTCAAAATGAACTATTAAATATCAATAATGTCGAAAGTTTAGATGGATTAGATAAAGTGTTAATTCCATTGAAAAATGAATAGTTCCAATATCATTATCAGTCGCTATAAACCATATCGATATACCATTAATCATCAGACAACTATCATTGATTCATCTATAGGTAGATATATTGTAAAACCTCAACAAAAGGACTTATATACACTATTTAATTACTTAGATTCACGAGGATTCTACCATCATCCAAAAATAGATTATAATTATCATAATATTGAAAATATATATGAATATGTGGAAGATAGTTATTTGCCAAATGAGCAGCGACTTGAAGAACTTGCTAAAATAGTGGCTTCCTTACATAATAAAACCGTTTATTTCAAAGAAATAGATGTTGATAACATCAAAGAAATATATGAAATAATCGAAGAAAATATTGATTATATGGATCGATTATATGATGGCATGTTTATGAAATATTGCCAAAAAGAATTTCAAAGTCCATCGGAATATTTATTTACGCGTAATTATTATCAGATAAAAAGATCTCTAGATTTTGCTAAAAGTAGCTTAACTGAGTGGTTTGATCATGTAAATAAAAAGCAATTTCGTGTCAGCGTTATTCATAATAATTTAAGACTAAATCATTTTATTTATAATCCTGATATGAGTATTTTGGTAAGCTGGGATAACTACCGTATTGATAGTCCCATCATTGACCTTGTGAATTTATATAAAAATGAATTTGAAAATATTGATTTGCATCATTTTATGCAGACCTATTTTCATCATTTTGAACTCTTAGATGATGAAAGAAAACTTTTATTTATAATTTTAGCTTTACCCTTTATAGTCGAAGAAAATGATGATGTTGAATTTTTAAAAACGCAGAAAATTAAAAAGTTAATTGAATATTTACAGAAAACAGAAAAATTAATAGGGGCATATAATACGAAAGAGAAAGAAAAATAATAAACTAAACTCAAGTAAAAGAATAAAAATATTAAATCGAAATGGCAGTAGTAATGTAAGAAGTAATTGGTAAAAAATTAGAACGATTAAGATAAAAATCATTATAATATTAAATCCCAAACGATAGGGCCGCATATAATCACCTATAATAATATATTCATAAAATATTAGTTGTTTTTTATCTTTAATAATTCTTTTTTTTTTGCTATAATAAATATATGATAAAGAAGTTAGATAATAAAGGGTTTGTATTTATTGAAACAATTGTAGTGACAGTTTTTTTAATGACTGCCTTAGTTTTGTTGTACCAAGCTTATAGTAGAGTCATTAATACTGAACAAAAAAGGTTATATTATGATGATGTCGCTTTTGTATATCGTACTATAGCGATTCGTGATGTTTTTGACATGTCAGTTAATTATGATCAATTTAACAAAGCTGTTCGTATTAATCCAATGTATATTTATTTTTTTAATGTTAATAGTCCTATTTTTAATAGTAATACAGAAATGACAGCGGCTAGAGATTTATTTAATTTTTATCAATTAGCTTATATTAGTTTAGATGATTTGCAAACTTTAAAAAATTGTATTAATAATCGTGGTAGTGGATATGACACAACAAAGTGTAGTACTACAATCTCTCGAATTGATAGTTATACTAATACCAATTTAAAAGATTACCTAAGAACCATCGATGTTGAATATAATACAGACGCTTCTGGTAGCGATTATGAAAACCATAAAGGAATTTTAATATCTATTTTTTATTTTACAAAACATGGCGATAAGATTGATGAAGATATTATCAATACTTCTTTTGGAAAATATGAAGAATGTATTGACAATAAAATATACAGTTTTTATGCACATTATTATTATAATTTGTCCCCAGTATCTGGTGAGTATTATTTAACAAATGACACCCAAAAGAAGGAAGCAAAAGGATTATATAGTAAAAATAGTGACATTAACTTTAGCATGCAATGCGCATATGCATATTATTATTCGTGGGTGTACTTATGAAAAAGAAGAATGGATTTATTTCTATAACAATTATTTATACATTTTTTATGGTTTTCTTGTTAACTTTGATGCTTATTTTGCTTTCATATACAAATAATCGTATTCGTTATAATATTTATTCTAAAGATATTAAAGAAACGGATGCTAAAAGTGTTACTACTTTATTAGCAGATTATATTAAATCACTACGCGATGATTCAACAGTGACCGCGGTTAATTCAAATGGTCGATACGTTGGTTCTAATCCTAATAACTATGTTCGTTTCAATGGTGAACTTTGGCGAATTATTGGTGTTTTTGAAGAGGAATATTGCATGAGTGCTGTATGCGATGCGACAGTGCCCAAAGACTTAGTTAAAATTGTAAGAAACGAAAGTTTAGGCAGTATGAGTTTTGATTATAAAAAAAATGGCGTAGGTTCTTCAGTAAATGATACGGGATCTAATTATTGGGAGGATAGTCAATTAATGCTTTTACTTAATCCCATTTCTTTGATTCCGAGTACATATTCAAGCGAAGGATATAGTGTTAAAGATCGAAATGGCGTTACTATTTATCGAAATACTGGTGCATATTTTTTAGATGAACTTCAACCTTTAAAACCTGCACTTGCTGATGTCACGAATGGCTTTAACAGTAATGCTACACTAACTGTCTGTATATCTGATAGTTATCAATGTATTAAGGTGTTAAATTCCGATGCTCAAAATAAAATAGCACAAATAAGATGGAAAATCGGAGCATTTGTAAATAACACTGATTTCGATCATTATCAATATGACTGGGCAGGAAAAGTTGGGCTTCCATCTAATTCTGATTTTTTATTAGCTAGTAATGTAAGTAGTTGTGATACGTTTGCTAATTGGAATAGTAGCACTTCCCATGGTACATCATGCTACTCTAATGATTGGCTAATTCGTATGGATGCTCAATGGTCAATGTCTTATTATAATGGCCCTGATGCTTCTGGACAAGTAAGAAAATATGCAATGATTTCTGCACGTTCATCATCTGCTTCAAAGGGATTATTATATACGTCACCCAACAGTGCTGATACAGGTTCTTTAGTGTATAATGTTCGACCTGCCTTATACTTAAAATCAGACGTTAAAATTATAAAGGGCGCCGGTACGGAAAGTGATCCGTATGTTATCTATTAAAGGAGGGTATTATGCATTTAAATAAAAGGGGAGTTTCCCTTGTCGAACTGATCGTTAGTATTGCTTTAGTGTCTGTTATTATGCTTTTTATGTACCGCTTACTTGGTGACGTATCGTACGCTAAAGATAATGATTCTATAGCCTCCCTAAACAAAGAGCAGAGAAGTATTATAATATCAAAAGTCGAGGAAATAATTCGTAACGATCCTCGGGTTAATAACATTGAAGCTGTTAGTAATTATATATATTTCAAGCATGATGATACTTCTTTATACTATTTATATACTATGGATAAACTGATTAGATTTAGAATCGTTGGCTCTAGTGATTATTTAGAGCAATGGCGAATTAAAGGCGGTGATGGTGTTAAAATTGGAGCATACCCATCGTGCCAAGATCAAGATTTAGATGAAATTAAATTATATACTTGTAATATTCCTATTTATACAGAAAGTAAGATAAATAATAAGTATAAAGTCACAGTAGGGTCACATCCAAATGTTGAGATTGATAATAATAATATACTTGATGACATTTCTTTATCCTTTATGTTATATAAATATGGAGAATCAGAATTAGGGACAACAGTACCAGATCCTGGTGGTACGAATGTTACAATAAGAGTAAACGTTTTAACTTCCAGTGGCACGTGTAGTAATCCATCTGTAACGTTGGAAGGACAACCGACTAAATATGGAACAACAGTTACATTTACTGTCCCTCAAGAAGCTGCAAATAAATATTTAGAAGTATCTTGTAGTGGGTTTAATACTAACACCCAAACAATTTCACTCAGCACTACTCAAACATTTAATGTTACTTTATCACCTGTGGCTGTTAGCACTGTGGCAGTAACATTTAATATTCTTGGCGTTGCAATTGGCGACAATCCTACTTTAACACTTGATGGTTCAACATGGGAAAATACACTTAATCCTAGAATAACTAAAACAGCAGGAAGTGAATTCTCATTTACTGCTACATGCAATAGTTGTAATGTTTATACGGGCACCGTAAAATTTGATGTAAATAAGACGGTTAATATAAATCTAACTAAAGTAACACCGGCTTCACGTGGATATTGGTTTGATAATCCCAGCACAATATATTATAACCCAACTTTAAGTACTTATAATCATAATGTATTTCATTATTATGGAAATAGCTATTATGCTAATTTTCCAACAGAGCCACTTGGTAGTTCATCAGATCCTAACAAAATGTTTGTTGGAGCAATAGTAAACACATCTGGAGGAAGAATTGGTTACTCATTTACAGATAGTTTAAAGAGTATATTGAGCGGCACTAATTGGTCTAATGTAAACAACAGCCTATGGAGTTATTTTACTGGAGTTGGTTTTACATCATGTAGTTCAACAGTAGCTGGCTTTGAATATTATGTTTGTTCTTTACAAGTTGATGCATATTTTCCTAATACGTCACCGCGTGTTAAAGGTCGAGTTGAGTGTGGAGTAATATTTAATGGCTTTAAGGGAGCTACAAAAAACATACTACTTTGTAGTTTCGGCGAGAATTTTGGTACAACAAATGAAACTGTCTATATTGATGAATATGGAAATTATTGGTCTTCAAATAATTCCTGGGTTTATGATACATATTCTTGATAAATAAAAATATTTATAATTAATATGGTAATCTTGTAAAATGCTACATATTTGGATATGGATACTAAATCCTGAGAAAGAAAGAATTACTAAAGTTAGTAATTCTTTTATTTTTATGGAAACATTTAGTTGACTAATTATATTTAAGCCTTGTGTTACTTCAATGAATCCTCTTAATAGTGAGTATCTAGGGAGGGTTAAATCACAGATTATTTGAAAAAACATAATTGTAGCATAAATATTTAAGATACTATTTACTGATTGCGAAATACTAGCAGTTACGGCTCTAAAAAAAGTATTATTATTCTTCGTAATCTCGTACTTATAATTAGATAGTTTCTTTCTCAATGAAAAAAAGATAATGATATTATTGACATAAATAAGCATAAACATCAAAATTATTATCTTATGATCGTTAAAGATTAAATTAAAATAATAATATAAAAATAAAGGACTATTAAATGTAGTAAAAGATATTAGATAACTAGCATCTTGTGTAGTGATAATTTTTTCATCCAAAAATTTTTTAATAATTATGGCATTATTGGGAGCTCCTGAAAGAGCTGACATGATAAGAATATAAATATATTTGTTATGAAATATTTTATTAAAATAATAAGGGAAATTGCATTCTATTAAGAGATTATTAATAATGAGCATTGTAAATAAAAAGGGAAAGATATTTTTCATAAAGATTATAGAGAAATCCATAACAGTTTTGGGTAAGAGCATATAATTTTTAAAAGATAAAAATATTAGTAAAAAGAGTACTATAATCATTACAATATTCATCATCTTTTTATTCATAATCTTCTTCCTTTTTGTTATAATTATTTATGGTGGTTGAATGAAAAATATACGTAATAAACTAATAAACCATATTAAAATGTATTATAAAGACATTATTATAAACATTGCTATTATTATTTTTATGATTTTTGCAACTTGCTATAATTTCCCTTATTTAGTTTATAAGCCAGGTGGTACGATTCCTCTTCAAAGTAGAATGTATATTGAGGGTGAAAAAGTAGAACTCGGGGATTATAACTTAGCATATGTGTCAGTATCACGTGGTAACTTAGTAAATTTATTATTATCTAAAGTAATTAGTAATTGGGATTTAGTCAAGGAAGAGAACTTAGTTATTCCTGATACTGATTATGAAACAACTTTAAAACTAGAAAAAATTGATATGCAAAATTCAATTAATATTGCTAAATATATTGCCTATCAAAAAGCCAATAAAGAGGCTGAAATAAGTATTAAATCAAGTACTGTTTATGGAATTGATGAACAAGCTGAAACTGATTTACAGATTCTAGATGAATTAGTGAGTGTGGATGGATTTATATATAAAAATAATATGACTGAATTAAATGAATATATTGATAATCTTGAGGTTGGTAAAAAAATTGATATTATCGTTAATAATAATGGTCATGAGTATACTAGATTTGCTAACATTATTGAAATTGATGGGCGCCATCTAATAGGAATTTATCTTCATCATGTTTATGAAGTTACAACGGATCCAAAGATGGAAATTAAATCAAAAGATAGTGAAGCTGGTTCCTCAGGTGGTCTTATGTTAACACTAGCTATTTATGATGCTCTAATGGAAAAAGATATGACTAGTGGTAAGAAGATTGTTGGTACAGGTACCATTGAATTTGATGGCAGTGTAGGTAGTATTGGCGGGGTTAAATATAAACTCCTAGGTGCTGAAAAAGCTAAAGCAGATATTTTCTTTATTCCAGAAGAAAACTATGAAGAAGCTAAAGAGGTTTATACAAAATATAAATTAAAATTAAAACTAGTACCAGTTAAAACTTTTGATGACGTCATTAATTATTTAAATGGTATTTAAAAATAATATATGCTATACTATTAGTATATATTCATGGGGGCGTACGTATGGATAGATATAACTTATTAGTATCAATACTTCTTAAAACAATGGGAGAAGAAGAACCTACAAATGAAGCAGAAATTCAAAATTTATTATTCAAATGTAATAGTTTAGATCATAAAACAAGACAGACATATATTTCGCAAATGTATGATACTATTATTAGCTACAATAACACTGATAAAAATGAATATAATTATCTAGTAAATAGTCTTTGTAAATATTATATAATGAACTGTCCTAATGATAATAACCGTATGCTTGAAATATTACATAAATGTAATGCAATCACCGTTCCTGATCTTTTTTTGAAGTTTAAGCAATTTGGTGAAAATTTAATTGGCAGTTTTATTATGGGCCTATCTGTAAATGATTGTTATCTTGTTAAAAATAGTAATAATTATCCTTTATTATTGAAGTATATTGATAAAATCGATGTAGCTTTTTTAAATGATTATATTAGGTTAATGTTGAGGAAGATTAACAGTGCTTTTTCAATGCCCGAAACGACCTATCAATTTTTTGCTGATGTTGTTTATGGCAATATGACTTTCGATGATGAACATTTAAATCAAGTGATTATTTTTTTAAAAGATTACTATCCATTTGTAATTCGTCTGATATACAGTGATGTTTATGAAATGCTATTACTCATGAATGCTGGCAATCCTAAAGTGGAACACTTAAAAAAATTCATTGAGATGATGATTCAAAAAAAAGATTTTGCTCTTCATTCTGAGCATGCTACTGAGAATACTGCTATTTTTCAATTTTTTTATCGTGTTGACGATTTACAAAGAATTAGATTTCGAGAGAATATCAATCAGGAACAAGTAAAGCAATTAAGAAAAATATATCCGCTTTATGGATTAGAAGCATCTAGTTTAATACAGGGTAGGTAATATGAAACGTAGTGAAGTAGATCGAACTAAATTAAGCCCTATGATGGCACAATATATGGAGATAAAAGACCAATATCAAGATGAACTTTTATTTTATCGTCTTGGCGACTTTTATGAACTATTCTTCGAGGATGGCTTAACTGCTTCGAAAGAATTAGAGTTAGCCTTAACAGGACGTGCTGCTGGCTTAGAAGAAAGAGTACCCATGTGCGGAGTACCGTATCATGCTGTCAAATCATATATTGAAAAGTTAATAAATAAAGGTTATCGTGTAGCCATTTGTGAACAACTTGAAGATCCACGTTTTACGAAAGGTATGGTTAAAAGAGGCGTTATCGATGTAATTAGTAAAGGAACGATTGCGGATTTAGAGTTATTAGATAGTTATAGCAACTCTTATATAGCATCTTTACTAGAATATCCAGATGTTTTTATTGTTACCATACTAGATATTACCACGGGTAAATTACTAAGTATATCCCTGGAAAAAAACGAAACGAAACTTATTAATTTAATTGAACAATATCAAATAAAAGAAATTGTTTTTAAAAACAATTCACTAATTGATTTAATTAATAAACTAAAAAATGTCTATAATTTAGAAATTGAGTATAGTGAAGATATATATGATAATGTACCTAATGAATTGTTTGCCTCTAGTAATGATGCTCGTGTCAAAATAGGAGTAGGGCATTTATTTTATTATTTGATAAACTGTGAATTAAAAGACTTATCGGGTATTACAGAATTAAAAATAATTAATCAAAATGACTATCTTCAAATGGATATCCATACTATTAGAAACTTAGAATTAGTTGAAACGATGCGCAATAAAGAAAGACAATATTCTTTATTATGGCTGCTTGATAAATGTAAAACAGCTATGGGATCGCGTAAATTAAAGGAATGGATACTAAACCCTTTACGTAATATTACCGTTTTAAATGAGCGATACGATAAGATAAATAAACTTAATACAGAATTTATTTTAAAAGATCAATTACGTGATTATCTAGATAATATTTATGATATAGAAAGACTAACTGGTAAAGTAACAAATGGCAGTTTAAATGCTAGAGATTTATTACAACTTAAAAAGAGTCTTTTAGTCCTACCAAATATTAAAGACTTAGTAAAAAAATTAAATTTTGATTATCAAATTAACACCTTTGATGAGTTAACCTCTCTTTTAGAAAAGGCTATTGACGAAAATGCTCCCATCGGTCTAAAAGAGGGTGGCATGATTAAAAAGGGTTATAATCAAGAATTAGACGAATTAAAACAAATTCGTAGTGGGGGAAAAGAATTCATTGCTTCCTTCGAAGCTAAGGTTAAAGAACAAACAGGTATTAAAAACTTAAAAATTGGTTTTAATAAAGTGTTTGGTTATTATATTGAAATATCTAAAGGTCAAGTATCAGAAGTCAAGAAAGAATTTGGTTGGGAAAGAAGACAAACCTTAGCAAACTATGAAAGATATATATCACCGGAATTAAAAGAAAAAGAATCAATGATTTTAAATGCAGAAGAAAAAATTATTGACTTAGAGTATTCGCTATTTAATGAAATAAAAGATATTGTAAAAAAAGAAATCCTATCAATAAGGTTAGTTGCAGATCAAATTAGTGAATTAGATGTATTAGCATCCCTTTCTAAGGTAAGTGAAGATAATAACTATATTAGACCTAAACTTAATACTAGTCATATAATTAATATTATTGGTGGACGCCATCCTGTAGTCGAAGTCGTATCTAATGATAATTATGTAGATAATGATTGTCTAATGAGTGAAGATATTTCCACGATCCTCATAACCGGCCCAAACATGAGTGGTAAGTCGACATATATGCGTCAAATAGCTATTACGGTTATCATGGCGCAGATTGGTTCTTTTGTACCTTGTGAGAGTGCAGAATTGCCTATTATCGATAAAATATTTACGCGTATTGGTGCCTCAGATGACTTAGTTGGTGGACAAAGTACCTTTATGGTTGAAATGTTAGAGGCTAATAACGCCATTACTAATGCGACAGTCGATAGTTTAGTATTATTTGATGAACTAGGTAGGGGAACCGCAACATATGATGGCATTGCCCTTGCACAATCCATCTTGGAATATATTAATGAAAATATTAAATGTAAGACATTATTTTCGACGCATTATCATGAGATTACATCATTAGATAAAAAGTATTCATCAATAAAAAATGTTCATGTTGATGCCAAAGAAGATAATGGTAAACTTATCTTTATGCATAAAGTTAAAGATGGTTCAATTGATAAGAGTTATGGTATTCACGTAGCAGCATTAGCTAATATGCCTCCAAAGTTAATAGAAAGAGCTAAAGAAATTCTTAATGGTTATGAAAAAAATAAAAATAGTAATACTAAAGAAAACATTCAATTAGCTTTTGCTTTCGAGGAGAAAAAAGAAGATTTAGTGAAGGATTTTATTGCGCAAATTAATCCTTTAGAAATAACTCCGATGGAAGCCTTAAATATACTATATAATCTTAAAGAAAAGTATAAATAGCAAGGTATAAACCTTGCTTTTTGTATACAAACTACTCCTAGATGGTATTTATTTTTAAACCTAAATTTGATATCATATTAATTGTGTGGTAGTGGGTAATAAATAATGAAAAAAAAGAAGTTTAATTATAGTATTATATATGTTATTTTTTTTATAATTGGTATTATCATTATCTTTACTTTAATTCCTAAGCATAATCAAATAGAAAATAATCTTCCTACCTTAACATTAGCCAATTATAAAGATTATTTTCATTATGAAGGAAAAATGTTAAATGAAAATCTTCTTGATAATAATTATGTAAGTATTTTATATGAAGATAATCAAGAACGAAAAAGTTATTTAATTGATCTTGAAAAGAAAAAAGAAATCAATATTCAAGATATATTAAAAGATAACACTTATGATTCATTTAATGAAAAAATAAATGAACTACAAGCCTTAAAATATCCGTCTGCAATATGTAAAATCTTAAATGAAAGTTCTAAAGCATACTTTTTTAATAATGAAGAATTAATCATTTACTATAATTTACCTAAAGACATTTTAACAACTAAGAGTTTTAGTTTAGTAGTTAATTACTTAGAAATAAAAGACTATCTTAATTTTACTCCAATTTTTAACGATAATTATATCAATGAAAATGGCCGCAAATATGATCCTAATAAAATAAGTATTGCGTTAACTTTTGATGATGGACCAAACGATGATAAAACCATTCAGTTGGTTGATGCTTTAGAAAGTTATAATATGAGTGCGACATTTTTTATGGTAGGCAATAAACTAGCTAGTCAAGCTGATGTAGTCAAAAAAGTTAATGATTCCCATAGTGAGGTAGGGTATCATTCTTATGCTCATACCCGTTTCACATCTCAAAGTATTGCTACTATTCAACATGAATTTGCTCAAAGTGATGAAACATTTTATAATATAACCGGTAATCATTTAAGGCTAACAAGACCCCCTTATGGAAGTTATAATAAAGCAGTTTTAAGTGCAATCGATAATGCTTTTATTAGATGGAATATTGATACTAATGACTGGCAATATAAAGATGTAGATTATATTGTTAACTATGTATTAGAAAATATGAAAGACCGCTCAATTATATTATTTCATGATTCATATGATACTTCTGTCGAAGCAGCAATCAAATTAATGTCTATCTTGTATTTTCAAGATGTGCAAGTTTTAAGTGTCAGTGAAATGGCGAATTTAACCAATACACCGTTAGAAAATCATCTTGTATATTATAGTTTTAATTAATAGCTATTTCCTCGGAATTAAAGTTTTTTATTTCTAAGTAAAGATAAATAATTCCTCCAATAAAAAAGAGAAGGGCAGCAAAAAGATGTAATTTGCTATCAATAGTCCTTCTTTTATTTTTTAAATCAAGCGAAACAAAATATAAATAAATTAATAGAGCAATTATAAAAATGGTAATGTTAATATATTTATACATTTTTTTATCTTGATAAGAACGAAATAGATAATATCTTTTTTCTAATTTATTGGAAATAATTGCAAAGATTGAAACAAATATATAGATTAACCAAATAAAATCCTCATTTCTTAGATTTTTTAACTTTTCATCCATATTAAAAAATATGTAATTAAAACAATTTCTTGTTATCAATTACATATTGATTAATGGCTTTTACAAATATTTTTCTTGAGACTATAAAACTCGTAATTACAAAAATAGTAAGAGTAATCGCCAAGAAAAGATTTATAAATAGTCTATTCTTAAAAATATATTCCCATAGTAAATAAATGATATAAAGGATACTTAAAATGGAGCAAATGTTAGCATTCCTTAAATTTTTACGAATAATTATACCTTTATCAGTTTCATAAAATAACTTTTGGGCTTTCTTTTTATCTAATTTAGATAATCTTAAATATTTAACTTTCACTTCAACACCTGGACATATTGTATCATATAAAAGTGATAAAATACATCAAAATTGAGTTATTAGCAATTGTTAATAGTCATAAAATATGATATACTATGTTTAAGTAAAGGAGGATAAAAATGAATGTACTTTTTGTATTACTTGCTATAGTTGCTGTTGTAGTTGTATATGCTATTTCTGTTCGTAATAAGTTAGTAATCTTAAGAAATAAGGTTAAAGATCAACTAAGTCAAATTGATATTCAACTTAAAAGGAGATTTGATTTAATTCCAAACCTAATTGAAACAGTTAAAGGTTATACTAAACACGAAAAAGAAACATTAGAAGAAGTTATTAAAGCTAGAAACACTTATTTATCAGCAGGAACTCCAGAGGATCAATTAAAAGCTGATGGTGAACTTAATAAGACTTTGAATAAGTTATTTGCTCTTTCTGAAAGTTATCCTGAATTAAAAGCAAATGAAAACTTTATTAACTTACAAAATGAACTAGCTTCTACTGAAGAAAAAATCTCTTATGCAAGAACATTCTATAATGACTGTGTTTTAAATTATAACAACGCTATTGAATTGTTCCCATCAAATATTGTAGCTAATTTCTGTCATTTTACAAAAGAAAAATTCTTCGAAGCTGAAGAAGCTGAAAGAGAAAACGTCAAAGTTAAATTTTAAGGTGAGCTTAGCTTACCTTTTTTAATAAGGAGGAAGAGATGAAAAAATATTTAATATTAATAATATGTTTATTATCCTTTAGTGTTAACGTATATGCTCAAGATAAAATTAAAGATATGAATATTGATATTTTTATCGATGATTATGGCAATGCCTCAATAAAAGAGACGTGGCAAACTTCGGTATCTCAATCAAGTAATTATACGGAGTGGTATAAACAATATTTTAATCTAGGAAACTCTGATATTACGGATTTAAAAGTTACTATTAATGGTGAAGAGTATAAAACTTTAAATAGTTGGGATATTAATGCTTCATTTAGTGAGAAAGCCTATAAAGCAGGTATTAATTATGTTAATGAAGGCGATGAAATCTGCTGGGGTATGACGAAGTATGGAGATAACACTTATACTATAGAATATAAAATTAGTAACTTTGTAAATAATGTTCAAGATGCTCAACTAGTATATTGGGCGATTGTTCCTGAACAATTTGATTTTCCTATCGATAAAGTATATGTCAAAATTCATAGTAATCATGCTTATAGCGATGATTTAGATGTTTGGGGATATGGATATAAAGGATATGCTTACGTTTATAACGGTATTATCGAGATGTCTACTGAAAATAATTTAGCAGAAGACGCATATATGGTTGTGTTAATTGAATTTCCTACAGGAACCTTTAATACATCATCCAACATTGATAAAGATTTTGAATATTATGAAAGACTTGCAAAAGAGGGATCTACACCTTGGGATGGTAAAAAATCCTTTATGGAAAAAGCAAAAGAAATATTTTCCTTTATAGGTACTCTTTTTGGAACAGTATTCTTATTAGGATATGCTGCTAATAAAGCTAAAACAACTGGTAATGCAGGTACAAAGACTTTAACATTTAAAAATGTTTCCAAGAAACTACCAAAAGATAGTGATATTAATGCCTTTAGAGATATCCCATGTAATGGTGAACTTGCTAAAGCATATTGGTTATGCTCAGCCTTTAATATCTATAAAAGCAAAAATGATTACTTAGGATGTCTAATCTTAAAATGGATTAATCAAAATAAAATTGAAATTACCAAAAGACAAGCTGGTGTTTTCTCTAAAGAAGATACTGTATTACTTATGAAAGATAATCAAATATTTGATAATCAATATGAAGAACAAATGTATCGTTTCATGAAAGATGCTAGTAAGGACAATGTCTTAGAAAAAGATGAATTTAAAAAATACTGTAATAAGAATTATTCGAGTATCTTTAAATGGTTTGATAACGTTATTGATGGCAAAACTGATGAACTAGCTAAACGTGGCGAGTTAGAGGAAGAAGATAAACAAGTTCTTGGACTAACAACTCATAAATATGGTTTAACTAAATCATTACGTGATGAAGCTATTCAACTAGCAGGTTTAAAAAAATTCTTAAATACATTTACTAATATTAAAGACAAAAGTGCGATTGAAGTCAAATTATTAAATCAATATTTAATATATGCTCAATTATTTGGTATCGCTAATAAAGTTGCCAAAGAATTTAAAAAATTATATCCTGAGGTTATTACCGATACATCATATGACTATGTTGTATTCATTAATGATTTTTCAACGACTAGTGTCAATGCTGCATCATCTGCAAGAAGTAGAGCCGAAAGTTATACAGCCGGTGGTGGAGGATTCTCATCATTTGGTGGCGGTGGCGGTTCCTTCGGTGGTGGAGGAGGCGGCGGAGCCCGTTAATTGCAATTAAAAAAGTAGATTTGTTAATGAAGTAGTCAATAAAAAGTAGACACATTAAAAGTATTATTTAAACCCTAATTGAGTTCTATACTCGATTGGGGTTTTATAGTATAAGGCATAACTTGGCCTATAATTGTTATGATCTTCTATTATTGCGTTTATATATTCTTCCACATTTTTATAGTCATTTTGATTAAAATCAATATACATTTCTTTCTTTAACCAACCATTTTTTGATTCAATTATTGGATT
>JAEEGL015270518.1_pt1 | contig 30950 bp, 18 predicted proteins | sample 9134231 | NCBI WGS metagenome assembly JAEEGL01 (sample SAMN16246548, study PRJNA631951) | gut metagenome | biome: gut microbiome; feature: rumen; material: fiber-attached | host: Bos | place: Iran: Karaj | collected 2018-10
ATTTCCCTCGGAATTGTCCATGAAAAATACGGCCTGGTTGCCGACGATGTGGACGCTCGAGAGCTGTCCGCCGGCATTTACGGTCTGCTCCTGAAGGGAAGCATCCGAACCGGAATAGGTTCCGTCCGGGCTGGGTACGTATACGAAGGACGGTTTTTGCTCTTCCTCTTCTTCCGAGCCCTCGCCATGCTCCGCATCCGCGCCGCTTTCCGTCCCGTCACTTAAACCATCGGATTCGTCGATCACATTCGTTCCGCTTCCGGTATAGTCCGCCACATCCTCATACTCCGGCATTTCCGCCTGACGCAGGTAAAAGCTTTGCGCGTATTTGTAGGCATAGGTGCCCTCGATCGCGTGGATCACGAGCTTCGAGCAGCCGTCGAAGGAGGTGTCATGGATGCTGTAGGTCTGGTAGGGAATCGTGATATCCGTCAGATTGACATCGTCCTCAAAGGCCTTGATGCCGATGGAACGGATATTGCCGGGAAGGGTCAGGTTCGTCAGACCCTTGCAGTTGGCAAAGACATAGTCGCCGATCTCCTTGAGGCCGCTCCCGAACTGGACGGTCTCCAGATTCGAGCATCCCCAGAAGGCATATTTGTCGATGAAGGTGACGGAATCAGGGATCGTCACCTTCGTGATGTAGGTATTGTCCTTGAAGGCATCGGTCGAAATCGAAAGAACCGACGAAGGGATCGTCACGGTATTTTGTTTTCCGGTGTATTTGGTGAGTACTCCGTCCGCCGTAACCGAAAAATCGGAGGCCGACGACGCGGCGTCAGCCTCCGAGTAAGGAAGCTGCAGCACTGCGAGCGCCAGGATGAGAAGTAACACACCCATCAGCTTTCTTTTATTTTTCATGAGCTTCCTTTTCCTTTACTTGTTCCCTTACTTGGAAGTAGCCTTCACAAGCGTTCTTTTGTCTCTCTTCAGGAACAGAACCAGAGAGACGGCGAAGAGGCCGATACTGATGAACCACTTCGGATGGATACCGTCGCCCGTCTTCGGGGAGGTATCGATGTCACCGCCGGCCGTGATATTTTTCGTGTGGACATAGATCACATAGGGCGAAAAATGGGTCGCGGTGAAGGTCATGCAGGCCACGCCGTTGATCGTGGTGAACTTCGGCGACAGGACATTGAGCTGGTTGTCGATGATGCAGGCGATCTTGTTATTGCCGGCGTACTGGATCATCGAATCCGGGATCGGAATCGTGATCGTGATGCTCAGTCCGGTCGTATCCTTGATCTTGGTCGTGCCTGCGGCATCGTAGAGGGAAATGTCCATCGGGAAATAGACCACGTCGGAGATGTCTCCGTACTCTGCCATCAGTGCGATCAGCGCTGCCTCCGCTGCGGAGGAATTCTCGGAGATCTTGATCGTGAAATTGTCCGAAGACCCGTTCACGGTCGCCGAGACCACGCCGGTATTGCTCAGGCCGTTCTTGTCGATGACGACGGTCGTGCCGCCGCGGGAATTGGTTCCGGAATTGTTGCCGCCTCCGTTGCCGCCGTTGCCGCCTCCGTTGCCGGAATTGCCACCGCCGCCGGTTCCTCCGCCGCCGCTTCCGCCGGAGCCGTTCTTGTAGCTGGCGGTCACGGTCACGGGCTCGCCAGGCATGGTGATCACCGTCGCAGGAAGTACCTTGGATGCGATCACGGTCGCCTCGGGCGATACGGTCCACTTGTCAAAGATTTTGCCGGAAGCGGGATCGTCTGCCACGATGATGACCTGGGAACCCTGCACATAGCTTCCGGAGCCGCTGCCGTTTACAACCGTCAGCGTGTAGAACTTCTTCTTGGTATCGCCGTCCCCGTCACCGTCTCCGCCGCCATCATCATCCCCGCCGCCTTTCTTGGAGTAAACGGCACGGGTGTCAAAGCTGCTGGTGACATTGGTCAGCGGGCGGTCCCAACCGGTGAAGTAGTAGCCTTCCCGCTCGGGTCCCATGATCATGGGTGCGTCCTCTCCTGCTCCGACCGTCGCGGTATAGAACAGGCTCAGGCCGTCATAGGTGTAATAATTGACGGTAAACTCTCCGTCGTAGTCGGCATTGGATACGTACTGGGCCACGGTATCCATGTCATTCTTGATATTGGTCAGCGGACGGTCCCAGCCGGAGAAGGTGTAGCCCTCGCGCTCCGGTCCCTGGATGTCAGGGGCGTTCTCGCCGTCGATGACCTGGATCGTGTAGTAAAGGGTCGCGCCGTCGTAGGTGTAATAGTTGACCGTGTGCGTGACCACGTCCTTCGCCACATACTGGGCGATGGTGTCGATGTCCGCCGTGACATTGGTCAGGATCTGGTCCCAGCCGGTGAAGGTATAGCCTTCCCGCTCGGGTCCCATGATGTAAGGCGCGTTCTCGCCGTCCTTCACCTCATAGACCTGGAAGACATAGAGGCCGTCGTAGGTGTAGTAGGTAACGGTGTGCGTGGTATCCGCTTCGACATAGAGCGCGACGGTGCTGAGGTCGGATTGGATATTCGTCAGATCCTTGTCCCAGCCGGTAAATACATAGCCGTCACGGGCCGGTCCGGCGATATCCGGAGCAGCGCCGCCCGCTTCTACCAGAGCTGTGTAGTACAGCGAGGTTCCGTCGTAATTGTAATAGCTGACGGTGTAGGTCGAAACGCCCGCCGTCGCGTAGGTCGCGTAGGTCTCGAGATCGTTGGAGACAGCCGTGATCGGACGGTCCCAACCGGTGAACTCGTAGCCGTCTCTCGTCGGATTGGGCGCATAGATCGTCGCGTCGCTTCCTCTGGGCACCTTCACGGTACTCAGCTCGGTTCCGTCATAGTCAAAGAATTTGATCGTAACGGTATCCTCGGAATACTTCGCGAAGCAGTTCAGATCCGAGGTGACGTTCTCGTAGGAAGGATTCCAGCCGATGAAGAGGCTTCCGGCCTTGCCGTGGGCTGCGGGCGGGATCGCATCCTTGCCTTCGAGCACGGTCTGGGTATCCACGATGACCATGTCATCGGGCGAAGCATCGGTGTAGTCCCAGAAGACCACATTGTAACTCGCGGGCAGCTCGGATACCGTATAGCCCTGAAGCTTTGCATAATTGTAAAAATTCGAATTCGCCGGTGCGAAAACTTCCACATTCGCATTGTTCGTGTGATCCGAGGAATCGTGGATGCCGTCGTAGCCGGTGGAGGTCATATGATCAAATGCGTTCGGCGCATAGAGAATATTGCCGTTATTGACCTCGAGGTCGGCCAGAGCCGTTCCGTCAAAGGCATAATTGCCGATGGTACCGCAGGTCGTCGGCAGGATCACGGTGGCGATACTGGTCGTATCCTTGAAGGTAAAGTCCGGAACCGCGCCGATGCTGCTTCCCGACAGATCGACGGCGGTCAGCGGCGTATTGGCAAAGGCCTCCTGGCTGAGCGTGGTAACGCCCGCGACATCCGCGTTGCGGATATTCTTGGACGCTCTGCCCGGCAGGGACTGGATCAGGGTGCTCTTGTCGGAATTGTAAATGATCGAATTCTCGCAGGTAAAGCTGCCGCTGCCGTTGAAGTTCACATCCGAGAGCTTCTCACAGCCCCAGAACGGTGCAGCTGCCATCTGTGTCAGATTGGACGAGAAGGTAGCGGACGAGAGGTTCGCATCATTCTCAAAGGCGTGGTAGCCGAGCTCCTTCGCCTGCAGGTCCACAGAAGCGAGATTTGTGCAGTTGCCGAACGCCCGGTCTCCGACCCTGTCGATCGGTGCGGATCCGCTGACGCCGGTGAGGCCGGTACATCCGAAAAATGCACCGTCGGGCACATTGATCGCATCCGTCCCGGCGAAGGTGACACTCGTCAGATACGGGCATCCCGCAAAATCACTCTTGTCAAAATCCATGGCGATATCCGTCGCCCAGAAACCGGTATTGCCGGCCTCATAAGCGCCGCTGTTGATATCCACGGTGTGGTGCGTATGCACATTGTCCGCGGAATCGATCGTGCCGGTGACCTGGTAGTCCACCTCCACATCAGTGAGGCCGTAGATGATGACGCCCATGGCGTCAGCGGCGGTGCTCACCTTCGTCTTGAACAAGCCATCCTTGATCGCGCCGACACCGGTGGGGATCGTCAGATTGTCCATTGCGTGGATGAAGGAAAGCTGTTCCTCGGTATAGGAGGATTCCGGTGCATTCGAAGCGAACAGGGCCAGAGCGCCGCTGGCGGAATTTCTCTGGGAATCCGTCATGTACGGGGTATTGGCCGCTACCGTGTAATCATTAATCGTGCTCTTGGTCGGGAAGTTCACCAGCTCCGCGCAATCCTTCGTCTGGTTGTAGGTTACCTCCAGACAGGTCGGCCATCCGCTGTAGACGATCGGGTAGCTGATCGCCTGATCGCCGTGGTTGTATTTTCCGCGCTGGCTCATGGCGTACATGTAGGGCGTCGAGTCCGCGGAGATCGTCGTGATAAAGTGCAGCTTGACCTTCGGTGAGTTCGGATCGTACGGATAATCCGGATCGGAAGGATCAGCGACCGCAGGATACGTGGGCGGCACCTGGGCAGCCGACAGTCCGTCCGGACAGTTGTTGGCATGAAGTGTCACGGCCTGCGTACGGAAGGCATCGTCCCCGATGGAGACGGAGTCGTTCTTGAATGTGACCATGCTGACATTGTGGCAGCCCTTGAACGCACCGTTGCCGATCCGCGTGATACTCTCGGGCAGGGTGATGGTCTCAAGATTACATTTATTGGCAAACGCATTGTCCGTGATGGTGACAATATGGTAAGGACCGATATTCGCCGGGAATACGAGGGTCTTGACCACGGCGGAGGTCTCGTCGAACTTCGCCTGCAGGAGCTCATTGCTGCTGTTGACCTGGAAGATCACGGTGCCTTCGGTCGGGCTTCCCTTTACGGCCTTCTCATAGACATCATAGCCGTTGAATTTGTAGGCGAAGCTGTCATATTCGTCCAGAAGCACCTCATTGTGATTGTCGTCATACTCATACTTCTGGTAGGTATTGTTCCTGCACAGGGAATGGAGATTGGCCAGGGACGAAAGGGTCGTCTCGGGGTAGGGCTGCGGCGCAGGCCCCGCAAAATAGAAGGTCGCGGGCACGCTCATCAGGAAATCCTGAAGGGTATAGTCCACCTTGGAGCCCGTGGTCGTAACGGCATCGCGGAAGGAAGCCGATGCGTTGGTCACGGTGATATTCTGCAGGGAATAGCACCCCTGGAACAAACTGATATCGATCTGATTGTCCGTGATCTGCTCGGGCAGCACGACACTCGACAGCGCTTCGCATCCCTGGAACACGTAATAGCCGATCCGGCTGAGGGAGGTCAGCGTATTGCCGGAATCTCCGCCGAGCATATCCAGACTGCTGAGCTTGGTGCATCCCAAAAACGCGCCGTCACAGATGGTGCTTACCGAACGCGGCACGACAAAGCTCGTCAGGGATCCGCAGTTGCGGAAGGCTTCCCGGCCGATGGTGGATACGGACTGCTTCGGTACACTGACCTCGGACAGCGAGATGCAGTTCATAAACGCGCGGTCCTCGATGGTAGCCAGCGCGTTACCGGAGGAATATTTCTGCAGACCGGACACCCCGTAGAAGGCATAGCATCCGATCCCCTGGAAATCATCGCCGGTGTTGAGCGTGACGATATTCTGGCTCTTGTCACCGACAAAGACGCCCTGGGTCGGGCCGTTTTTGTCATCCACGATACCGCCGAGCACCCAGCCCTTCGTAGCGTCGGTGGTCAGGAACTGCTTCCCGATCCAGGCCACGGTGGCCTTGATGCGGTAATGCTCGAGCGGGTTGGTCGTATCGCCGACCTTCATGCGCTTGGTATCATCGCTGAAGTTGCCGTCCGTATAGAAGAACAGCTCCTCATCGTTGATCGTCGACCAGGTGTCATACGCCGTGGAATAGCACGGCAGGTAAGTGTAGTTGTAGGTGGTGACCAGATAGATCTGCTCTCCGTTCTCATCGGTCTTGAGCGCGCCGTTTTCCACCGCGGGCTCCCCGTTGATCACGATGCGCACGGAGGTTCTGTAATCAAAATTGTTCAGCCCGATCACCGTATTGGCATCCGACGCATGCGTGGTCTGGTACTCTGCCCAGGCGGTGGCGTTCATCTCGGTCGACGTACTGGTCTCCGTCCGGTAATACAGGAAATTGCCGTCCGCAGCGACGGCGCACAGGGTACCGTCGGCCTGGCGGTACATCTTGTAAGTGTCCAGCGTGTCAGGAATCGTCAGCGTGTTGTTCGGCAGATCTCCCAGATTGTTATAGCCGAGGATCATGGCAAAACGCTTGCCGGCCGAATCGTAAAATCCATCCTTGTCCACGTAGGCGAACTGGAACCGGCTGTCACTGGTCGTATAGATCGGGACATCGGGATTGACATAATCATTCGGGGTGCTCTGGCTTCTCGCATAGGGAACGGACGAGCCGATCTGCGCATAAGCGGGATCCTTGGTGGTGCCGGGCTCCATACCGCCGTCCGCACCGCCGGTGTAGGTCGTGGTCTCATATTTTGTCACAGGCTGCGTATAGGTGGAGGTATCTGCCTGCGCTTCGCCGCCCCGATAGGAGGAAGTGGGAATCGCAGCCACGACAACACTGGACGCCAGGAACAGCGCTCCCAGTGTCCTTCTCACCTGTTTCTTCATTACCCTTTTCTTTTTAGCCATTTTAATTCCTCTTCTTCGCCACGACGACGAACCTTCCGTTCTCCTCCTCGTAATCGCAGGTGGAAAGCGTCAGCAGATGGTCTCCGTACACGGCGGTCACACCGGTATCGTAGAGCGCCAAAGCTGCCATCTCCCGCATGTAGGAATCGAACTCCACTTCGCTGTAAGCCTCGTAGAACTGATAATACTTGAAGGCCACCGAATCCACGGTATCGAGATGGGACCGGAAGACATACATGATGTCATAGGTTCCCTTCTCATAGATCGTATCGAAGGAAATGGTGGGATGCTTTTGCCAGAACTTCTCATCCTCGTACTTGTCGAGCTTGCCGAACATGGCGCCGCTCTTCATGTGGTGTCCGTAGATGATGAGATTCGTACCCGGCGTCGCCGCATCACAGTTCGCATCCATAAAGAGCGTCCCGTTGCGGTTCTCCTTCCCGTCAAAGCTGTGGGTAAGGTACCAGGTATTCGCACCCGGGTTATCCGTGCCTAACTGCATGACAGGAAGACCCTCGTCAGATACTATATCGGCAATTTTGATCCATCCGATTAGGTTTCTATTCTTTTTTAATAAATCTTCATACTCCGGCAGGACATCGGGCAGGGATGTATCCACTTCATCGAGCGTCACCGTGGCATATTGCTCCTCTTCCTGCGCCGCTCCGCCCTTGCCCGGATGAGGGCCGAGGGCATCCTCCTCCGCGTTTTGCTTGATGCCGCTGAGCATGGCAAAGGTCTGGGAATTGCGGTAGTCGAGATAATAGTACAGGCCGACGTATCCAACGCAAAGTACCGCCACCGCTGTGCTGATCCACAGGATCAGTCTGCGGCGACGTTCTCTCGCCTGAAGGATCTGCCGCGCACCGGCCTCAACTGACGGGTCCGCGGGTGCCTTACTTTCGGCTCCGCCTCTGCGGCCGGCTGCTTCGCCTTCTCCCCGCGCATTGCGCCGGGTCGTCACATCACGTCCTGCTGCGCCGCTCTTACCGCCTCTGCCGGCGCTCGCCCGATCCGCGCGTTCGCGCTTGGTGATGAGGTCTCCGAGCTCCTCCGCAAAGTCGTCTCCCAGGAGCGTGTTAAATCGTATTTTTTTCTTAAGTATGTCCGCGCGAAGGCTTTTCAGCTGCTCCGTCGTCATCGTACGCGTCCGCTCCCGGAGCTTGTCGATGACCGTCTTGTCCTGCTCCGCCAGCTTATAATCCGCGGCGGTCCGGAACTGTCTGCCCTCAACGATATAAACCTTATCTGCCATCCGTCAAACCGATCCATTCAAAAATTGCGCACTACCCCCTCGGTCTGCATACAGTATTATTTTACTATATCTTGACAGATATGCAAGACGCAAATCAAGATGTGGTAGTTTTCCGGAAGATGCCTCTCCGGAAGAGGATCACGTTCATCACGGCAAAGAAAAGGACAAAGATGACGAGGGTCAGCACCGGCTCCTTCGGTGCCAGCGTGGCCAGCAGCATCAGCGGAAATCCGAAGATCATCGCGGGGATGTTCTGATAGACGATATTCTCCACCGCCGCCGACTCCAGATTCCGGTCCACCTCGCGCAGAAGCACCATGCCGGTGCTGGCCGTTCCGGTGAGCATACCGAACATCATCATAAACTCCTGCTCCGCATACGCAGGGAAGAGCTTCCTGGCCACAAAATAGAGATAAAAATACGTCACAAGTGCGCCCACCGCACAGATCAGGATCAGCACGGGAAGGTACTTAAGCACCACCTCCATACGGATCGCGGCGATACCGGCCACGATCATCAGGTCAAAGCAAAAGCCGGAGATGCGCTTCATCAGGAAGGGATTGATGTACTCGCGGTGCACGAGTCCGAACTTGCGGGATTTTCCCAGAAGCACCGTGATCAGTGTCGCCACGAGGACACCGATGAGGAAATTGAACCCGTAGAGGACGGACTTAAGTCCCCCAACAAGGTTACCGAGGGCAAAGATGAGCAGATAGCTGATAAAGTAGGTCATAAAGACCAGGGCCAGCTGGACCGTCATCTTATCCATGGTGCCGTTCATCGGGATCTCATCGGCTTTCTGCACATCCGCGGTGGAAAGCTGCTCTGCCGCCGGTTCCCGGTCCTCCCTGCGGATCAGTCCCCTGCGCGCCAGGAGATTCAGATGGAGGACGCCGCCGAAGGCCGCCACGAGAAAGCCCACCGCCGCCACGGTGAGACCGAAGGTCTTGCCTCCGACAAAGCCGTAATCGTTCTCATAGATGGTTCCGTAATTGAGCGCCTGCCCGGTTCCCTGTCCGAAGCCGAAGGGAAGGAGGATCCCCGCCGCAGGGAAGAATTCCTTGATCCCCAGCGCGATCAGGATCGTCAGTCCCATGCCCAGGATCCCCTGCAGCAGATAGGTGGCGACCGTCGTGACACCCGTGTCAAAAATCTCCCTCTCCCGCTCCCTGCAAAGCTTTACGCGCCCCGGCCGGAAGGTGGTGGCGATGAATCCCAGCGCCAGGAAATGATAGGTGATCACCTCGGAGGCCGCGATCCCGTTGCCGTTATAAAAGGCAGTCTCCAGAAGGTGCGTACCGGTGACCCGGTGCCAGATCTGGCTTAAGATAAGCAGGATCAGTCCCCCCAGCACGGAGGTCGGGATCAGGCTGATCCGAAGCAGACGGATCTTACGCTTCAGAAGGTTCGCAAAAAGAAGCGCGATCAGAAACGTCGCGATCAGATTGATGGTCCCCCACACGTTATAATCCCAGAAATTCTGCATCCTCTCCCCCTTTATTTCTCCCCTTCCAAAGGTAGAAAATATTTACATATTTCAGAGCATTGAAACGCACATCCCCGCGGATCTGGTAGATCTCATCGCCGGCCTCCCGGGCTCCTTCCCCTTCGCCGGACGCCTTCTCATGGTAGTAGATATTGAGCTTATTGTGCCCCATACAGCTGAGGGCCTGGATCTGCGCAAAGGAAAATACGATCTTCCCTTCCGCTCCCGTTCCGATCTCGATCCGGTCTCCGAAAAGCGACACAGGTGTCTTCTTTGCAATCCTTTCCTTCCTGCGATAGGGGATCACACGGAAAAAACGGGCCGTATCCGTATACATGGCCTCATCCTGATAGACCGTAAGGTCCAGTGTGCGGACAAAAGCCTCCTGGGCTTCATACCATTCGGCCGCATTCTGATACGGGAATCCGGGCTGCTTCGCGCTCTCTTCTGAGGCAGTGACAGACTGCTCCTCGCGCTGCGCCGAGACGGTGGCAGACTGCTTCACGCTCTCCGCAGAGACGGCGGTGATCTGCTTGTCCGCGCCGTAGCGGATCGTCAGCCCGCATGTTTCGCAGGAAGCTCTCTCCCCCCGGCTTCGCCAGGTCGTCAGTCCGCAGACCGGACAGGTATAGAAGGCGCGCTCTAAGTATTCCGCGGACCGGAGGCTCCCATGATCACCGTCGGGCAGACTCTCATCGACATAGAGCGCCTCGCGGATCTGCCGGTACAGCTCCTCAAAGGAAAGGGCCGCAACCTGCTCCGGCTCCAGGATCCCGCTCACATACCCCCGCACGCGCCCGCGCCGCGTGACATCGCTCCAACGGGGCTCCGCGCCGTATCCTCCCTCGATCCGGAAGAAGACGACCGGGAGCTTTAATTTCTGCACCAGCGTAACGACAGAGTCCCGGATATGTCCGGTTCGCCCGCTGTAGGTACGGTTTCCCTCCGGAGCGATGGCGATGCTGCCGCCCTCCTTCGCCACCTGCATCATGTGCATGACCGCGCGCACGTCCCGTCCGGATTTTTTGATTGGGATCGGCGCCTCGGCGAAGCGCAGCAGATTCGACCAGGCGCCCATGCTGAAGATATCCTCCGTCGCGACATAATAGATCGGACGCGGGAAGCTCAGCGCCACGAAGAACTGATCGTAGGGGGTTTGGTGATTGTACAGGATCAGGTACTGCCGCTCCGGGTTCGGGACAGGCTCCGGCCGGAAACCGTAACGGCTTTTGCACATCCGAGTGACGATGGGACGCGCGAGAGCAGTGATCACCCGGTGGCGCCTGCGCACCCAGGGCTTTCGCTTCGTATTCTTTTTTCCGCTTGCGCGCTGCCTGCCCGTCATAGATTCCTCATTCTACCTAAAAGAAGCCCGGACAAAACCTGCCGGGCTTCTGAAACGATTTACTTAACTACGATATTGACCAGACGGCCGGGGACAAAGATCTCCTTCACCACGGTGCCGGTGATCTTCTCTGCCGCTGCTTCCTTCGCCATGGCGATGGCCGTATCCTTGTCGACATCCTTCGGTGCCTGGATCGTCGCACGGAGCTTGCCGTTCACCTGAACCGCAAGCGTGATGGTATCTTCGATCGTCTTCTCCTCGGAGTACTCGGGCCACTGCGCGTTGTAGACACGGCCCTCGAAGCCGGACAGGCTCCAGAGCTCCTCGGTGATATGGGGCGCGACCGGATTGAGCAGAAGCAGGAAGGTGCGATACTCCGCCTTCGTGATGCTGCCCTTCTTGTAGAACTCATTGATCAGGGACATGAGTGCGGCGATGGCGGTATTGTACTTCAGGGTCTCGAAATCGCCACTGACCTTCTTGATGGTCTGGTGCATCTTGGCCTCGAGATCGGCGCTGTAGGTATCGCCGTCCGCGACCATATCCTGCAGCTTCCAGACTCTTTCAAGGAATCTCCGGCAGCCCTTGACGCCGTCCTCGCTCCAGGACGCAGCCTGATCAAACGCACCGATGAACATCTCATAGGTACGCAGCGTATCTGCGCCGTAGTCGCGGACGATATCATCGGGATTGACGACATTGCCGCGGGACTTGGACATCTTCTCGCCGTTCTCTCCCAGGATCATGCCGTGGCTGGTGCGCTTTGCATAAGGCTCGGGGCAGGGCACCACACCCTGGTCGTACAGGAAACGGTGCCAGAATCTCGAATACAGCAGGTGCAGCGTGGTATGCTCCATGCCTCCGTTGTACCAGTCGACGGGCATCCAGTATTTCAGGGCTTCCTTGCTTGCAAGGGCCTTGTCATTGGTCGGATCGGTATAGCGCAGGAAGTACCAGGAGGAACCGGCCCACTGCGGCATGGTATCGGTCTCGCGCTTTGCAGGGCCGCCGCACTTCGGGCACTTCACGTTCACCCAGGAATCCATCGCAGCCAGCGGAGATTCTCCGTTGTCGGTGGGCATGTAGCTATCCACCTCGGGAAGCTCCAGCGGCAGATCCTCTTCCTTCAGAGGTACATAGCCGCAGCAGTCGCAGTGGATGATGGGAATCGGCTCGCCCCAGTATCTCTGGCGGGAAAATACCCAGTCACGCAGCTTGTAATTGACCTTCGCATGGCCGATCTGCCTGCTCTCGAGGAATTCGGTGATCTTCTCCTTCGCCTCGGCGACGCTGAGGCCGTTCAGGAATCCGGAATTGACCAGCGTGCCGGTCGCCACATCGGTAAAGGCGGCTTCGGTCACGGGCACGGGGCTTCCGCCGACCACCTCGATGATGGGCAGGCCGAATTTTTTCGCGAATTCCCAGTCTCTGTCATCGTGTGCGGGCACGGCCATGATGGCACCGGTGCCGTAGCTCATCAGGACATAATCGGAGATCCAGATGGGGATCTCGGTATCGTTTACGGGATTGACCGCACGCAGGCCCTTGAGCTCCACGCCCGTCTTGTCCTTGGCCAGCTCGCTGCGCTCGAAATCGGACTTCTTGGCCGCTTCCTCACGGTATGCGACGACCTCGTCCCAGTTCGAGATAGCGTCCTTGTACTTGTCAATGTAGGGATGCTCGGGGCTCATGACCATGTAGGTCGCGCCGAACAGCGTATCCGGACGCGTGGTATAGACGGTCAGCTTATCTTCCTTGCCCGCCAGCGTAAAATCGACCTCGGCGCCTCTGCTCTTGCCGATCCAGTTCTTCTGCTGGGTCGCGATCCGCTCGACGTAATCGACGCTGTCCAGGCCCTCGATCAGCTTGTCCGCGTATTCGGTGATCTTCAGCATCCACTGGCTCTTGACCTTGCGGACGACCGGACTGCCGCAGCGCTCACAGACGCCGTTTACCACCTCTTCATTGGCCAGGCCGACCTTACAGGAGGTACACCAGTTGATGGGCATCTCACTCTTGTAAGCAAGTCCGGCATTAAAAAGCTTCAGGAAGATCCACTGGGTCCAGTGATAGTACCCGGGATCGGTCGTATTGATCTCGCGGTCCCAGTCGAAGGAATACCCCAGGGAATGGAGCTGCGCCTTGAAACGGGCGACATTGTTCTTCGTGACGATCCTGGGATGGATCTTGTTCTTGATCGCGTAATTCTCCGTGGGCAGACCGAACGCATCCCAGCCCATCGGATAGAGTACGTTATATCCCTGCAGGCGGCGCTTGCGCGCTACAATGTCCAGCGCGGTGTAAGGTCTCGGGTGTCCCACATGGAGGCCCTGTCCGCTGGGATAGGGGAATTCCACCAGCGCGTAATACTTGGGTTTGCTGAAATCATCGGAGGTCTTGAACGCTTTCTCATCGTCCCAGATCTTCTGCCATTTCGGCTCCACCTCGTGATGATTGTAAAGTTCTGCCATGATTCCAAATCTCCTTCTGCTTGTTTTCTTCAACAACAGATTCCATTGTAAAATAATCCGAACCCGTTTTCAATCCTTATCTTCTACGGTGTAGAGAACGTTGCGCCCTCCGCACAGCTCCGTATCCAGGTCCAGGAGGAGAAATCCGCCTTCAGCCGCAGCGCTTTCTCCTGCCTTCGCACCTGCATCCTCCCGTTTTATGCCGATCGCGATCCGGTACCCGATCATCTCCTCCGCCTTTTCTGCCGGGATCTGAAAAAGTGCGTGCAGCGTGCTTTCCTCCCCCTCACAGAGCGCTCGCAGATCCGTTTCCTGCTCTATGCAGGTAACCACTTCTCCTTCGGGGTTAAGCAGGTACAGACATACGGGCAGCTCCCGGTACAGGGGGGCGACGCCGATGTTTTTCAGTGTTACATCCGCCGCGATCTCGCACTTTACATCATCGCGCGCGAAGGTCCCTTTGGTCACGGTATAGCGGTAGCCGACGCGCCGCAAAATCTGCGGAACCGCCTCCGCGGCCGCTTCGATCAGGCGATCGGAGGCGTCGTCTTCCATCACGTCATCGTCCGGAATCTTCGGTCCGATGAAGCTCATATGCGACTCCTCCAGAAGGCGCAGGGTCCGCTTCAGATGCCGGCCCAACATATCCTCCATGGAAATCGCGCTCGTAAATTCCCCGCCGACCGCCGCCCGTCTCCAGATCTCCGGAGCCGCGGGCAGATCAAAGTGCTCCGCCGCATACGGATAGACGCCGCCCTCGGAGATCCACTCCAGCCACTCCTCCGTATCCTCCGGTTCCCCGGTCATATCGTTGTAGGTCCCGAATCCGTCCTCGGAAACCGGCGGAAAGGTCCGCCGCATCAGAAGCTGCACGCCCGGAAAGGCTTCCTTGTACGCGTCCACGTATTTCTGACACACGTCCCAGTTCGGGAAGGTATCGTGCGTGTCCTCTCCTTCCCCCAGCAGGATGTGCCATTCGCCCCAGTGCCCGAGGCTTCCGAGCTGCACGTAGACGAGGAAGCCGTCGGCCGTATATTCCTCTGCCAGCGCCTGCAGCGCCTTCGCATGGAGCGCGATCAGCGTCTCGTTTTCATAGTTCGGACAGTACCCGGCGCCGTATTCGTGATCGTAGTATGTGCCGTCCCCGGTGAGATCGTAGAGCCACTGCGGGATGTCGAGGTGCTTCTCACGGCCCGGATCATCCAGCACAAAGCGCAGCACCAGGTGCTTGCCTTCCGCCTTCCAGCGCTCCAGATGATACGCCTCCTCGATCCCGGCAAAATCATACACGCCCTGCTCTGGCTCCAGCTCCGCCCAGGTGATTCCGGCATAGACCAGCTCATATTTTTCGGCGAGCTCCTCATAATCCGCCGTCGGCGCAAAGCCGATGTACGGATTCGCCAGGATCGTATCCTCCGGGAGCGTATCGTAGGTCAGGATCTCTGCGGACAGTCTGCTTTTGTACCATAGGAAAAGCCCTGCCGCCAAAAGCAGCAGGGTCGCAAGTAATATCAGGATCACCAAAACCGTTTTTTTCATTAACTGTGGTATTCTCCGTCAAAAAGAAGAAGGGTGCAGTCGCTCACGTTCTCCAGGTCGCGGATCTTCTCCGCAAAGGAGAGATTTTTATTCTTCGCACGGAGCTGAACCGTCATCTCGGTCTCGTCGCCGCGCATCACCTTGGAACGGACCGTGTGGCTGATATGGGAGAGGCTGCGCTCCACCGCGTCCCCGGCCTCGTCTCCCTGATAGTGTACCACCAGGATATAGGCATTGCCAACCGCCGGGTGGCGGCTAAAGCACAGCACCATCAGGAACATGATCAGGAAGGACAGTCCCACCAGGATATACATGCTCGCGCCCATCGCGATCCCGGTGCCGATGGCCCAGAAAAGATACATCAGATCCAGCGGCTCCTTGATGGCGGTACGATAACGCACGATGGAGAGTGCACCGACCATACCGAGGGAGATGACGATATTGGTACTGATGGCCAGCGTCACCATGCAGGTCAGCACGCACATGCCGACCAGGCTCATGCCGAAATTCTTGCTGAAGACCACCCCGTGGTAGAACTTGCGATAGATGGCGTAGATCAGCAGGCCCACCAGAAATGCCAGCAGCAGATCCACAATAAAAGTAAAGATTGTGGCTCCGGTGATCGCCTGGTTATAGGCGGCCGATTCCAGCACCGATTTCTTGATCACATCCTTAACACTCATTGACTGTCCTTTCTTACTGCAATACCTGCAGTTCCTTCTTTTTCTCCAGACACATGACATATTTGGAAGCCGCGACATACTCGCTGTCATCGACCCGGAGCAGATCCCGCACCACATCTGGCAGATACTCGGTAAACTTGACCTCCAGGATCAGCTGCCCAGGCTCAAGCACCTCAAAAACAGGGCTTTTCCGGTCGAAGATATCCCGCTCGAATACCCCGGCCCGCACATGCTGATCGAGGGTGATCCGCACATCGCCGTAAGGGTACACATACGGGATCCGGTCGTAGTCCACCAGGATCGCGGGATGCATGGCCCGCATACTGTGGTCGAGATAAAACTGCCTGCACACCGGCTCCTCGCGGCCTTTCAGGAAGTCATACTGTCCGTTTTCCATCCATTCGAGCTCCTGCACCGACAGGGGCGCCGAGATCTTCTGAATGTACTGCCCTTCCTTTCGCTTGCACTCGAGGCGGATCACATCCTGCTGACCGTTGTAGATCCGGATCCGGTACTTCTTGCGGGAGTCCGTGCCGGCGCTTTTCTCCGTGTACGCGGTCTCCCACAGGTCGTCAAAGTACAGGCTCCGGATAAAATACCCGCCGCTTCCTGCATTGGGATCGAGCTGCAGGATCACACCGAACCTGCTTTTTAAGGCCTCCGCTTCCGCATATGTAATTGCATATTTGAGTTCATGCCGAAACGGCTTACTGCTGCTCATGCTCACTCTCCGGCGCGGTAGATCTTGCCATTGGTCATGACATAGAAATGGATCATACCAAAATTCTTGTGGCTCTCTTCATCCACCACATAGTCAAAGGCGTACTGCCCGTATCCTTTATCATCCAGGGCTTTCACCCGGAAATAATACGACCCCGGAGACAATGTATGATCCAGAAAATACTCCGGACGAAACGTTTCTGCCGAAGCGAGTATATTCTGAAATTCCAGATCATCGGAAAGTTCAAATTGATAGGTGATCAAGTCCGCATCGAAATCATACGCGGCATCCCATACGAACCAGGTCCCGTTCTCCTTTTGCTCGGGATCCCCCAGATAAAAGGGCTGCGGGCGAAGCAGAGATTCCTGATACATTGCATAATTGTTCTCCACTTCATCATACAGATGGGTTACGACATAATCATATTCCGCGTAGGAAAGACGGGCATGCTCTACATCACTGAGCGAATATAGATAAGGCTTTACGACCTTTGCGTATTGTTTGCTCAGCCCTTCGATCCGTTCCCGGGTTAGGTATTCCTCCTTAAGCAGCCTGATTTTATCATCCAACAGCCTGCGGTATTCATTGTCGCGAATAAACCTCTGATAGAGAACAGTCCCCCAGTAATTGCTGACACCATTCTCCCATCCGAGAGCTCTTGGGTAATCATCCTTCACGATGGAGGTCTCCCCATCACGAAAAGCCGTGTCACAATCCCAGTTGAACACATACCAGGTATTCTCATTTTTCGCGCTGTACAGAAGCGTATTTCGGGACTGCGTATCCTCGTTACCGGTCAGAATGTTAAAGGCCAGGAACATGGCGATATTGTCGGCATCAAACCATTTTTCGATCACCGTATGGATCGGAATCGTTTCATCATTCAGTTCGTCCAGCATAGCGATCAGCTTGGAATGATCGTCATTGCCCTTGATATCCAGACGGTACTCAAATGCCTTCAGATCATATTCCGCATCGCTTTTGAGCTTGATGTCATCTTCATAACGGAAAAATTCAAAGAGCTCATTCAGCTTATACAGCTGACCGTTTTCATCCAGCCCGTGATGCTTCAGATAGGAGTCATTCGGCTGTTCCACCTGCGTATAAAGTCCGTAATCGGCAAAGCCCTCGTCGCTTCCGTCCGTGAGGTCATTTACATACAAATGCACAAATTCCGTCCGGAAGGACATCAGATCCGGCACACCGACCAGCAGATCAAACATCAGCTTATTCCGAAACCGAAGTCCGTCCATCATATGCTTATTCAAATTAATGACCCTCTGATCATCATATTTGGGAGAGGACTTATTGATCCGGATCTTATAATTTTTCTGATCCAGCTCCGTGGATGTCTGTCCGCGGATGGTTACCGTGCAATTGGGCGTATATACGCCATATCCGTACATTCCTTCCAACGGTCCCTGCTCGTCCCCTTCCTGAAGCAGTCCGTCCACCATATAACGCTCGATCCCTCTGGCGTCATAATAATTTGCATCGTAGGCATTTACCTCAGCCCAGGTATGGTTGGTACCCTCGGAAGCGTTGCCGGTCGTTACAGTCAGGTACATGGTTCTGACCGCGGACAGGTCCCGGTCCTCATAGAGTGTGGGATTGTCCATCAAACGATGGGGTGCATCTTCCGCGAAGACCACCTGCTGATGTTCGGGGACCTCCCCAACCGTTGCAATGCTTTCCGTCTGCACGGCCTGTTCCTGTACCTGATCCTGCACCTGCTCTGTATCCAAAACGATTCCGCATCCTGCGATCGTAAGCAGTGATCCAATCAGGATGCCGGTCATACATAATTTCTTTCGATTCATTCCGCTTCTCCAACCTCTTCGGAGACCACATATTCTTCCGGGTGCTTCTTCCGGTACTTCGCCTCAAACGATTCGGACAGTCTGGTGAACAGGCCGCTGCGTTCCACCTGCAGGATCGGCTGGCTGCAGAGCGTATTGCGCATCATCTTGCGCATAAAGCGGTACAGAAGCGCCAGCGATACGAAGGTAAAGACAACGCCTCCTACGAGAAATCCCACTCCGTAGTACTTCACATCCATCCGGGAAGTGATATAGGTACCGACATTGGCCACCATGGCGAAGCAGGCTCCGCTGTAGAGGGCCCCCTTATTGTCCGCAAAATACAGCTGGATCAGCATCACGCAATTACCCGCCGCATAGAATGCGTATCCCACGCACATGATGCGGTAGATGCCCAGCATATCCTCTGTCATCCCCAGGGGCAGAAGGGGAAGCAGAAGCGTTCCGCCGACGATAAAGATGACCGTGGCAAAGAACTGCTTGGTAAAGGTGTAGGTCAGCTCCTGAACCAGTGTCTCCTTCATCTCCCGCTCCGCCTGCTCGATGTCGCGCAGCGAGCCCTCGTGGTTGTACAGAGCGAAATAATTCTTGTATTTCGGGTAGAAATTGACCTCCACCGAGGTCACAAAGCTGATGGTGGTGATCAGAATGGAGAAAAATGCCAGCAATGCGGAGATGTCATAGATCGGCGCCTCCCGCAGGACGCCGGAGATCGGATGTCCCACCGGGGAATACCACATGATCAGGATATGTCCGAACAGTCCCAGCGCGATCGCCAGGCCCAGCGCCATCAGCTCCTTGTACTGGTCCAGTGCCCGCAGAAAGTACATCGTGCTTCCCTTTCCGAGCGGGAAAAACCGGGTCAGCGTCCGGTTATACCAGACCGCCATGATCCCGTAAGCGGCCGCCACCGTCGTCAGCATGCAGTGGATCACATGGAGCTTTAACACCACCAGACCGATGTAGCATCCGGCCAGAGCGACCACCACCGCGAAAAAGAAGGCCAGCAGGATCCCACGGTAATCCTTCACGGCCGTCAGGTAATTGATCTGGTTCCAGACCAGTACCAGCTCGCCATAGAGGATGATGCAGATGACGATCCCGTAGAGATCCTCCCCCGTAAAGCTAAGGAAGATGCCGTAAAGTACCGCACCGATCACGATCAGCAGGCTGCTTCCGCCATAGAAGGAAGGCATCACCCGTGTCAGCCGGTTTTCATAGATCCGGTCCGCGGTAAACCTGGTCAGGGGCATGGACATAAGGTCCGTGATAAAAAGAGAAAAAAGCAGGGTCACGGTGATCAGTCCGTTGACCACGCGCATATCCTCATCGGGGGCCTGAATGATCCCGCCCAGGACGCGGATCCCCAAAAGCAGACCGATCCCGAGCAGCATCGGGCCCGTGGTGACGATGCCTGCATATCCGTAGGCTTTCACCATGGAAAGCAGGCCCTTTTTCTCAAACATCTTCTTTAATTCAAATCCGATTCCGGCCATTTTCTAATCCTCTTTTTTTCCATTGGGAAGAAGTCTGTCATACAGATCCCGGTACTGCTTCATGCTGAGCTCATGGGTAAAAAACTTTTGTGCCCGCGCTCTTCCGCTTACTGCCATCTCCCGGCAAAGCTCCTTCTGCTCGCAGAGCATGCGCATCGCTCCCGCCAGGAGATCCTTATTCATGGGCGGAACGATGATGCCGGCAGGTCCGAACTCATCCGTTCCCTCTACAAGCTCTCTGCAGCATCCCACATCGGTCGCCACCACAGGACGCCCCGCGGCAAAGGACTCGAGCACCGACAGCGGCTGGCCTTCCGAGATACTGGTCAGGATCGTAAAATCGATCTTCTTCAGGTATTCCATGACATTGACGATGCCGGTAAAGAGGATGTCGATGACGCCGAGCTGTTCGATCAGCTGGTGGCATTCCGCATCGTATTCCTTGTCATCCACATCGCCCATGATGTGCAGTCTCGCATTCGGAACCGAGGACTTGAGCTCGGAAAAGGCATAGATCATGGTCTTGATATCCTTGATCTTGGCGATGCGGACCACCGCTCCGATATCGACGAATCCATCCGGCTCCTTCGGCTCAATCTTACAGAAGTTCTCATAATGGATTCCGTTCGGGATCACGCAGAGCTTCTCCGGATCGGCGCCAAGCTCCGCCTGAATGGTATTCGCTCTCTGGAACAGGGCGGTTACCACATCCGCATGATGGTACGCACAGCGGGAAAAGATATAGAACAGATCGATCCACTGCTGGCGAAAGGCGGGAAGCACCCACTCCGCGCGGAGGAGCTCTTCCTCCCGCTCACGGGTATAGATGCCATGCTCCGTCACGACATACGGATTCCCGGTCTTCCATTTTGCGAGGCTCCCGAGGAGTCCGCTGTATCCCGTGGCCGTCGCATGATACAGATCCGCGTAGGGCACCGGCTGCGACAGGAGGTGCATCTCCGGAAGCATCATGGAGCGGACGCTGTAGAAATAATCCGAGAAGGAAATATAAGGATATTTCGTCCGGCAGTTCTCGATGATCATATTCAGAAAGTTCTCGCTCATCAAAAGTCCCACCGGATCCACCTTGCGGTTCTGGAAGAGGTCGAACAGCGTATCCCAGTCCAGATCCTCGGAGCGGAACAGCTTCGTGAGGGCCTCCTCCTGCTGCGGATTCAGACGGACCTTCTTTTGCTTGTAGCTGCGAAGCGGCTCCTTCAGGGCACTGTCCAGGAAGACTTCATGCACTTCCTTCACATTCTCCGGAAGCTCATATTTGAACTTTCCCTTGTCCTCCTCTTTCGCGCCGATGCACCAGAGCACAAATTCCGCATCCGGCATACCTTTGATATAATTGTGGGTCCAGCTGGATACTCCACCGTGTACGTAGGGGTAGCTCCCCTCGAGGATCATGCAGATTCTCACAATCTTACTCTCCTGTCCTGTAAAGAAAACATTATTTGTATCGGATCTCGATGTGTTCCTTGGTGGCGCGGACCAGGTATAAGCCGTTGGCCACCTGTTCCAGCGTACACCCGACCGCCCGGCCCGGTTCCCGGTCCCGCATCCGAAGCAGGAACCACGCCTCGCCCGCAAAGCCCCCCAGATCCGCGCGGACGGACGCTTCATCCGAGGACCGTTTCAGCGAAACATGATCATAGATCTGAACCGCATTGGCCATCTCGCTGGCCGTCTGTTCCCGGAGGGCGGTCGCATCGGTCGTGATCCAGTCCAGATACTGTTCAAACGCCTCGGACATTTTGGCCCAGCCCTGCTCCGCATCACGATCCACATCCAGGGTATCGTCCGGATGAAAGAAATGGGACTGGACAAAATGGAAATTCAGCTCCGACATGGCCGTCAGACAGTCATACTTACTGATGAACGTACCGGAGACGATCCTCGGCATCTCGATAATCCCGTCTTCCGCCACACCGAATTCCTGCTCATACTCAATATCCTGACCGTGCCGGTTCACACGTGTCATATAGAAGCTGGCGATGGCGCGTATCTCGGGAACCGCCTCTTTGATGGCTTCCCGACCGGTTTCGGATAAAATATTGGACGGCGGCACATAGACCGCAAATTCCGCATCCGGGAATACATCATGGGAAAACCGGGACAGTTCCTCCAGACTGCGTTCCATCTCATCCACGGAAGGCCACATCACATAGGTTCCGATCCGTTTTCCGTTATCCTTTCCCTGCAGGATCAGGGGCATGTGATTATAGCCGTGATACCCGAGCTCTCCGCGGTTGTTCAGAAGCATGTTCCCGAACGCCTTAAACTGCGAAGTGGATTCATTTTGCGGGAAAGGCCCGTTCACCGTGTCATTGTAGTCCTCGATGATCACACCAGTATGGCGGATGCCGTACTTTTCTTCCCAGTTCAGGATGGTGGACCACCATACGTTGGAATAAAAGCTCGCGATATCGATCCCGTAATCTCTTCGGATAAATTCGCCATCTCCTTCCGGAACGGGAGACGGGAAGTCATCGAGATAATACACGGAGGAATTGATCACCGGATAAAGGGTGGCTTCTTCCATCAGGCTGTAGGCCAGGGACAGAAAGCCCCGCATATACTTATCCGCTAGTGCCACATTCGTTACGACAATATGGCCCTCTCCGTAAGGAACATGCCATAGGAGCGGAACCGAACCGTCCTCGGACGTAAGGTAAACCTCGCAGGCCTCGCTCAGTTGTGCCTGGAGCGATATTTCCATTTTTTCGGAAGGGTCTACATTCAACTCGTACAGAGGTTTTGTGGTGCTGCCGACCATCCTTTGATCCTGGACATAGATGCCGGAAATTCCGGCAAATTCATTGAATCCTCCCTCCACGCCCAGCTGCTGGGTGATCATGTGAAGCGTGGCCCCGGGCTCCGGCGTGATGGTGTTCATCAGGCTTCCGCCGTCCCTGACCCAGTAGATGATATCGCGCACGGAATCCCCCAATACTTCCCAGTCCGGGAAGCTGAGGATCAGGTGATCATAGGAATCCAGCAGGTCAAAGGAAAACTCGCTTGCTTCCGCTACGTCGTAGTTGACCTTCATGGACTGCAGGACATTGGACATCTGCTCCGTGACAGCTTTTCCCTCTCTCTGCGCATGATCGACCAGAAGCAGGCAGCGAAGGTCATCTTCCACCGGCTCCGTGTAGGTGTAATCCTGCACCACGCCGGGGGTAAAGCTTTCCAGCTGTATCCCGTTGCGCTCGAGCATGACCACGATCCCGATCAAAACCAGGGCGATCAGCGGAAGCAGGATACGGAATACCATTCGATGCTTATTTACTTGAAGATACCTATCCTCGATTCCAGAACTCAAACCATTGCCTTTCTTCCGAATTCAGATAGATCCCGCTTTCCTTCAGGCGCTTCAGGACCGCAGGGATATGCTCTCCCTGCGCGGTAACCTGCAAATAGTCCACATAGATCGAATACAGCGCAAACTCCTCCGGCCAGCGCTCCATGGCGGATGCGATCTCCGCCTCCAGTCCTTCCGTCTCCCGGAGCGCGATCCTGCACTCGAAGTATTCCAGAATGTACGCCTTATAATCGGGATAGAGCTCCATCAGCTCCGTCAGAACAGCCTTCAGCTTCTGCTGATAGATATTCAGAACATTGCCGGTGATCAGCGTGGAGTCGATGTACTGCTTCAGGGCCCGGCGGTAGCCACGCTTGGCCGAAGCGCTCTCCGGAAGCATCCGGTAAGCCTCCTCCGCTTCACTGATCTGCTTCTCGTACCTGCTCTGGATGGACATCATGCTGGTCGTCGCGTAGTGGCTGACCTCGGTATCATCCGTGGTACTGGCACTCTTCAGCAGACCGATATTTTCCTCCGGATTCTTCTGCAGAATATCGATCATCAGCTTCCGTCTGGTCTGCGCATCGTTGACGACGAGCGCTTCCTCCAGCGGAACCGTGATCGCCTGATCTCTGGAATCACTGTGATCGATGCGCTTATAGCGGATCTCATCGATCGTCATCTTCTCCAGCCCGATCTCTTTGGTGGCGGATTTGTGCTTCTTCTCGACATAGATCTGATCGATCAGGATCAGAACTCCCACGATCGGAAGGAACACAACCACCATATACAGTCTCGCATGCACCTGAATCCGTTTCGTTGCCAGCAGGATCCCCGTGACGATACAGATCAGGGCATGTATCAGTAAAAAAATCTCCATATGTTTACTCCGTTACCTTCTCATAGCTGACGCCGGCCTTCGTCAAACGCTCGGATACTTTTCCGAATGCCGCTTCGTCGAGCTGGCTCAGAAGCAGATACACTTCTCCGTCCTTGCCCAGTCCGAGGATATCATTGCTGCGGACACAGCTGGAAACGGCATTGGAAAGCTCGGATAGAGAGCCCTTGTCCTGCACGATCCGGAGCAGTACATAATCCAGCAGATTCTTGTTCCGCATCTCCCGGCGCGTCTCCAGGATCGGCGTGAAATACTCCTCCTTCAGCACCAGCGTATCTCCCTCGGTCTCTTCGTTGCGCTCCTGCGCTTCCATCGCGCGCACAAAGGAATCGGAGATCAGGCTGGAAATGATATTCAGCTTGTTGAGGAACTCCATATTCTGCTGCTTCAGCGTAGCCTCCTCGATCATGATGATCCCGAGGAGCTCGTTGTCTCTGTGGATTGGAGCCGCATAGGAAGGATATCCCTCCTTCACCTCCCGGTTGACAAAGGTCTGGTTTTCGAGAAGGACTTTCTGCATCTCGGGATATTTCTCGAGATCCAGCGACTTGGTCAGATGCTCCGAGATCGCGTTGGAGGCCACCATCAGACGGGCAAAGGGTCTGCCGCTCTGCACGGTATAGACTGCCACTGTATTGTTCTCCAGGATCTCCTCCAGCACGTTGACGGATTCATAGAATACCTTGTCCGGAAGCACGGAATCCAGCCGGGTCACGACCGAATAGATCTTGCCGAAGCTGTCGCGGTATCCGATGATCTGGCTGTTGAATTCCTCCTTGCTCGAGAGGACCTCATCGTAGAGGCCGGTGAGGAAGGTGTATTTTTCCTCCAGGATATCGTGCTCTTCCTTCACATAGATTACATCATCGTCATGCTTGTCCTTCGTATATCCGGTGATGGTACCGAGGATGAAGAAGGTAGCAAAAGGAATCCAGTTCTGGATGTTGAAAAACAGGATCTGCCACTGCGTGACGACCGCATTTTCCACCAGGAACCCGATGCAGGCCAGGATCGCGGTGATGACACCGGGGACCAGACCGTTGATCGTTCCCATGAGAAGGATCGCAATGAGCCGGAAATCAAAGAAATCCAGGAAAATATTGTTGGCGGTCAGCCGGTTTAAGAATTCCGCGAGCAGGGATACGATGATCACCTCCAGCACCACGCGGATCCGCTCCCGCAGCTGCCGGCGGTTCTTACGTCTCGCATAGGAACGGCCCTTGCGCAGGGTCTCCCGCGTGGCAGCATCGATCATGGCCGGAAGTTCCTTCACCAGCTGATGCGTCGGGAACCATCCGTATTCCTTGCGGGCGATCTCGTCCCCGCTTGCCACGGGAATCGCCGTCACGCTGTCATGGAACCGGACCTTATTGCCCTTGTCGCGGATCAGAAGCTCGGATACTTCCTTGAACGCATGATGGTTCTGTCCGTCCAGATGCATCTCCGTGAAGAGCTCCTCCATGGGATCATCCAGGATCCGGCTCAGGAGCTCTGCCAGGTCCTCATCGTTCAGATAATCGGTCACATCCTCCGCCGCTCCGCGGAAGGAGAGCCGCTCTCCGTAGACCGCCTTGTCGATCAGGTACCAGAGTCTGCACCCGGAGCGCTCGGTTCCATAGATAAAGGGAACATGCAGGATCGTGATCCGCATCTCGTATTTTTCGGTGAATGTCTTGCACAGCTCCTCGCAGGCCTTCAAAAGGACCTGACGGCTGGGCGTGCCATCCATGACGGACGCGTCATAGTTCTCGTAGTCGTTGGTCGCCACATAGAGGAAATGCTTCACACTGCCGCGGCGGGCCTGATACAGGTTGCTTTCCAGATCCTCCAGCTCGTCAAAGACCTTTACCGCGCCATCGAGCGCATGTGAGAAAAAGACGACCGCCTCGGGCTGAAAAGCAGCATATACCGCGACCTCTTCCTCTTCTCCTCCCGCCGGATAGGTGGATATATTTTTCCCGCCGATGCCGGGAGCCATATGCTCCTTCGACAGGATGCATTTGTAATCCTGGGACAGACGATCGGTGAATTTTCTGGACAACAGATCCGTGTTGCCGGTCAAAAGTACGTTCATGGGACCTCCTGATTCATTGAAACAATCTACATTACGTTCCTGTAAGAGCATACATTTTGAAATTATACCATGGTTGGTCCCGGAAACTGTATGTACTAATTAACCAAAATTTATGCAAAAATCTAGGCGTTCCCCCGAAAAAAAACAGGCGCACCCGCAAGGAGTGTGCCTGTTTTGTGTATGGTAAAAGTATATTTATGCAAAGGTTTCCATGGAAACTCCTTAGTCCTCCGCACCCTCGGAAGCCACCTTGTCGGCTCTCGCCGCAACTTCCTTCTCCTGGATATCGCTCGGAGCCTGCTCGTAGCGGGCGAATTCATAGGAGTACTCTCCCATGCCGCCGGTCATGGAGCGAAGCACGGTGCAGTATCCGAAGAGTGCGCTCTCGGGTACTTCCGCGTCGATCTGGGTCTTGCCGTTGCCGACCGGGTTCATGCCGAGCACGCGGCCGCGGCGCTTGTTCAGATCGCCCATGACATCACCGGTATTCGCATCGGGTACCACGACCTTCAGCGTCTCGATGGGCTCGAGGAGGACGGGACCCGCCTTCATGAAGCCATCGCGGAAGGCCATCTTTGCAGCCGTCTTGAAGGCCATCTCGGACGAGTCAACCGGGTGATAGGATCCGTCGTACAGAACGGCCTTGACACCGACGACCGGATAAGCAGCCAGAGGGCCTCTGGCCACGGAATCCTGAATACCCTTTTCGACTGCGGGGAAGAAGTTCTTAGGCACCGCGCCGCCGACGACTTCCTGATCGAATTCGTAAGGAATATTGGGATCCTCCGCGGGCATGAACTTCATCTTGACATGACCGTACTGGCCGTGGCCACCGGTCTGCTTCTTGTACTTGCTGTCGACATCGGAGGTCTTGCGGATCGTCTCACGGTAAGCCACCTTCGGCTGGCTGAGCTCGATCTCGACCTTGTACTCGTTCGCCAGACGGCTCGCAATGATCTCCAGATGCTGATCGCCCATGCCGTAGAGCAGGGTCTGATGGTTCTCGGCATCGTTCACGGACTTCATGGTCAGATCCTCATGTCCGATCTTCTGCAGCGCCTGGGAGATCTTATCGACATCGCCCTTCTCCTTCGGCTTGTAGCGCATGAAGGTGTAAGGCGTGGAGATGTCAAATTTACCGAACTTGATCGGCAGAGCCTTCGTGGACAGGGAATTGCCCGTGCGGGCTGCGGTCAGCTTCGCGAGGGCGCCGATGTCACCGGCGTGGAGCTCGGGAACCTCGATGGGCTTGTTTCCCTGGAGGATGTACAGACGGCCGATCTTCTCTTCGACTTCCTTATCGATGTTGTAGAGCAGGTCGTCGGTCTTAAGCACACCGGAGTTGACCTTGATCAGGCTGTACTTGCCGATGAAGGGATCCACGATGGTCTTCCAGATGTAGGCGGATTTTGCCTTGGAGAAATCGTAATCGCAGTTGTAGATCTCGCTGGTCTTCATATTGATGCCGGCGACGGTGCGGTTCTCGGGGCTCGGGAAGTACTTGATGACATCGTCGAGCAGAGCAAACGCGCCCTGGCAGGTGATGCTCGAACCCATGGTCACGGGAACCAGGCTGCAGTCGAGCACATTCGTGCGGATGGCTGCACGGATCTCGGCATCGGAGAACTTCTCACCGCCGAAGTAACGGTCCATCATCTCCTCGCTGGTCTCGGCGACGGCCTCCATCAGGGTCTCGCGGTACTTCTCGAGGTAGGGCTTGTTGTAATCGGGAATGTCGCAGGCAACGACTTCCTTGCCCTGCCAGCGGTTGCCGGTCTCGGCGATGACATTCACGTAGCCGACCAGCTTCTCATCCTCGCGGATGGGCAGATGGAAGGGAGCGATCTTGTTGCCGTAGAGAGCGACCAGATCCTCGACCACCTGACGATAGGAAGCATTGTCGACGTCCATGTTGGAAACATAAATGATCCTGGGCAGCTTGTACTTATCGCACAGCTCCCATGCCTTGCGGGTACCAACCTCGATGCCGGAACGTCCGTTGACCACGATGATGGCAGCGCCTGCGGCACTGACGGCCTCTTCTACTTCACCGACGAAATCGAAGTAACCCGGGGTATCAAAAACATTGATCTTGTGATCTTCCCATTCTACGGGAAGCACGGAAGTGCTGATAGAGAATCCACGGCGGATTTCTTCCTTGCCATAGTCGCACACCGTATTACCGTCTGCGATGGTGCCCATACGGGAAGTCAGTCCGGACAGATAGGCAAAACTCTCAGCCAGCGTCGTTTTTCCGCTGCCGCCATGTCCCAAAAGAACTACATTTCGAATCTTGTCAGTCGTGTAAACCTTCATTTCGGATCCTCCATTATCGTTTTCTAACGGAATGAAGATAGATAAATTGTCGAAATTGCACAAATTTTTCTAAAAATTCAACTCCGCATAGGTATATTGTACTAGGGATTGGAGGATTATGCAAGAAATAGATACGCAAAATCTCCTTGTATGCATATTCCCAAAATGATATACTTATAAAAACGAAAGGTAGGGGAACGGGTACTCTTAAGGATCCCCGGAAAGGTTGATTTCACCTATGGAAGAGAGAAGACACGCGGTCCGAACCAATCTGGATTCCAAGCTCATGATCAAGCGCCTCGACGGCGGTCACACCGATGAGCTAAGCATTGAGATTACCGATGTTTCCAAGAGCGGCGTCGGCTTTACCTGCAGCAGCGCGCTCGATATCGGCGCTGTCTATGAATCCTTCCTGACGATCTGGACGAAGGAAGTCATCCATGCGTTCCTGCAGATCGTCCGCATCGAGCTGAAAGGGGATGTTTATTTCTACGGCGCGCATTTTGTCGGCATGCCCGAGATGGATGCGGCCCGCATCGAGACCTATCAGACCGTTACCGAGGAATTACAGTAATTGAAAGCCATGCATCTGTTTAAAACGGAAAAGGGAAGGAAGCAGGCGCTGACCGTCGTCAGTGCTTTGCTTCTCTCCCTTCTTTATTTTGCCATCTTTTCCTTCTCCGAGCAGGACGGGGAGACGTCGGGAGGCCTGAGCCTTTCGATCTCGCGCGCCTGCGCGGAGGTGCTGGATTTTATCAGCGGAAGGAACTGGACGGACAGCTACCGGGAGAGCCTTGCGCTCTATTTTGAGCACCCGATCCGCAAGCTGGCGCATTTCACCGAATATGCCTGCATGGGCGTCTTCTACTTCGGCATCTGGGGTCCGTGGAAAAATCTGAAGCCCTTCCCGAAGCGCATGATGCTGCTCACGACCTTTCTGATCGCGCTCAGCGCCTCCTTCGATGAGATCCACCAGCTCTTCGTTCCGGACCGGAACGGGACGCCGGCCGACGTGCTGCTCGATACCTGCGGCGGCGTGTTTGGGCTGCTGGTCATCTACGGGCTAACGATGCTGCATATAGCATCTTCCTCTTCCTCCGCCCGCAAAAAGCGCTCGTTTCCGCGCAGAAAATAAAACGCAAAGGCCTTACCCATGCGTGGTATAGGCCTTTGCGTTTAATACTTCCCTGGCCTTGTTCAGGCCGTCTTCATCATAGAATTCCACCCGCAGATCACCGCCGAGGTACTCGCGGTTGTGCAGAATCCCGATGTTCTTGATCGAGATTCCGTTCAGCGCGAGGATCGTGGCGATCGCGGCCAGTGCGCCGGGTTCGTCGGCGATATCGATCGTCAGCGCGTAGCTGACCTTGATCGGACCGGCGCTCGTCCCGACGAAGGAGTCACGGTACGTCCGCGCGCTGTCAAAGAGCCGGTACAGATCCTCGGACTGCTTTTCCGCAATCTCCCCCCGGATCCCCTGGAGGCTCCCGATATAGGCATCGAGGAGCTTTAAGATATTTTCCCCGTTGGAAAGACAGATCTGTTGCCACATGACGGGGGAGGAAGAGGCGATCCTGGTGATATCCTTGAATCCGCCGGCCGCCACCATCTTCATGAGTCCGTCCGCGGAATCGGAATCCTTCACGAGATTGACCAGGCTCGCTGCGATGACATGGGGCAGGTGGCTTACGCCCGCGACGATATAATCGTGCTGCTCGTAGGTCATATCGATGGGCAGAGCGCCGAGCGCGGACACGAGATCCCGGAAGGTATCGACCGCCCTGCGCGGCGTCTTCGGCGTCGCGGTCAGGATGTAATATGCATTCTGCAGGATCGTCGCCTTCGAAGCCGCATAGCCGATGCGCTCGGATCCGGCCATCGGGTGTCCCCCGATGAACTGCCCCTCGAGCCCGGCTTCGCGGATCACTTCATGGATCGGCGTCTTCACGCTTCCGACATCGGTGACGATGGCGCCCGGCTTTAAAAAGGACCGGATCTTCAGCAGATTCTCATCGTTTTTCTGCACCGGTGCGCAGAGGAAAATAGTATCGCACTCCCGGAACTCAAAGCCGATCTCGGCGGCAACCTGCGTGATCACGCCTTCCGCGAGCGCCTGCTGTGTGGCCTCACGGTTGATGTCATAAGCGATGATCTCGGCATGTTCGATTTTCTCATGAATGGCCTTGGCGATCGATCCGCCGATCAGCCCCAGACCGATAAATCCATACTTCATGTAAGCTTTCCCTCATTTTGAAAATTCGGTACAATCGGAAAAATCCGCAAAAAAGCAGGCATCTCCGAAGGAGAAGAAGCGGTATCTCTCCCGCACGGCCTCCTCGTACGCGGCCAGCACATGCTCTCTGCCAGCCAGCGCAGATACGAGCATGATCAGCGTCGATTCCGGCAGATGGAAATTCGTGATCAGTCCGTCGAGCACCTTGAAACGATACCCGGGATAAATGAAGATCTGCGTATCGCCGTCTCCCGCGTGCACGATCCCGTTTTCGTCCGCCGCACTCTCCACGGTGCGGGTGCTGGTCGTGCCGACGCAGAGGATGCGTCCGCCGGCGCGCTTTGTCTCGTTGATCCGGTCTGCGGTCTCCTGCGTGATGCGGTACCACTCGGAGTGCATATGGTGATCGAGGATCTTCTCCTCCTTCACCGGGCGGAAGGTTCCGAGCCCCACATGGAGCGTGACATAGGCGATCCCGACTCCCATCTCCCCGATGGCGGTCAGAAGTTCCGGCGTAAAATGCAGTCCCGCCGTGGGCGCCGCCGCAGACCCCTCGTACCTGGCATAGACGGTCTGGTAGCGGTTTTTGTCCTGCAGCTTGTGCGTGATATAGGGCGGAAGCGGCATCTCGCCGAGGGCGTCCAGCACCTCCTCG
>JAEEGL015820612.1_pt1 | contig 30949 bp, 21 predicted proteins | sample 9134231 | NCBI WGS metagenome assembly JAEEGL01 (sample SAMN16246548, study PRJNA631951) | gut metagenome | biome: gut microbiome; feature: rumen; material: fiber-attached | host: Bos | place: Iran: Karaj | collected 2018-10
ACTCGCACAGGAGGGACTTGTTAATGTCCTCGACCTGTACGAGTCTCTGCACTTATGCGGTTGAACCGCCGTGTACCGAACGGTACGCACGGTGGTGTGGGAGGTCGGTCACTCAACTAGTGGGTGACCTCCTACCCGATTGCAAAAAGGGGGAAAAAAGCGGCCCCGAAACAAGGACATCCCTGCGGGAGAATCCGATATCGCCCGGGGTGAAATGCGGCGAAAGCCGCATTTCACCCACTGGGAAAACTTCTTGCGGGCGCATCTTCCGCAGCACCCGCAGGCTGTCAGGGGCCTCAGGTGGTGACGGAGACAGCTCCGCCGGTGAGCTCCAGCACGGTGCCGGAGGCGTCCTTGACGTAGACGCGGACGGTCCAGGTCCCGGCGGAAGTCGGCGTGAAGGTGCGGGTCCTGGCGGCGCCGTATTCGCCGCGCTCCTGGATCTTGCCGTCTTTGAAGATATAGAAGCAGTACTGGAGCGTCCCGCTGCCCCCCGTGGCCGTCGCCGTCCAGGTGACGGCGTTGCCGACCATGGTGCTGGAAACGCTGGATTTGATGCTGCTGATGGCAAGGGGCGCGCTGACCGTAGTGCCTGCGCTGTTGAGACTGACGGCGTTGCCGGAGGCGTCCTTGACGTAGACTCTGGCTGTGTAGACGCCGGCGGAGGAGGCGGTGAAGGTGACGGTTTTGGCCGTCCCGTAGGAACCCCTTTGCACCACGGTGCCGTCCTTGAAGATGTAGAAGCAGTACTGGAGAGTGCCCGCGCCGCCGGAGGCCGCGGCGGTCCAGGTGATGGCAGCGCCGGGAGCGGCGGAGGTCTTGTTGGCCTTCAGGCTGGTGATCGCGACGGGAGAAGCGACAGTGGTATTTGCGCTGTTGAGGCTGACGGCGGTGCCGGAAGCGTCCTTGACGTAGACCCTGGCGTAGTAGACGCCGGCGGAGGAGGCGGTGAAGGTGACGGTATTTGCGGAGCCGTAGGAACCCCTCTGCACCACGGTGCCGTCCTTGAAGATGTAGAAGCAGTACTGGAGAGTGCCCGCGCCGCCGGAGGCCGCGGCGGTCCAGGTGATGGCAGCGCCGGGAGCAGCGGAAGTTTTGTTGGCCTTCAGGCTGGTGATGGTGAGAGGTTCAGCAAAATGAATTGTCGCACTGGTCAGGCATTCATTTCCGTTGGCAAAGGTGATGCTGTTCCAGTCTTCCTGAGTGCCGTCATAGTATACGTGCGTAAGTGCGCTGCACTTCTTAAAAGCATCAAAATTGATGCTGGTAACGCTCGAGGGGATTGTTATGCTCGTGAGATTGCTGCAGTGCGCAAACGCATAGCTGTTTATCAGCGTCACCCCATTCGGGATTGACGCTTCAATCAGGCGCGTATTGGTGAATGCTCCGTAACCGCCAAAGCCGGTTACGGCCTTTACCGGATGACCGTCGATGGAAGAAGGAATGGAAACGGAGGAATCACTCCCGGTGTAGGCGGTGATCGTGGCATTGCCGTTACTGTCCAGCTTGTAGGAAAACGTGTCGGGATAAGCGTATACCTGAACTTTCCCGCTGCCGGTGTTCACTACGACGCGGCAATCGTTCAAATTGATGATCTTGTCTACAAAATAACCGCCGCCAGTATGCTCCCCGGTCGCGTCGTCCCACCCCTGGTGTCCGGACAGAACGAAGCCGCCGCTGGGAACCGTCAGCTTCGAAGCGCTGTTAACAGGCCGGGTCGCCGTGACCACGCCGGAAGAATTCACAGCAACCTCCAGACCGTATTCATTGGTGTCGACCGTGGCGCCGGAATTGTTATATACGACGAGCGCACCGTTGCCTCTGGAGACATTGATGCCGGTATAGCTTGTCTCATACAGCAGAATCATGCCGGAAGGAATGCTGGGGCCGGAGGAGCCGGAAGAGCTCACCGTAAACGCAAAACTAACGGGCCTGTCACAGTATTCGGTACCGACTATGGCGGAATGATCGGCATCCCACCAATGGTTTGCGGTTATTGCCTCAATATAGCACAGGTAGTTCCCCTCTTCCAGCAGATTGAACTTGAGGCCGCTGTCAATGGGGTCCCCATTTGCATAACCGAGCTGATAGGTCTTGGAATTGATGCTGACGCTCGGGCTGTATACCGTTCCGCCGGAACCGTCGGAGCCCTTTTTGATGTAGCCGGTAATCTTTGTCATCGCGAGGACAGAAGAGGTGATTTTCCAATTCACATCATAGTAGGAGCCTTTTGGCAGTGAATTCGGGTAGGCGCTCCCCCCGCTGGCAGAAACAGAATTGGTTTTCTGCGATTTCAGTTTCGTATAGTTGCACCAAATATACCCGTCCGCTCCGTTGTAGGATATCTTGTAATAGTAGTTTCCGACTTTGTTCAGGCACATTTCGAGCGCATCGACTGTAGTGCCTTTTGTCAGCGTTCCGAGAAGCACGGAAGAGTCGTCCGTGCTGTTGCTGCAGGGAATAGACCAAACCTGTGCGCCTGTATCTTTGGTGATCGTTACCGTGCAGTAAGATGGATAAGTTTCTGCGATAACGCTGGAAGCAGATGTGCTGTAATCGATCCAGGGGGCTTTCCAATGGGCTATCCACTTCCCGTTGCCGGAGCCGTTCCAGCTTCGATTCCCGTTTTTGTCAATTTGAGATTTGATAACTGCGTTTGCACCCCAGCCGGTCGTACACTCGACTACCTGCCCATCTCCTATGTAGTAGCCGATGTGACCGCTCATATAAAGCCACTCTCCGGGGATAATGGAGGAAAAGTCAGTGCTCGGATTAGGAGCTTTGCTGTAAATCGTTTCCGTTGACCAGTCTCCAAGGCCGCAGCTTGTGTCCACTCGCTGGAAATTGTTGACAGTGTAGTTGTTGACGATGGAACCCTTTGACCAGATAATGCTCTTGCCTAAGTTGCTGCAATCCCATGAGATTTTTTCCCCGTCATAGTAGCCCAGGTTATATGGGTATTTGCTGATGTAAGTTGTGTTTCTGGATAGGGCAGTTTTCAAACACGCGACGAATTGATCTGCCGTCATTACGATTGTATCAGCCGACGCGCCTGTTGGCAGCAGGGCCAGCAGAAAGACCATTGCTAAGACCAAAGACAACGTTTTTTTAGCCATACGTTTCATAAACCTCTCTCCTTCAGCTTCGTTTCTTGGCGGATTATTTCACGGAACATATCCTTGAACCGCGCCAGTTTTGTATCTGTTCTTATCATACACAATTGCCAATAGAAAGGCAAGAACCTCTCGGAATATTTAGTAAATTCTTACAAGAAAAGACGCGGGGCCATACGGGTTTTCCCGCCCGCCTGTCCTGCCGCATACGGGGGCATCCCCGCCCGCGCCGGCTCACGTGCCGGAAGTAGTGTCTGCGTCTGGTGCAAAACGCAGATTCAACGGTTACGGACGTATAAGATAAATGATAATAGCGTTATCGGGAGCGGAATGAATCCGCTCCCGATGCCTTCCAGATGCTGCATTCTTTTGGATTTCCTGTTATGCGGCAGGCGCCGTCAATTCACAAGAGGTTCTGCCTGTGAGGGTCACAACCGAAGAAGCGGCTGCGCCCCTCAGGCCCAGCCGGCCGCTCCGTCCGTCAAGCAGCGGAGATGCCGCCCGATGTGGGCCTCCAGGCGGGCGCAGTATGCCTCCTCCTGCCGGTCCAGCAGGGCGAAAAAGCCCTCCCGGAACCAGGGCTCCGCCAGCAGCAGGCCATAGCAGATGTGCATGGTCTGCCTCGATGCCGGGAGGCGCAGGTATTCCGGAAGATAGGCGTCGCCCTCCAGGGTGATGTCCGGGATGTCCGACGTGTCCGTGGACACATGGTAGTATTTCTCCGCCTCGGCGCGGTGCTCCAGGGCGAAGCTGTGGGCCCGGCGGTAGAGGGCGGGCTCCGCCTCGGCCAGGACAGCCAGGGCCTCCAGCCAGCTGGTGCCCGCGGTCTTCACGTGGACGCGCCCGCCGGTAATCCGGCCCACGGCGGAGAATACGGAGAACTTGTCCGAGCCGGAGTGCAGGGAGAGCCTGTAGCCGAAATGCTCCGCGATCTGCCGGTGAACGGTGAGGTCGCGGGCAAAAGCCCGGAGGTCCCCCGCGTATTCCACGCCCTTCTCGAAGGTGCCGGTGAAATGGGGGGCGACGCTGTCCGGCCGGATGCCCTGCAGGGCAAGCTCGTTTGCGATGACGAAATGCTCCGCCGGGGTGGTGACCGTGAGCGTCTCGTCAATGGAAAGCTCCAGGTCGGCGTCGGAGCCGCGGTCCTCCCGGATATAGCGGAAGCAGTCGACGGCGTGGTCCACGGCCCGGCGGAAGGTCAGCACGATCCGCTGCAGCGCCGCTTCGGAGAGGCGGCCCGCCATGGGCAGCTCCTTCCTCAGATAGGTCTCCTCATAGTGCCTGCGCACCCCGGCGGGGAGGGAAGCCCAGGCCCGTGCCGCCTCCCCGTCGGAGAGGGAGGCCGCCGCCGTGTCGATGTGCTCCGAGCAGTCCAGGGTGATCATGGAGCAGCCGCTGTCCAGGGCGAAGGCGATCTCCTCCCGGGTCTTCAGGTGGTCGCCGTCCGCCCCGTAGCCGCTCCTCCAGCCCTCCTGGAAAACGCCGAAGGCGGCGGCGGCGATCACGTCGGAAAAGCTGCGCCCCGTGAGCTTCAGCTCCCGGATGGACTGCTGGGCGAAAATGGGGAACACGTCGTAGGGGGCGACGGCCCGCACATGTCCCGGCGTCGCCAGGCCAAGCCGGTCCCCCAGCCCGAAGGTGAAGGAATGTCCCCGGTGGCTCCGGGGCTTCGTATAGGGAAACAGGGCCGACAGCGCCCGCGCGTTTTCCGCCGTGAGGGGGCAGAGGAGCAGTCCGCCCGCTTCCTCCCCGGAAAACCCGCCGCCGCCCAGGACGGCCAGGCGCTTGCCCCGCCCGTCCCGGACGACGGCGCAGACCGTGCCCTCCGCCTCGTCCGCGCTGCGGGGATAGACGGTGAGCCCCAGGGCCGCCGCCTTGCTCATGAATTCTGCCTTCCGTTCCGCCATATCTGCCTCCTTGTCGCTGCGGCCGCCCTGATCTCAGAGGGCGGCCGCGGATTCCTGCTGTGCGAACCGCCCGCGGTCAATCCAGAGGCCGAGGGCGGGATTGGGGATAAAGAAGAACTCCTTGTCACCCAGGGTGTTGAAGCCATAGCGCAGCTTCGCCGGGTCATAGACCCGGGCCAGCTCCTCATAGTCCGCCGCAGCATATCCTACGCTGCGGATCTCCTCCTGAGAGATGTCCCTCACGGCGTAGGTGACGGAGAAGCGCCCGTCGGCGGAGCCGTGAATCAGGTGGGCCGCCGCCCCCATGTTGGCCCGCAGGTCGCCGCCCTCCGGCGTTTCCAGGGCGGCGAGGGTCGCCAGCCGCCCGCGGTAGCCGTATTTCCGAATCAGCCGGTCGCATTCCGCATCCTCGCCGAAGCGCGCCACGCCGGGGGCCAGAATCAGCAGCTCCCCGCCGTCGGCCATCATCATGCGGGTGCGGTAGACGGCCTTGTTTCCCAGCCAGGTGCTTTTGAATTCCTTCGGCTCCAGGTAAACGACGCATTTCCGGACGCCGCGGGGCACGAAGTCGATGTTCTTCTCCCGGGCCAGCTTCACCGCCTCCGTGAGGCAGCGGCGGTCCTCCCCCAGGAAAAGCCCGTGGGTCCTGATTTGTCCGCCGGGGGCGGTGGTGACCGTGAGGGCCCAGAGGATGGGCCTGTCCGCCAGGAAATGCTCCAGGGCGTAGTCGAAGAGCTTCCGCACAGGCGTATGGTCCCGCCCCATCATCCGCTCCATGCCGTAGACTGCGCCGATGATGTGGGATTTGTTTATCATATCGCTGCCGCCAACGCCCACAAAGAGGTTCTTGGCGTGGTTGGACATGCCGATGACCTCGTGAGGCACCACCTGCCCGGGGGAGATGATGAGGTCATAGGTCTCATCCGCCACCCGGCGGTTCACCTCCACGCTGACGCTCTCCCGCCAAAGCCCCTCCGTGATTTCGCTGACGAACCCGGCGGGCACCTCCCCCAGCTTCACCACGTCCCTCCGCCAGTCGTGCACGAAGAAGCGCTCCGCCGGGATATCCCCGAACATGGCCTCCCGCTGGGCGGGGGAAAGGGGCGCGTGGGTGCCCAGGGCGGGGAGGATGTCCACCGCGGCGCCCCGCCCAGTAAGGATATGATAGAGGTAATTCGTAATGGCTCCCGCCCCGGAGTGGAAGCGGGTGTAGTCCGGCGGAAGAATGAGCACCTTTTTCGGAGACTTGTCCGCCAGGGCGCGGAGGAGACAGGCCCGAATCTCTTCGCTGCTGAGGCCTTCCTCGGTCTGAGCGATGCGGTACAGTTCCATCCCTATACCCCCGAATATGCCCGGAAGCCCCCGTCCACCGGCAGCACCACCCCGGTTATGAAGCCGGAGCAGCGCTCGTCGCAGAGGAAGAGCAGCGCGCCGATCAGCTCCTCCGGCTCCCCGAAGCGGCCCATAGGGGTGGCGGCCAGGATCTTCCCCGTGCGGGGGGTGGGGGTGCCGTCCTCGTTCCAGAGGAGCTTTGCATTCTGCGCCGTGGAGAAGAAGCCGGGGGCGATGGCGTTCACCCGGATGCCGGAAGCGGCGAAATGCACCGCCAGCCACTCCGTGAAATTAGAGACCCCGGCCTTGGCCGCGCTGTAGGCGGGGATCTTGGTCAGGGGCGTGAAGGCGTTCATGGAGCTGACGTTCACGATCGTCCCCCGGCCCGCCCGGGCCATGTCCGCGGCGAAGACCTGGGTGGGGAGCACCGTCCCCAGCAGGTTCAGGGAAAACACCTCCCCGAAGGCGGTCTCCGTCAAATCGAAGAAGCTCTTTTTCGCCGGATCGTCCATGGTCTCCGGGGAAAAGAACTCGTCGTCGGCGGTGGCGTCGGGCCGGTTGCCCCCCGCCCCGTTGACCAGGATTTCGCAGGGGCCCCAGCGCTCCCGGAGGGCTTCGCAGGCCCTCAGCAGACTCTCCCGGTCGGTCACGTCGGCGGCGAGCCCCATGGCTTCGCCGCCCTCCCTGCGGAGCTCCTCCGCCAGGGCTTCCACCTTTTCCCGGGTGCGGCCCAGGACCGCCACCCTGGCGCCGCAGGCGGCCAGCGCGCGGCAGAACTGAGAGCAGAGGACGCCGGCCCCGCCGGTCACCACGGCGACCCTGCCCCTGAAATCGGGCTTCATCGGAAGCATCATTGCCGTCCCTCCCCGCCCTTCGCGGGCGTCATGCATTGTAGGTCCCGGCGGCGGTGCCGCCGCCGTGTCCGGTCCAGTCCGTGTGGAAGAAGGTCCCGCGGGGCGCGTCGATGCGCTCATAGCCGTGGGCGCCGAAGTAGTCCCGCTGGGCCTGCAGAAGATTGGCCGGCAGCCGGGACGTGGTATATCCGTCGAACCAGCTGAGGGCGGCGGTGAAGGCCGGGGCGGGGATGCCCGCCTTCAGGGACCAGGCCGCCACCTCCCGCCAGGCGGGCAGCAGCTCTGTCAGGACGGAGCGGAAATAGCCGTCCGTCAGCAGACTGTCCAGCGCCGGGTCCTTATCGAAGGCTTCCCGGATCCTGCCCAGGAAGGCGCTGCGGATGATGCAGCCGCCCCGCCACATGAGAGCGATGCCGCCGTAGTTGAGGTTCCAGCCATAGGTCTCAGCGGCGGAGCGCATGAGCTGGAAGCCCTGGGCATAGGAGATGATCTTGCTGGCATAAAGGGCCCTGCGGATGCTCTCCGTGAATGCGGCCCTGTCCCCCTCGAAGGGAGGGCTCTGCCTGGGGTAGAGGGCGGAAGCCCGAAGGCGCTCTTCCTTTCGGGCGGAGAGGCAGCGGGCGAAGACGGCCTCGGAGATCAGAGTGAGGGGCACACCCTCCTCCAGGGCGGTCATGGCCGTCCACTTGCCCGTGCCCTTCTGGCCCGCCGTATCCAGGATGTTGTCCACCGCGGCCACGCCCTTTTCGTCCCGATATCCCAGGATGTCCGCGGTGATGCCGATGAGGTAGCTGTTCAGCTCCGTCTCGTTCCACCGGGCAAATACGTCCCGCAGCTCCCCGCAGCTCATGCCCAGGCCGCAGCGCATCAGCTGATATGCCTCGCAGATGAGCTGCATATCCCCGTATTCTATGCCGTTGTGCACCATCTTGACGAAGTGGCCCGCGCCGTTTTCTCCCACCCATTCGCAGCAGGGGGAGCCGTCCTCGGCTCTGGCGCAGATGCTCTGGAAGATGGGTTTCACCAGCGGCCAGGCCTCGGCGGAGCCGCCGGGCATCAGGGAGGGACCGTTCAGCGCCCCCTCCTCGCCGCCGCTGACGCCGCAGCCGATGTAAAGGAGCCCCCGGCTTTCCGCCAGGGCGGCGCGGCGCATAGTGTCGGGGAAGTGACTGTTGCCGCCGTCGATGATCAGGTCTCCGGGCTCCAGCAGCTCCAGCAGCTGCCCGATCAGCTCATCCACCGGCTGCCCGGCTTTCACCATGAGAAAAACCTTCCGGGGCCTGCCCAGGGCAGCGCAGAGCTCCCGAAGACTGCGGCAGCCCAGAATGCCCTTTCCCGCGCCCCGGCCGGCGAGAAAGCGCTCCACCTTCTCCGCAGTGCGGTTGTAAACCGCTGTCGTAAAGCCGTGGGAGGCCAGGTTCAGCGCCAGGTTCTCCCCCATCACCGCCAGGCCGATCAGGCCGATGTCCGCAGCTCCCATCTCTTCCGCCCTCCTCATCTCTGCACCCGGGCATTCCCGGCATAGACGTCCCAGACCTGCTTCTCGTCCGCCGGCTCCGCATAGTCGTTGAGGCTGGAGGCGGCCAGCACCCCGCAGGCCCAGCCGAAAGCGAGGCATTTTTCCGGCTCCCAGCCCCGGAGCACGCCGTAAAGCAGACCGCCGCTGAAGCCGTCTCCGCCTCCGATACGGTCCAGCACGGGGATGGAGCGGGGCTCCTCCACATACCACCGGCCCTCCTGCCAGAGGATCGCCCCCCAGAGGTGCTCGTTGGCGGAGACAGCCTGGCGCAGGGTGGTGGCGCAGATGTGCACGTTGGGGTATGTCTCCAGCACCTGCCCGATCATGCCTTGGAAGGAGCCGATCTTGTTCTGCAGCTCCCGCCCGCCGGTCTCCGGGCCGGAGAAGCCCAGGCAGAGCTGAAAATCCTCCTCATTGCCGATGAGGATGTCCGCCAGGGCGGCGAATTCCCGAAAGGCGGCGCCCAGCTCCTCCTCCCGGCCCTTCCAGAAGCTGGCCCGGTAATTGAGGTCGAAGCTCACCGCGGTGCCGCGGGCCTTGGCGGCGCGGGCGACGGCCAGACAGCATTCGGTGGTCTCCGGGCTCATGGCGGCGATGAGGCCGCTGAGGTGCAGCACGGCGACGCCCTCCGCAGCGAAAATGCGCTCCAGGTCGTAGTCGCCGGCCTGCAGGGTCCGCCCCACCTCCCCGGCCCGGTCGTTCCACACCCTGGGGCCCCGCAGCCCGAAGCCGGAGTCCGCGATGTTGAACTGGTGCCGGTAGCCCCAGGGGCCGCCCTGGGGGACCTCCGGTCCCTCAAAGGAGATGTTCCTGGCCCGGAGCTGGGAGCGGATGAAGGCGGCGATGGGGCTGCCCTCCACGAAGCGGGTCAGGGCAAGGCAGGGCTCCCCCAGGCTGGAGGCGACGTTCAGAACGTTGGTCTCCGCGCTGGTGGCCTGAAGATAAAAGCGACTGCTGTTCTGGACCGCCATCCGGTCCTCCGGGGTGATGCGCACCCCCATGCTTGTCACGCAGGCCATGGCGTAGCGCCGGTTCTGCCTGAGCTGAATCCCCATGAAGCACACTCCTTTGCTGTTTCGAAGGCCCGCCGCAGGCCCCGGCGAGCGAACCCCGCCGCCGGGCTTTTCCCCGCGTTCCGCTCCTAGGGCCCGGCCGGCGTTTTCCCGGCGGACTGCCGGAGACGCCGCCCGGCGGAAGACCCCCTTGTTCCCGCGGCGCGGGGTCTTCGCGCTCCTGAGCCTTCCGCCGCAGGCGGGCGGCGCGGACCGTCTCATGTTGCAGACATTATACTAACATCTCCCGCGCCGGATTTCAACGAAGGGCTGCCAAATAATCGGCTGCAAGGCAAAGAATGTTCCCTCGGCCAGCAATTGCAAACACAATACCTATTGCGTTGAAGGTCGAAATCTGTTATATATAGTGAAAGGAATGCCTCCAAGGCGGTTTTCGGGCTGCGTGCGGCCCGTCCCGCCGGTTTTCGTATTCCGGGAGGAGACAGTACCGTGGGATCGAAGCTCTCATCTGCGGCCAAAGTGCTGCTGATCGTTTTTTTTGATGCGCTGTGCGTGACTCTGTCGGGCAGCCTCGCGCTGCTTGTCCGCTTTGATTTTTCCTTCAGCGCTATCCCGAAGACCTATCTGAACGCCTGGTTCCGCTTCCTTCCGCTCTACATCGTTATCACGATCCTGTGCTTTTTCCTGCTGCGCATGTACCGCTACGTCTGGCACAATATCAGCGTGAACGACGTGGCGCGGATGGCCATCAGCGTGATCCTCGCCTTCGTGATCAGCACCGTGGGCTCCATCCTGCTGGGCAACCATCAGCCCCGCAGCGTCATCTTCATGCAGTTCATCTTCCAGCTGGTCCTCCTCGTGGGGGGGCGTTGCTTTTTCCGCTTCTGGGATTCGATTCATCTCGCCATGAAGCAGATGCGCAGCAGCACCGGAGAGCGGGTGATGCTGGTGGGCGCAGGAGAGGCGGGGCACATCCTGGCCCGGGAGCTGCTGACCAACAGGAAAATCGATGCCAAGCTCGTCTGCGTCATCGACGACGACAAGAACAAATGGGACAAGTATTTCGAAGGCGCCCCCATCGTGGGCGGGCGGGACGTCATCCCCTCCGCCGTGCGCAACGAGGGCATCACGCAGATTCTGGTGGCCATGCCCTCCGCCTCCCCCAAGGACCGGAGCGATATCCTGAACATCTGCAATTCCACGGGCGTACACACCAAGACCCTGCCCGGCATGTATCAGTTCGTCACCGGGGAGGTCTCCCGGACCAACGTGCGGGACGTGCAGGTGGAGGACCTCCTGGGGAGAGCGCCCGTCCAGCTCAACACCCGGGTGGTGGACAAGTTCATCACCGGCGCCGTCGTCCTGGTGACGGGCGGGGGCGGCTCCATCGGCAGCGAGCTCTGCCGCCAGATTGCCGTCCGGAACCCGAAGCGGCTGATCATCCTGGACATCTATGAGAACAATGCCTACGATATCCAGCAGGAGCTGCGCCGGAGCTATGGGAGCAAACTGGACCTCCGCGTGGTGATCGCCAGCGTGCGGGACAAGGCGCGAATCTATGAGATCTTCGACGAAATGCGTCCGGACATCGTCTTCCATGCGGCGGCGCACAAGCATGTGCCCCTGATGGAGGACTGCCCCGCGGAGGCGGTCAAGAACAATATCTTCGGCACCTACCACGTGGTGCGGGCGGCGGAGAAATTCGGCGTGAAGAAGTTCGTGATGATCTCCACGGACAAGGCCGTGAACCCCACCAACGTCATGGGCGCCACCAAGCGCTTCTGCGAGATGATCCTCCAGAGCCGGGCGGACAGCCCCACGGAATACTGCGCCGTGCGCTTCGGGAATGTTCTGGGCTCCAATGGCTCCGTGGTGCCCCTCTTCAAAAAGCAGATCGAGGAGGGCGGGCCCGTCACCGTGACGGACAAGCGCATCATCCGTTATTTCATGACCATCCCGGAGGCCGCGCAGCTGGTGCTGGAGGCCGGGGCCATCGCGAAGCAGAGCCAGATCTTCGTCCTGGACATGGGCGAGCCGGTGAAGATCCTGGACCTGGCGGAGAAGCTCATCCGTCTGTCGGGGTACGAGCCCTACCGGGACATCAAAATCAAGGAGATCGGCCTTCGCCCGGGGGAGAAGCTCTATGAGGAGCTTCTCATGAGCAGCGAGACCCTGAGCAAGACGGAGAACAAGAAGATATTCGTGGAGCAGCAGCAGCAAATCGATCCCCGGAAGATCACGGAGAATCTGGAGAAGCTGGACAAGGCCGTGACGGACGAAAGCCTGTCCGACGACGAGCTGATCGCCATGCTTCGGAGCATGATCCCCACCTATCACTCTCCGGAGGAGGTCAACCGGAAAGCGGTCGCTTCGATGAAATCTTAATACCCTGCGGCGCGCGGGGCGAGGGGTCCGGCGCGCCGCGGGGAACGGGGGCTGGATATGGACAACGCCGTCACTACATATGAATATACGGAGGAGCAGCTGAAAAGGAAGGTCAACGGCCTGTATAACCGGGTGTTCAAGCGCTGCATCGACCTGGTCCTGGCCCTGATCCTGTTTATCATCTGCATCCCCTTCTACCTGGTCATCACCGTCGTCATCGCCGCGAACGACGGGTTCCCGGTGCTCTACAAGGCGCCCCGGGGCGGTTATCGCAACAAGACCTTCCGCATCTGCAAGTTCCGCTCCATGGTCAAGAATGCGGACAAAATCGGGGGCTATACCACCGCCTTCCACGACCCGCGGGTCACGAAGGTGGGCGCCGTCCTGCGCAAGAGCAAGCTGGATGAAATCCCGCAGCTGATCAACATCCTCCGGGGAGAGATGAGCTTCGTGGGGCCCCGGCCGGAGGTGCTGGAATACGTAGGCCGGTTCACCGGCCTGGAGAAATACATCCTGGAGGTCCGGCCCGGCATCACGGACTACAGCTCCGTGAAATTCGCCAATCTGGACGAGCTGGTGGGCGAGAAGAACGCCGACGAGTTTTTCCAGCGGGAAATCCTGGGGCAGAAGAACGCCCTCCGGGTCCGCTATGTGGCGGAGATATCCTTCCTGACCGACGTGAAGATTTTCTTTATGACCGTGGGCGCGGTGCTGAAGCGGGTCGGGGCGACGATCGGGGGCAAATAACATGGAATACATGCGCATGCGCAACACGGAGCTGACGGTTTCCCGCATCGCCATCGGGGGCGACCCCATGGGGCTCCACGCCTGGGGGGACACCAACGAGGCGGAGATGCTGGACGCTGTCCGGGCGGGCATCGAGCAGGGCGTCACCTATTTCGACACCGCGGACGTCTACGGTCTGGGGACGGCGGAGCAGCTCCTGGCCAAGGGACTCGGCGGCGACCGGCAGAAGGTGGTGATCGCCACGAAGTTCGGCGTGCGGCGGACGGAGGACAACACCAGGACCTTCTATGACATCTCTCCGGCCTGGATGCGCCAGGCCATCGAGGGGAGCCTGCGCCGGCTGAACACGGACTACGTGGACATCTACCAAATCCATTATCTGGACGGGGTGACCCCTCTGGAGGACGTCATCGCCGGGCTGGAGAAGCTGAAGGACGAGGGCAAGATCCGCTATTACGGACTGTCCAACGTGAAGCTGGGGGATCTGCCGCAGCTGCTCCCCTACGCGGGGCGGTTCTGCTCCTTCCAGGACCAGTACAGCCTGGCCTGCCGGGATTTTGAGGAGGATATCCTGCGCATCTCCCGGGAGCTGGGGGCGACGCCTCTCACCTGGGGCAGCCTGGGGCAGGGGATCCTCACGGGGAAATACGGACGGGACGTGGTCATGGACCGGAGCGACAAGCGCTCCCGGGACACCTTCCCCAATTTCCACGGGGAGAAGCTGCAGAAGAACCTGGACATCGTGGACGTCATGAAGGAGATGGGGCCGGATTACGGGAAAGCGCCCGCCGCCATCGCTCTGCGGTTCATCCTCGACTATCTGCCGGACTCGGCGGCGCTGGTAGGCGTAAAGAGAAGATCACAGGTTCTGTCCAACTGCGAGGCCTTCGGCTGGAAGCTGAGCGAGAACGACCTGGCGCGGCTGGAAGCCGTGTCAAGGTGAAAATATAAAGGAGCAAGCAATGAGAAAAATCGAGATACCATGGATGCCCGTTCTGGACAACACCCTGGGGCTGAGCAGCGAGACGGTCCGCGGGATGCTGGAAAAAATGATTCTGATTCGCACCTGCGAGGAGCATATCGCCCGGGGCGTGCTGGAAAAGAGGATATTCACTCCCTGCCACCTGTATATCGGCCAGGAAGCGGATGCCGTGGGCGTATGCCAGGCGCTGAAGGACACGGACTATGTTTTCAGCACCCACCGCTCCCACGGCCATTATCTGGCCAAGGGCGGCGACCTGAATCAGCTCTTCGCGGAGATCTACTGCCGCGAGACGGGCTGCTCCGGCGGCCGCGGCGGCTCCATGCACCTCTGCGCGCCGGAGCTCGGACTGCTGGGCTCCTCCTCCATCGTGGCGGGCTGCCTGGGCATCGGCCTGGGTCCCGCCTTCCGGAGCAAGCTGCTGGGGAAGCGGGACGTCAGCGTGATCTTCCACGGGGACTGCGTGCCGGAGGAGGGTATCTGGCATGAATCCCTGAATTTCGCGGCTGTCAACAAGCTGCCGGTCATCTATGTCTGCGAGAACAACCTCTATGCCGCGTCGGCCGCTCTGGCGGACCGGCGGGTGGACGACAATATCTTCGAGGTGGCGGCGGCCCACGGCCTGCACACTGAGGTCGTGGACGGCAACGACGTCTTCGCGGTCCACAGGGCGGCCTCCGAGGCGGTGCAGCGGGCCAGGGACGGGGAGGGCCCCCAGTACATCGAGACGAGGACCTACCGCTGGCTCGGCCACGTGGGACCCTATGACAACATCAAGGAGGGCCTGCGGGACATCAACGAACTGAACTACTGGAAGGAACGCTGCCCCATCAAAAACCTGGAAAACAAGCTGACCGCGGAAGGGGTCATGACCGGGGACGAGCTCCGCCGGATGCACAGCCGGATCTCGGAGCAGGTGGAGGCTGCGGAGGCCGCGGCCATTGCCGCGTCCAAGCCCGCGCCGGAGACGCTGCTGCGCAACATTTACAGCCGTGAGGTATAAATCATGAGTGAAACCAGAAAAATGACATACGGCGACGCGATCAACGAGGGGCACAAGCTGGCCCTGCGGAACGATCCCACCTGCTTCATCATCGGGCAGGGGGTCAACAACCCCTGGTTCGTGGGGAGAACGACCACGGGCCTGATGGATGAATTCGGCCCCCAGAGAGTCATGGATTCCCCCGTCAGCGAGGCCGCCATGACCGGCGCCTGCATCGGCGCGGCCATGGCCGGGATGAAGCCCATCGTCTTCCACCCCCGGATGGACTTCATGTATCTGACCCTGGACCAGATCATCAATCACTGCGCCTCCTGGCACTATATGTTCGACGGGAAGGTCAGCGTGCCCGTGGTGATCCGCGGCATCGTCAACCGGGGCGGGGAACAGGGCGCCCAGCATTCCCAGAGCCCCTTCGGGATCTATGCCAACATTCCGGGGCTGAAGGTGGTCACCCCCGCCACGCCCGAGGACGCCAAGGGCCTCCTTCTTGCCGCGGTGAACGACCCCGACCCGGTCATCTATATCGACGACCGCTGGCTCTATGAGGAGGAGGGGGAGGTGCCGGAGGGCGTCTACGAGACCCCCATCGGCAAGGCAAAGGTGCTGCGGGAGGGCTTTGACGTGACCATCGCGGCGGCCTCCTTCATGGTGAAGGAAGCGCTGAAGGCAGCGGAGACGCTGGCAGGGGAGGGGATCTCCTGCGAGGTGATCGACCTGCGGACCCTCAAGCCCGTGGACATGGAGACGGTGAACGCCAGCGCCGCGAAAACCGGCCGGGCGGTGGTCAGCATCGCCGAATGGAATTTCGCCAGCGTGGCTTCCAGCGTGGCCAAGGGCATCTATGACGGCTGCTTCGGGAAGCTGAAGGCCCCGGTGCAGACGGTCACTCTGCCGGACTGCCCGGCCCCCGCCGCCAAGACCCTGGAGGAAGCCTATTATATCTACGCTGCGGATATCGAGAAAGCGGTCCGTCGGATCCTGTGAGCACGGCCTGTCCGCAGACGGAAGAAGGAACAGCATGAAGATTTGGACGATCAAGGAAGGGGAGCCTCTGCCCATCCCCGAGACCCCCGGCAGGCAGATGCGCTGCGGCATCGTTTCGGAGATGCTGGCGCAGCGCGGGCATGACGTGACCTGGTGGACCTCCGATTTCTTCCACCAGACCAAGCTGCGGCTGAGGGACCGGGAGAGCGTCGTCGACTTCTCCGAAAACTATCGGCTCCATATGCTCCACCCGAAGACGGTCTACAGCCGGAATGTGTCCCTTGCGCGCATCCGCTACAGCCGCCAGCTGGGGAAGGAATTCCGGCGGGCGGCCGCTCAGGCGGAGAAGCCGGATGTGATCGTGTGCTCCTACCCGCTCATCGATCTGGCCTATGAGGCTGTGACCTTCGGGAAGGAGAACCATATCCCCGTCATTGTGGATATCCGGGACCTATGGCCGGATATCATCTGGGAGCGCTTCAAGGGGCCCGTCGGCAGCGCCGTCAAGGTCCTCTGCAGCCCCCTGACCCGCCGGGCGGAATACGCCATCGACAACTGCACCGCCCTCCTGGGCATCGTCCCCAAGAGCATGGAGTTCGCGAAGTCCCACGGGCGGACCCCCGGGGAATTCGACGGCATCTATTACCTGGCCTACCAGGAGAAGACCTTCTCTCCGGAGGCGACGGCGGCGGCGGAGCAGTACTGGCGGGAGCGGAAGCTGTCCAAGGATGACTTCATCGTCTGCTGGCTGGGGGTGATCTCCACGAAGCGGACGGATTTCTGCATGGTGGCGGACGTGATCGCCGAGCACCCGGAGGCGAAGTTCGTCATCTGCGGCGACGGGCCCTCCAAGGAGGAGCTGGAGAATAAGTATAAGGACAACGACAACATCATCTTCACCGGCTTCATCGACCACGTTTATCTGGAGACGCTGATGAAGCTGGCCTCCGTGGGCGTGGTACCCATCCGGAACACGCCGGACTTCACAAACACCATCAACAACAAGATCATCGAATACATGGCCGGCTCCCTCTGCGTGGGCACGACTCTGTCGGGGCTGCAGAAGCGCATCGTGGAGGAGAATGAGCTGGGCTTCTGGTTTGAGAGCCGGGAGGGCTTCGCGGAGTGGCTGGAAAGGCTGATGAAGGACCCTGCGCTGCTGCAGAAGCTCCGGATTAACGCCAGGCACTACTATGAGGAGAATTTCCGCGCCGAAGAAGTTTACGGGAAATACTGCGAGCTGGTGGAAAAGCTGGGCGCCGGGGCGGCCTCCGCCGTCTGAGCGCCCCCGGAGATCCCCGCGCCGGCCGGTCCTTCCCCCGGGGAAGGGCGGGCGCGGTCCGAGGCGGGAGGGCGGCCCGGGCAGCCGCCCGAATATAATGGAGGAGTTGGAACATGAGCATCCTGAAAGAGAAACTGATCAACAAAACGGCGGTCCTGGGCGTCTGCGGCCTGGGCTACGTGGGGCTTCCCCTGGCCGTGGAAAAGGCCAAGGCCGGGTTCCGCGTCGTCGGCTTCGACGTACAGCAGGAAAAGGTGGACATGATCAACGCCGGGCAGAACTACATCGGCGACGTGCTGGGCGAGGATCTGGCGGATATGGTCAGCGCCGGAAGGCTGGAGGCGACCACGGATTTCGCCCTGGCGTCTCAGTGCGACTGCATCTGCATTGCGGTCCCCACCCCGCTGGACAAGCACCAGGAGCCGGACATCAGCTTCGTGCGGTCCTCCACGGAGAGCATCGCGCCCTACCTCCACAAGGATATGCTCATCGTTCTGGAATCCACCACCTATCCCGGGACCACGGAGGAGCTGTTGAAGCCCATTCTGGAAAAGGCCAGCGGCCTGAAATGCGGCACGGACTTCTACCTGGCCTTCTCCCCCGAGCGGGTGGACCCCGGCAACCCCGTCTATAAGACGAAGAACACCCCCAAGGTGGTGGGCGGCTGCACCCCCGCCTGCACGGAGGTCGCCGCGGCCATGTATGAGGCTGTGCTGGAGGCGCCCATCTACCGGGTATCCTCTCCCGCCATCGCAGAGATGGAGAAGATCCTGGAGAATACTTACCGGAACATCAACATCGGCCTGGTCAACGAGCTGGCCCGCCTCTGCCACGATATGGGCATCTCCGTATGGGAGGTCATCGACGCGGCCAAGTCCAAGCCCTATGGCTTCCAGGCCTTCTATCCCGGCCCCGGCCTGGGGGGCCACTGCATCCCCCTGGACCCCTATTACCTGACCTGGAAGGCGAGGGAATACGGCTTCCACACCACCCTCATCGAGAATTCCATGGTCATCAACGACGCGCAGCCCGGCTACTGCGTGGACCGGGCCATGCACGTGCTGAACCGGCAGAAAAAGGCCATCAACGGCGCGCGGGTCCTGGTCCTGGGCGTCGCCTATAAAAACGACATCAACGACTACCGGGAGTCCCCGGCGATCCGGGTCATCCGGGAGCTGCAGAAGGTGGGGGCGGACGTGGTCTACTATGACCCCTGGGTGCCCTCCTTCCGGGACGGGGACCTGCAGATGCGCAGCGAGCCGGCCCTGACCGCGGAGCTGCTGGAGGGGGCGGACCTGGTGATGATCACGGCGGCCCACACGAACGTGGACTATGCCTTCGTACAGAAGCACGCCGCTCAAATCTTCGACACGAAGAACGTCATGAAGAATATCAGCCCGCGGGACAATATCGAAGTGCTGTGAGCCCGGACAGCCGCAGGATGCGAGGAGAACGAGAGTGAAAGTCTGTCATCTGTCCAGTGCACACGGGCAGGAGGATACCCGGATCTTCCACAAGGAGTGTGTCTCCCTGGCAAAGGCCGGATATGAGGTCTACCAGGTCACCAAGGGCAAAACCTATGACAAGCACGGCGTACACCTTGTCGGGGTGGAGAGCGCCGGCAAGGGGCGGCTGCAGCGGATGCTGAGGACCACCCGGCGGGTCTATCGGAAGGCCCTGGAGCTGGACGCGGACGTCTACCATGCCCATGATCCCGAGCTGCTGCCCGTGCTGATGAAGCTGAAGCGAAAGGGGAAAATCACCGTTTTCGACAGCCATGAGCACACGGTGGGCGCCATCGGGGAGAAAACCTATATCCCGTCGGCCATCCGCTCCTTCGTCCAGAAGGCCTATGAGGCCTATCAGACCCGCGTCTGCCGCCGGATGGACGCGGTGGTCACCGCGACGCCCAACATCACGGAATACTTCCGCAGCGTGGGCGCCCCCCGCGTGGTGGATCTGTGCAACTTCCCCATCCTGGACGAGGGCCTGGCCGAGCCGGAATACGGCTCCGGCATCGTCTCCTTCGCCGGGGGGATCAACCGGCAGTGGAACCATGATGTGATCATCAACGCCCTGGGCAAGGCGCCCGGCGTCAAATATGTCCTCTGCGGCATCGTGAGCGACGCGTATCTGAACAGCCTGAAGGCCCTGCCCGATTGGGAGCGGGCGGACTACCGGGGAAAGCTCCCCTTCGAGCAGGTGGCCGGCATCCTGCGCGGCTCCGCCGTGGGCATGGCGCTGCTGACGCCGGGAGCCAACACCGACCACGAAAACGGCAATATGGCCAACACGAAGATCTTCGAGGAGATGATGGCGGGCCTGCCGGTGATCTGCACCGGCTTCGTCCGCTGGAAGGACTTCGTGGAGAAGTATGACTGCGGCATCTGCGTCGACCCCCGGGATGTGGAGCAGGTCGCCCGGGCGATCGTCCGGCTGACGGGAAATCCGGAGGAGGCACGGCGGATGGGGCACAACGGCCGCCGCGCTGTGGAGACCGAATTCAACTGGGGCGTCGAGGAAAAAAAGCTGATCTCCCTCTACCGGGAGCTGGAACGGAAATAAAAGGAGAGTAGGAAGACATGGTCAATGTGATCGGACTGGGCTATATCGGCCTTCCCACCGGCCTGATGCTGGCCTCCCATGGGGTGGAGGTCATCGGGACGGATTACAACCGCGAGCTTGTCGCTACGCTGAACGCCGGAAAGACGACCTTCAAGGAGGACGGGCTGGACGAGCTGTTTCAGGATGCGCTGAAGGCCGGGATCCGCTTTACTTCGGAATATCAGTCCACGGACACCTACATCGTGTCCGTGCCGACGCCTTATGACAAATTCAGCAAGAAGGTCGACCCCTGCTATGTCATTGCGGCCGTGAAGGATGTGATGAAGGTCTGCCCCAAGGGGGCGGTGGTGGTCATCGAATCCACCGTCTCGCCCGGGACCATCGACCGCTATGTCCGCCCGGTGATCACGGAGGCCGGCTTCACCATCGGGGAGGATATCCACCTGGTCCATGCGCCGGAGCGCATCATCCCCGGGAACATGGTCCCCGAGCTCCTGCACAACAACCGCACCATCGGCGCGGACGAGCCCGCCGTAGGGGAGAAGATCAAGGCCCTCTACGCCTCCTTCTGCCAGGGGGACATCGTGGTGACCGATATCCGCACCGCCGAGATGACCAAGGTGGTGGAGAATACCTTCCGGGCGGTGAACATCGCCTTCGCCAACGAGCTGGCAAAGATCTGCCGCCATGACGGCATGGACGTCTATGAGATCATCCGCATCTGCAACATGCATCCCCGGGTGAACATCCTGCAGCCGGGCCCCGGCGTGGGCGGACACTGCATCTCCGTGGACCCCTGGTTCCTGGTAGGGGATTATCCCTCCCTTGCCAAGCTCATCGACCAGGCGATGCACATCAACGACGGGATGCCGGACCACGTGCTCAACCGCATCCATGAGATCATGAAGGAAAAGGGCATGACGGACGTCACCCGCGTGGGGCTGTACGGGCTGACCTACAAGGAGAATGTGGACGACATGCGGGAGAGCCCCACCCTCCAGCTTCTGGAGAGCCAGGAGCGCCATCTGGCACCCGGCCTGAAGGTCTACGACCCCTTCATCACCAAGGACGTGGTTTCCAATCAGTATCATGATTTGAACGCCTTCCTGGACGCCGTGGATTTGGTGGTCATCATGGTGAAGCACGACGAGATCCGGGAGAAGATGTCCCTCCTGGAGGGGAAGGTCGTTCTCGACTGCCACAATATCTGCAGACTGCCCGGAGCGTACCATATCTGACGCAGGTTCCTAAAAGAACAGACTGGTTATGGGGTGAGGGATGAAACTACTGCGGAAACCCACCTTCACGGTGAAGGATGCGGGGACATTTCTGGTCTATATCGTCTATCGGGTCCTGCTGGACCTGATCTATACCCGGTGTCTGACGGAGCCTTTTTCCTATCTGGGGTTAACTTACGAGAAGCCGCAGGCGGCATGGGCGCTGCTGTTCTGGCTGGTTTACGCGGCCTTTGCCCTGTGGAATGTTCACCTCACCAAAGGCCAGAATCTTTCCGACCAGGTTTTGGTGCTGCTGTTCCTCATCAATTTCGCCCCGGCCATGACCATGTTCACCTATAAAAAAACGGAGCATTGGCCCCTTTATCTCCTCTATTGGTTCTGCCTCGCGCTGGCACACCGGCTGATCCGGCCCGGAAGGAAGCGGGTCACCATCCAGCTGGGCGACCGACTGGTTCGGCTGATGGCCTATGCCAGCGTCGCCCTTTCCGTGTTTGTCTGGGGTTACTACGGGCATTTTCACCTGCAGTTGGGCTTTTCGGACGTTTACGATCTTCGCATGGCTGCCCGGGACTTCCGGATGCCCACCGTCATCACGTATATTTACGGCAGTCTCAACAGCGTGATCCCTCTGTTTGTGATCCTGTCCATCCACAGACGAAAAAGACTGGAGTCCGCCTTGTTTTTCGTCGCCCAGCTGGCCATCTTTTTCACCAATGGCTCGAGAATCACGGTTTTCCTCCTCGCCTTTGCTCTTTTTATGTATTTTTTCACGGCGGGGAACGGTGCGCGGGTCCGGTATATGCCCCATGTGCTGACGGCGGGACTCCTGGTCAGCCTTCTCGCGCAGGTCATTCTGGGCTTCACCTCGCTGAACTATGTGGTCGTCCGGCGGCTGGTCGTCACACCGGTAAGCCTGGATTATTTCTACTATGACTTTTTCCGCGAACACAGCTTCGACTTTTTCCGGAGCAGCCTGATGAGCCGCTTCGGCTTCACCTCGCCCTATTCCGTCACCTTGCCCCGGCTCATCGGCGAGACCTACTTCAATGCGGGCATGAACGCCAACAACGGGATGTTCTCGGATGCATACGCGAACCTCGGCCCGGCAGGGATGGTCGTCATGCCGATCCTGGTGGCGGCAATGCTCCGCCTGGGAGATCGCTGCTCCTCGGGGCTGCCTGTCTCCCTGCTGATGCCCGCTGTGGTATCGTTTTATATGATTGCGGGCGCCTCCTTTTTTACGAACCTGCTCACCCACGGCTTTGCTGCGCTGCTGCTGGTTCTCTATCTGGTCCCGCGGCAGTCCCGGAGCCCTGCGAGTCTCCTGGCGGCGGGAAGCTGAAGCGAAAGAACGGGGGAGTATTGGAGCGATATGTCTACGCAGGGTAAAAAAACACACGGCATCATAAAGTCTCTTGTTTCCGTCAGCGGCGTGGTGATCCTGGCAAAGCTCATGGGCTTTGTCAAGCAGGTCGTCGCGGCGGACGCCTTCGGCGCCACCATCCGGACGGACCTGATCTCCATTTCCGAGGGCCTGATCTCCAACATGGATTACCTCCTGGTGCAGGCGCTGTCCACGGCGTTCATCCCCACCTATCTCGCTGTGAGCGGGGACGGTCCTGATAAGGGGAAGCGCTTTGCCTCCGACTGCATCAAGGTCGTCTTCTGCATCACGGCGGTCATATCCGCGCTTGTCATCGTCGCGGCGCCCCTGCTGTCCCGGATCCTGGCCCCCTCCTATTCCAGCGAGATCTCGGCGGAGCTGGCGAAGTACATCCGCATCCTCGCGCCGGTATTCATCGTTGTGAGCGAAATGGCTCTGTTCAATTCTCTCCTGAAGGCGAACAAGAGCTTTGTCCCCGGCGAGCTCATCGGCTTCAATCACAGCGTCATCTTCATCCTGCTGGTCTTCACCGTGGGCAAGCGCCTGGGCGCGGACACCCTCATCGTCGCCTTTATCGCCTACGCGGTGTTCAATATGCTCTTCCTGGGGGTGTATTCCAGGAAGAACTGGCGCCTGAGCGGGGGCAATCCCTTCCTCAGCGAGGATGTGCGCCGGCTTCTGCGGATGATGGGCCCGCTGATCCTGGGCTATTCTCTGGTTTTCGTGAATCAGCAGGTGGACAAGATCATTGTCTCCGGACTGGGGGACGGCGTGGTCACCGCCATGGCCTATGCGGCGGTCCTCTCCAATTTCGTCACCACCTTTGTGGGCAGCCTGTGCGGCGTCATCTTTACCTATGTGACCCAGCACATCGTCAACAAGGAGGACGACCGGGCCGCGGAGCTCATCACCGGCTCCAGCATCCAGATGCTCACGCTGCTGCTCCCCGTGAGCATCCTCACGGTGCTCAATTCCCCGGACATCGTCACCATTGTCTTCGCCCGGGGCAAATTCGACCAGACGGCCGTGGGCAACTGCTCTTATGCGCTGATCGGCTATGCCATGATGTTCCTTCCCGCCGCGGTGCGGGATCTGTTCAGCCGCTTCCAGTATGGGTATGGGGATTCCAAGCGGCCCATGGTCAACAGCTCCATTTCCATCGGCGTCAACATCGTGCTGAGCATCCTGCTGAGCCGGATCTGGGGCGTCCTGGGCGTGACCGTCGCCACCAGCTTTTCCATTCTTGTGTGCGCGGTGCTGAATGTGCTTTCCTCCCGGCGGCACAACGACCGGCTGGAGCTCCGCCCCGCAGTGAAATGTGTGCCCCGGTGGCTCCTGGGCGCGGCCATCTGCGTCGCCGTCACGCTGCTGGGCCGTCAGGCACTGAGCGGCCTCCGGCCGCTGTTCCGCTTCGTCATCGTGGCTGCCGTTTCCTTCGCGGGCTATGGAGCGGTGAATCTGCCCGTGCTCAAAACCTTGATGAAAAGCCTGCGCCGCCGGTGAAGTCTTCGCCGGGCATGGCGCAGCGTGGGGAGGGATCGACCGTTGGGAAAGCGCAGGGAAGCTGCCCCGGCTTCTGTGTCGAGCGGCGGGGGCCGTGATTATTCCATCAGTGTGGTCAGGGCCGTCGCCCTGCTGATGATCATCGTCTGCCATATCCTGCAGGTCCTGGAGCTGGAGCTGGCCTACTGGTTCAATGTAGGCGTGCAGGTCTTCCTCTGCATCTCCGGTTTCCTTTATGGAAAGCGGGATGTGGGAGAATCCGTCGGCTTTTATCTGGGCCGCCTGAAGAAGATCCTCATTCCCTATTATATTGCCTTCCTCCCCTTTGCCGCGGCCTTGTTCCTCTTCGCCCGGGCTCAATTCAGCGCCCCGGTCTTCCTTAAGGCCCTGGTCTGCGGCGATACTCTGGAGGGGGGCGGGCATCTGTGGTTCGTGCCCACCATCCTCATGTGCTACCTGCTCACGCCGCTGCTCCAGGCCTGCCGCGACCGGTATATCCGCGCCGGCCGGGATCTCATCCTGTATGCCGTTATCTCCAACCTGATCTTTCTCATCTTTTTCGGCATATTCGCCCCGTTCTATAACCCCGCCTGGATCGGCTGTTATGTGCTGGGATATCTGCTGGGCGTGAACGACAAGCGGCGTCTGCTGCCCCAGGGTGCGCTCCTGGGGTTCTTCGGCGTTCTCGCTGTGGCGGGCAACGGACTTCAAATCACCTGCGACTATATCGCCCACGTCCAACTCGGCGGTGTGGGCGCTCTGGTCTACAAGGTCTTTTCCAAATACAACCATGTTTTCCTGGGCGTGTTCTTGTTCCTTTTGCTGCGCCGGGTTTTTGCGGGCGTGAGCGGGGGAAAGGAGAAGCACAGGCTGCTGGATACGCTGGATGAATACAGCTATGCAGTCTATCTCGTCCATCTGTTTGTCATCAAAGGCGCCTTCAGCATGGTCCGGCTGACCGGATTCCTTCCGCTGAACATTCTGCTGATTCTGGCTGCCGTTGCCGTCATGGCGCTGATCGTCCGGCAGCTGGAGCGGCTGATTCTCCGGTTCCTCCCCCCGAAGAAGCAGCCGCGGGAAACCCGATGACGAGAGCCAGGGGGAAACTCACCGACGAGACGGGCGGGGCAAACCGCCCTGCGTTTGCGCAAGGAGGCAGTGCGATATGAAAAAAGTGATGACTGTATTCGGCACCCGCCCGGAGGCGATCAAGATCTGCCCTCTGGTGAACGAGATGAAGAAGCGCCCCGGCCTTCGGGTGGTGGTGTGCGTGACCGCCCAGCACCGGCAGATGCTGGACCAGGTGCTGGAGACCTTCGGAGTCGTTCCGGACTACGACCTGAACATCATGAAGGAGCGGCAGACCCTTTTCGACATCACCACGGGCATCCTGAATTCTATCCGGGAGGTGCTGGAAAAGGAAAAGCCGGACGTGGTCCTGGTCCATGGGGACACCTCCACCACCTTCGTTACCGCCCTGGCCTGCTTCTATCTGCAGATCCCCGTGGGCCATGTGGAGGCGGGGCTGCGCACCTACAACATCTATTCCCCCTACCCGGAGGAGTTCAACCGGGAGGCCGTTTCCATCATCTCCGCCTATAACTTCGCCCCCACGCCCCTGTCGGCGGAGAACCTGCGCCGGGAGGGCCGGGACCCCGCCAACATCTATGTCACCGGCAACACGGTGATCGATGCCATGCAGCACACGGTTCGGGAGGACTACACCCACCCCGAGCTGGAGTGGGTGGGGGATGGGAAGCTCATTTTCATCACCGCCCACCGGCGGGAGAACCTGGGCGAGCCCATGCACCATATGTTCCGGGCAATCCGCCGGGTACTGGACGAGCATCCCGAGTGCAAGGCGGTGTATCCCATTCACATGAACCCCGCGGTGCGGGAGGCGGCGGCCCAGGAGCTGGGGAATTGCCCCGGCATCCACATCATCGAGCCCGTGGAGGTCTTTGACTGCCATAATTTCGAGGCCCGCAGCTTCCTCTGCCTGACGGATTCCGGCGGAATCCAGGAGGAGTGTCCCTCCTACGGGGTGCCCGTGCTGGTGATGAGGGACACCACGGAGCGCCCGGAGGGGGTGGAAGCGGGGACCCTGCGCCTGGTGGGCACGGACGAGGAGACGATTTACCGCACCTTCCGGGAGCTGCTGGAGGACAAAGAGGCCTACAGCGCCATGAGCCACGCCTGCAACCCCTACGGTGACGGCCATGCCTGCGAGCGTATCGCGGATATTCTGGAGGGAAAGCCATATCAGCCCTGGGAGCCCAAGAAGCAGTAAAACCCTCGGCTCCGGGCAAGGAGAACGACCGGAATGACGGAAATCAGAACAACGAGCGCCCCGTCCGGCATCGGAAGGACGGTGGTCGGCTTCCTGGAATATGCCCTGATGTTCACCGTGATCATCGAGTGCAATTCCCTGTTTCACTATTCGGAAAACTACCGCGGCACCACGCTGGAGGTGGTGGCCACGGTGATCGGCATCGGCCTGGCGGCACTTCTCGCCGTCATCTGGGGGTGCCGCTGCAAGCAGGAAATACGGGAGGACCTGAAAAGGAACCTCCCGTTATGGGCAGCGCTGCTGGCCTGCGTGTTTTTCTTCCTCGCCCTGAACGTTCTGCGCATCGGAGGGGAGAACGCGCTGCGGAAGTACGCGCTGTCCTTCGTTTTGTTTTTCCCCATCGCCTGGCTGCTGTTCCGGCTTTACCGGATCGCGGGCAGGCCGTATGCGCTGTTCTTCAGGCATGCGGACTTGGTGTGCATCCTGGCGGTCTGTGACCTTCTCGTCTTCGCCGCGGTGACGCTGCGCCCGGAAATCATCCGGGGGCAGATGCTCCAGACCCGCTGGACCGGCCTGGGCTATCTCACCGGTCTCTGCAGCTATCTGGATGTCTGCTGCGTGTCCATGGGGGAGACCCGGACCATCGCGGGATTCACCATCTATCGGAACATCGGATTTTTCCCCGAACCCCTCATGTTCTGCATCCCGCTGCTCACCGCGCTGTTCACGGAGATGTTTCTCCGGCGGCGGGAGGACCGGCGGCCCTGGAAATGGGCGGTGCTGCTTCTGGCGGTGTTCAGCTCCCAGGCCACCCTGGGCATGCTGCTGGGGGCGCTGGCTGTGGGTCTCAAATGCGTCGAGGGCGGGAAGGCGCTTCGGAAGCGCTGGTACGTGCCGGCGCTGGCCCTGGTGCTGATGGCCGCCGCCTTTGCCGCGCTGCTGTGGCAGAAATCCTCCCTGGGCGGCAGCTCCATCACCAACCATATGGAGCATTATGCCGCCGCCCTCCGGGCGTTCCGCGACCACCCCCTCCTCGGCTGCGGCTATCTGCGGGAGGAGGAGATCCTGAAGTATGTCTCCGCCTCCCATCTGGCGCGGAGCCACGGACTGAGCAACAGCGTTGCCGTGGTCCTGGCGGAGGGCGGGCTTTTCCTTTGCCTGATGTGCATGGCGCCCTTCCTGTTCGGGCTGCTGCAGTTCCGCTCCCCCGGCGGCAAGGGGCTCGCCCTGTGGACCGTCGGCCCCCTCGGGCTCTATTGCCTGACGGTCTTCCATTTCCATCTCCTGCTCATGCTCTTCATGGCCTTCGGCTGCTCCCTGCCGGAGCTGCGCTCCGACGGCGGCGGGCGAAGGAGGCTGCATCTGGTGGAGGATGGGGAGGCCCCGGCGGCGGGGGAGAGCTCCGTCCGGGTGCCGCAGGGGGCGAGGATTGCCGCGCTCCTGGCGGCCGCCGCCGCGGCTGCCGCGCTGTTCCTGAGCGGGGGCTTCTGGCGTCTCCTCTCCCGCTGGCTGAAGCTCCATCAGCTTTATTTCGGGCAGTCCGCCTGGCATGTCTATTTCTTCTCCCTGTTCCTGATCTTGGCCGTGCTGGTGCTCCGCTTCGCCCTTTCCTCCTTCGGAGAGAGAAGGGAGCGGCGGTGGGTCGGGGAAACGGTCTGGTTCCTCCTGTGGACCGCGGTCTTCGCCGCGGCTTATCCCGCGGCCTGGTCTGCCGCCGCCACGGTGCTGGACTGGGCGACCCCCTTCGGCGACCTCTTTGAGACCGGGGCGCTGGCTGCGGTGTATTTCGGGGGTGTCGGCGCCGGCTGGCTGCTGATCGCCTGGCAGCGCAGGCGAAAGGCCCTCTTTGCCGCGGGGCTCGCCGCTGCGTTGGTGCTGACGGCCGGCGGTGCTGCGGCCGTGTTCCTGATGATCTCCCGGCTGGACGTGCAGGCCGCACCCATCGCGCAGGCTGTCCGGGAGGCAGCGGCAGCCGCGGAGGGGAAGGTCTATTCCGACGAAGCCCCGGCGGCTATGAAGCGCGCTGTCCCGGAGCTTGCCCTCTCCCCGGCAAGGGATGGGGCCTTTGCCGCCCAGGGAAAGGCCTCCGTCGTGGCGGCCCACAGCCGGAATCTCCGGGACCTTCTGGAGGCGGGCTTCCAGGTGTGCGAGCTGTCCCCGGAATATCTGCTCTATTCCAATGACGGCGCCGTCATCGGGCGTCTCCGGCAGGATGGCTATGGGTTTTCCAAATATTATCCCTATGAGCTCCCTGCAGACCATGAGTCCGCCGAGGTCCTGAAGAGCGGAATCTATACCCTGACGGCGCAGCTGCGCCGCTCCCCGGATGCGGAAGACCCCGACGGGCCGGTCTGCCATGTCCGCATCACCTCTTATTATGGAAAGAACGAGATCGCGGACCAACCGGTCTACGGGGAGGACTTCGACGAAGGCGGCAGCTGCACAGTGTCCGTGCGATTCACCGCCGGGGACTGGGAGGGCATGACCTATTCGGTCCTTTCTGCAGAGGGGAGCGAAGCTCCGGCGGCGTCCCTGACCCTGCGGGAGACACCGGAGTACCTCACGGAGACCACCTATGACGGCAGATATCTGCCCGTTCGGGAGGCCTGTTACGACCTCTCCGGCGAGCCATGCCTCACCGACGGAGGCTACGCGGCGACGACCCTGGAATACGACCGGGCCGGGCGCATTCTCCGCCAGAGCTATTTTGGGACGGACGGCCTCCCGGTGCGTATCGGGGAGGGGTATGCGAGCTATGAGCGGACCTATGACCGGAAAGGCCGCCTGAGCAGGGAAGCCTATTTCGACGAGAGCGGAGCCCCCTGCCTGACCCCTCAGGGCTATGCCGCTCTGGTGCGGGAATACAATAAAAAGGGCCTGCCCGAGAGCATCCGCTATCTGGATGCTTCCGAGCAGCCCGTTATGACGGCCATGGGCTATGCGGAGCTCCGCTATGCCTATGACGGCTGGCGCCGAATCACGGAGCTGAGCTATTTCGATGAAAAGGGCGAGCGGATGCTGGTCCCCAAGGGCTACTGGCGGGAGCAGCGGGAGTATGACAGCGACGGCAATGTGACGGTGCAGCGATACTGCGACACGGAGGAACAGCCGGTAATCACCACCATGGGCTATGCGGAGATCCGCAAGCGCTTCAACGAAAATCGGAAGGTGATCTCGGAGGAATACTTCGGCGTCCGGGGGGAGCCCGTCGCCCTCCCCGGCGGTCAGGCCTCCATGGTGATCGAATACGGGCCGGATGGGAAGGAGACCGCGCGGCACTACTATGACCTCAGCGGCGAGGAGCTCGCCCCCTGAACCCGCAACGGTTCCAGCCTCCCGGAGTTTACACGGCGCGGCAGAGAAGGAAAGCCTCCGGGGCAGGCCCGGAGGCAGCGCGAACGGGGCGTTGGACGGCGGATTACAGGTAACGCAGCCGGAGATAGACCTTGCAGAGCTGCACAAACAGACCGGGGGAAAGCCTGAAAAGGCAGAACCCGGTCTTCTCTATGGCCGAAAAGTCCCGGGGGCAGCGCTTCAACCCGCGAAGATAGCGGACGCAGTCCTCGTGCGTTTCCGGGTGACTGCGGCTCAGAAAAGCATCGCGGATGGCAAAGCGCTGATACCAGGCTTCCGCCGCCGGTTCGAAGCCCCAGTCCTTCAGGCGCCGTACCATGGATAAATGGGCTTCGCGCCAATCCCGCAGCTTTTCCTCGGAACGAGCGTCGGATAAGCTGTCTTTGCGGAAGGAATAATTGTAGAGCACGGAGGAGGAATAGACGATCCGGCGCGCCTTATGGATCAGCACGGGCGTCAGGAACGTATCCTCGGAAAACTTTCCCTTCGGATAGCGGTTTTGGAGAAACAGACTGCGGTGGTACAGCTTGTCCCACGCGGCCATACCTCCGTAGGATGGCAGGAACTGCAGCGCAGCTTCTGCCGTTTTCATCCCCTCGGCTTTGCTGCGCCTTCGCTTGAGCTCCCGTCCGTTCCGAAACCTCCGGTACTGGAACATCACCAAATCGGCTTGCCGCTCCCTGGCAATGATCAGCGGTGTTCTGCAGAAATCGGGTTCCACCCAGTCGTCGCTGTCCGCAAACATGAGATAATCTGCTTCCGCTAGGTCGATCCCTGCGTTTCGCGCTTCGGAGAGACCGGCGTTTTCCTGATGAACGACGCGGACCCTGTTGTCCAGACGGGCATACTCGTCACAGATGATGCCGCATCGGTCCGTGGAGCCATCGTCCACCAGAATGATCTCGATTTCCCTCAGGGTCTGGCATAGCAGACTGTCAACACAGCGGCGGAGATAGTTCTCCACGTTGTATACCGGTACGATCACGCTGACCAGCGGTTTTTCGCCGGTGGGAGCGTTTCGGGGCGCATCGGATATGCCGGGCACTTCCGTCTTTTCCTCCAACCCAGCGGCCTCCCATCAGCATCAGCTTAGCAATGGCCGGGCGGCATGACAAAACTCAGCCATTACCAATGAAGTGTTTTTAAGATTATAGCATAATATTGGTCATTCATCAATGCGTCAGTTGGATTATGATGTGATACCGGGATGATGCCGACAGACGTTTTGCCCGGATTCGCATCCCCTCCTTCTGCCAATTCCTGCCCGGCGCATAGAAAAGCGGAAACTGCGGAACCTAATTCCTGCGCAGGCTTTTTCGGGCATTGTCCGAAAAAGCCGAAGAGAAAGAATGCAGGAGGAAACAGCATGAAAGCAACCGGCATCGTCCGGCGCATCGACGACCTGGGGCGCGTGGTGATCCCCAAGGAGATCCGCCGGACTCTGCATATCCGGGAGAGCGACCCGTCGCTGATGACATTGGCAAATTGGCAGAG
>JAEEGL014127170.1_pt1 | contig 30948 bp, 24 predicted proteins | sample 9134231 | NCBI WGS metagenome assembly JAEEGL01 (sample SAMN16246548, study PRJNA631951) | gut metagenome | biome: gut microbiome; feature: rumen; material: fiber-attached | host: Bos | place: Iran: Karaj | collected 2018-10
CCGCTCCCGACGAGGTGAGAGGGCAGATAGTCAAGGCGTCAATCGTGCTCACAAAGGGCACCGAAGGCACCGAAGAACTCAAGAAGGAAATCCAGAATTACGTAAAAGAGCACACCGCTCCTTACAAATATCCGAGGCTCGTCGTCTTCCGCGATGAACTTCCCAAGTCAATCAGCGGCAAAATTCAAAGAAACAAGTTATAATGAAAGGATAGATGAAAAATGGAAATCAAAATCACAAAAACCACAAGCCCCAAGGCGAAGCCCGTTGACGAATCCGCGCTCGGTTTCGGTAAAATCTTCACTGACCATATGTTCATGATGGATTATTCCGCCGACGCAGGCTGGCACGACGCAAGAATTATTCCTTTTGCGCCTATCCCCATTCATCCCGCTTCAACCGTTCTCCACTACGGCACCGAGATCTTTGAGGGCCTCAAGGCTTACAGAACCGCGGATAACGAAATCCGTATGTTCAGACCTATGGAGAATATCAGAAGACTCAACAACTCCGCAGAGAGACTCTGCCTGCCCCAGCTTGACGAGAATGACGCGCTCGAAATACTCGACACCCTCGTTGAACTTGAGAAGGACTGGATTCCCCATTCCGAAGGCACTTCCCTCTACATCAGACCTTTTATGTACGGCAATGACCCCCACCTCGGTGTTCACGCCGTAAAGAACGCCACCTATGTTGTCATCTGCTCACCCGTAGGCGCTTACTACGCAGAGGGCATCAACCCCGTTAAAATCGCCATCGAGAGCGAAGATGTCCGCGCTGTAAAGGGCGGCACAGGCTACGCAAAGTGCGGCGGCAACTACGCAGCATCCCTGAGAGCGGGCGAAAAGGCGGAGAAGAAGGGCTTCACACAGGTTCTCTGGCTTGACGGCGTTCACAGAAAGTATATTGAAGAAGTCGGCTCAATGAACGTTATGTTCAAGATTAACGGCGAAATCATCACTCCCGAACTCACCGGCTCCGTTCTTCCCGGCATTACCAGAAAGTCCTGCGTTGAACTGCTCAAGGCAAAGGGCTACAAGGTAAGCGAAAGACTTATCTCCATTGACGAACTTCACGAAGCGGCTCAGAACGGCACCCTCGAGGAAGCCTGGGGCACAGGCACAGCCGCTGTTGTTTCTCCTATCGGCTGGCTCAGTTACAAGGGTGAGGAATTTACCGTAAACGGCGGCAAGATAGGCGAAGTTACCCAGAAACTTTATGATGAACTCACCGGCATTCAGTGGGGCAAGATTGAAGATGTCCACGGCTGGTGCCATAAGGTATGCTGAAGTTTAAGCGTGTAACGCTTTTCTGCGGGCATTACGGCTCGGGCAAAACCAACATTGCCGTGAACTATGCCTTCTGGATAAAAGAATCGGGGCGCGGCGTAAGGATTGCGGATATGGATATAGTCAACCCTTACTTCCGCACCAAAGACAGCGAAGCGGAACTTGCCGAAAAGGGGATTGACCTTATTTCCCCGCAGTACGCGAATTCCAATGTCGACCTGCCCGCTCTGCCGCAGGAGCTTTACGGCCTGTTTCAGCAGAGAGACAGATTCGCCGTGCTTGACATCGGCGGAGATGACAGAGGCGCTTACGCGCTCGGCAGATTTGCTCCCCTGATTCTCGAAGAGGATGATTATGACTGCTTCTATGTCGCCAACTTTTTCAGGCCTCTCACAAGGACTGCCGAAGAGGCTCTTGAGGTGATGAAAGAGATTGAGGCGGCGGGCGGCGTCCCCTTCACGGGTATAGTCAACAATTCAAACCTCGGCGAAGAGACAGCGCCCGAAAATGTGGAAAGCACATTCGGCGAGGCGCACAGGCTCGCGGGATTATCCGGAGTGCCTGTCCGATTCACCACCGCGCGTGAGAGCATCGCGCCGCAGGTAAGAGGCGAAAATGTGATGCCCCTCATCCTTCAGAAAAAATACTATTGACGAAAGGGTTTTATATATGCCTAAGGTAACATTTGATACCGACAGCTGCAAGGGCTGCGGGCTCTGTGTTGAGGCCTGCCCCAAGCAGATACTCGTTATCGCAAAAGACAAGATTAACAAAAAAGGACATTCTCCCGCCGAGATGACCGATCAGTCCGCCTGCATAGGCTGCGCTTTCTGCGCCACAATGTGCCCGGACTGTGTTATTACAGTAGAAAAGTGAGGTGCCGGAAAAATGTCTGAAAAAGTTCTTATGAAAGGCAACGAGGCAATTGCCGAAGCTGCCATCAGAGCGGGCTGCCGCCATTATTTCGGCTACCCCATCACTCCGCAGACCGAACTTGCCGCTTATATGGCAAAAAGAATGCCCAAAATCGGCGGCTGCTTTTTGCAGGCGGAGAGTGAAATCGCCGCCATCAATATGGTTTACGGCGTTTCCGCAACCGGCAAGAGGGTTATGACCTCTTCATCGAGCCCCGGAGTATCGCTCAAGCAGGAGGGTATCTCCTATATCGCGGGCTCCGACCTTCCCGCGCTCATAGTAAACGTGCAGAGAGGCGGCCCCGGTCTCGGCGGCATTCAGCCCTCCCAGTCCGATTATTATCAGGCGACCAAGGGCGGCGGACACGGTGACTATCATCTCATAGTGCTCACCCCCGCATCGGTGCAGGAAATGGCGGACCTCACAGGCCTCGCTTTTGAACTTGCCGATAAATACCGCATGCCCGCAATGCTCCTTGCCGACGGCACAATGGGCCAGATGATGGAGCCCGTTGAACTGCCCGAAACCGAGCCCGAACTTATAGATAAACCCTGGGCTCTCACCGGCACGGATATGAAGAGAAAGCATAATATCGTAAATTCTCTTTACCTTGTTCCCGAAGAACTTGAAAGAACCAATATCGAAAGATTTGAAAGATACAAAGCGGTTGAAGAAAACGAAACCCGCTGGGAATCTTTCATGACGGAAGACGCCGACGTGGTTGTTGTTGCCTTCGGTATTGCCGCCCGTGTTTCAAAGAACGCGGTTGTTGAGGCGAGAAAGCAGGGCATCAAGGCAGGTCTCATCAGACCGGTTACCGTATGGCCCTTCCCCAAAAAGCCCATTGCCGAAGCGGCAAAAACCTGCAAGGCGTTTGTGAGCGTAGAGCTCTCAATGGGTCAGATGATAGATGATATCAATCTCGCAATCGGCTGCTCAAGGCCCGTTTCTCTGTGCAACAGAGTCGGCGGAATGATTCCTTCCCCCGAAGAGGTGCTTGAGAGCATCAAAAAAGCAGCAGGAGGTAACGAATAATGGTAGTATTTGAAAGACCGAAAAGTCTTGCCGATGTGCCCATGCACTATTGCCCCGGCTGTACTCACGGCATTATTCACCGCCTTGTTGCCCAGGCGATTGACGAACTCGGTATCGAGGGCAAGGCGATTGGCGTTGCTCCCGTAGGCTGCGCCGTTATGGCTTACAACTATTTCACCTGCGATATGATAGAGGCCGCTCATGGCAGAGCACCCGCTGTTGCCACAGGCCTCAAAAGGTCCGACCCGAGCAAGATTATCTTCACCTATCAGGGTGACGGCGACCTTGCCTCAATCGGTATGGCGGAAACTGTTCACGCCGCCACAAGAAACGAAAACATCACCGTGATTTTCGTAAACAACGCCATTTACGGTATGACGGGCGGCCAGATGGCTCCCACCTCACTGCCCGGTCAGGTTACCCAGACCTCGCCCTACGGCAGAGATGTTTCCACAGCCGGCTATCCCGTAAAGGTGAGCGAACTGCTCTCCGCTCTCGACGGCCCCGAATTCATAGCCAGAGTTGCCGTAAACAACGTGAAAAATGTTAAGAACGCGCAGAAGATAATCAAGAAGGCTTTTGAAAACCAGGTAAACAACAAGGGCTTCTCCCTTGTGGAAGTTGTTTCCTCCTGCCCCACAAACTGGGGCAAAACTCCTTCGGACGCTCTCAAATGGCTTGAGGAGAATATGATTCCCTATTACCCGCTCGGCGTCTATAAGGATAAAAGCGCGCAGAAGGAGGGCGAATGATATGACCACTCAGATTCTTATTGCAGGTTTCGGCGGTCAGGGTGTCCTCTTCGCCGGCAAATTCCTTGCTTATAAAGGACTTATGGAAAACAAGCAGCTTTCCTGGCTTCCTTCATACGGCCCCGAAATGAGAGGCGGCACTGCCAACTGCAGCGTTATCATCAGCGACGAGCCCGTCGGCTCTCCCATAGTTTCAAAGCCCGATGTACTCATCGTAATGAATCTGCCCTCGCTCGATAAATATGAGGACGCGGTTGTGCCCGGCGGCAAAATCTTTGTTGACTCCACCCTCATCGAGAGAAAAGTCAACAGGACCGATGTTGATGTTTACTACATCCCCGCCACAAAACTCGCCATTGATATAGGCGCGCCCACGCTCGCCAATATGATTATCACCGGCAAGGTTATCAAGGAAACCGGCGTCGTTTCTTACGACGAAATCGAGAAAACGCTTGAAAAGATTATCTCCGCGAGAAAAGCAAACCTCAAGGATATCAACTTCAAAGCGCTCGAAACAGGCTACAACGCATAATTTGCGCTATATTCAGATGCTCACTGCAAACCGCAGTGAGCATTTTTCTCTTTATATTATTCAGTAAAAGTATTGTAATTATTTGATATGGTATGATAAAATGTTTATCGTGAATAATAATGTGCAATTCCGGGTCGCGTTGTCCGATTATACCGTTGTCATCCTGGGTCGAAGCGTGACGCCGCTGCCGGTGGCAGAAACAGGCGTTGCGCTGAGATGAAGAAACAAGGAGAACTGCGAAGCGAACCGGCGAGCAGGGCGACTATGTTTCTGAGGGGTTGCGGAGTGAGTCGAAGGATCTATGTGCAGATTCCCCGACAGGTCCGGAATGACAGATTGTTGTTTTACAGCACTTAACCCGTAGGGGTGCGGGTGTCCGGTGGACACCTCTGCCGCAGGCAGAAGCACCGACCGAACCGACAGGTGAGGCCGGATATTATCCGCCCGCCTTACAGGATATGCGGAGCATAAAATAAATCAACATCAAACAGCAAAACCGTTTGCCTTGCGGCGAATAAAGGCTTCGCCGTCATTCCGGGCGGATATTATCCGCCCCTACGGTATGCTCCTTGATGTTAAAGTATTTTCAATAATATTCCCGGCAAGAGTTTGCCATATAATTGCGCATTTCGAATTGAACTTATCGGGAGGTAAAAATTATGAAAACAGGCAAAAAACTATTATCCGTTCTTCTTTCGCTCCTGCTCGTGCTCGGCGCGGTGTCTGTCGGCGGTATGACCGTGTCGGCGGATGACGACGGCATTGCGTGGAACGAGGCTGAAAACCGCTATGAAATTTCATCTTACGCGGGGCTGAAAAAGTTTGCCGACATTGTCAACGGCATAGAAAATCCGGACGAACCCTTAAATCCACAGGCAGCCTGCGCAAAACTGATGAACGACATTGACGCGTCGGCAAGCGACCCGGGTCTTCCCGGTTATGATCCCTCAAACGCCTGGACTCCCATCGGTAAAGACAATAGCCATAAATACACCGGCACATTTGACGGTGACGGTTATGTCATTACCGGGCTGACATTTGATGATTCTTCTGTCAATGACGCCGGTTTTTTCGGTAAGGTTTACCGTGTAAAAGAGGGCGATGAAATCGTCGGCGGCATAGTTAAAAATGTCGGCATTGAAGACGGAAAGATAACAGGAAGTCAAAATGTCGGCGGCGTGGCCGGATACAATAACGGCTTAATCACAGGCTGTTATTTCAAAGGCTCGGTTTCGGGTAGCAGCTGTATAGGCGGCATTGCCGGAATCAACGACGACACAATCGAAAACTGTTATAACACAGGCGAAGTTTCAGGTGACATATATATAGGCGGTGTGACCGGATACAACTACGGCGGCACGGTCAGAAACTGTTTTAATACAGCCAAGATTTCCGGCAACAGACATATCGGCGGTGTAGTCGGAGGTAATATTAATTCAAGTTTCACAAACTGTTTAATCACAAACTGTTATAACACAGGCGAAGTTTCAGGCGAATTGTATGTCGGCGGCGTGACCGGATACTTATATAACAACGCCGTTTCAAACAGTTATACCACGGGTAATATAAACCCGGGAACCGGCGCTTCTGACATAGGTATTATAGTCGGACGCTGCGAGGGCCTTAACGGGGGCACAGCAAAAGTAAAGAACTGCTATTATGATTCCGATGAAATAACCGGCTTTTCCGAAATAGGAGTAAAACGCGGCGAAGTGGAAACCTCTTCTCTCACAGGTCTCACCACCGCGCAGATGACGGGCGAAAACGCGCTCAGGAATATGGTCTTTGAATACGGAGACGGCGAAGTAAGCCCCTGGCTGACCAAAGCCAACGGAGCTGATGTGAGCGGCAAATACCGGTTGTTCTATCCGCATCTCACAGGCTTCGCTTATGACACCGAGTCCACAGCCGAAAACTGGCCCGCGCGCCTTGAGATAACCGTAAGCACAACTGAATTCACATATACCGGAGCACCTGAGCATCCGTTAAAGGAAGATATAATCATTGTTTCCGGCAGTATGGATATTCCCGATGAATTTGCGGATAAAACCGTAAAATACAGCATATGGAACGAAGTTACCCTGGAATGGGACGAAATACCTGCTTCATCTGTTGAGAACCCGGGCAGATACAGAATGACGGTCATCGGATCCGATGAAACAGAACTTTTATTTAAGAGATATTTCACCGTGCTTGAAACGGGAGATATCAACATGGAAATATCCGCAGTGAACGGCAATACATCCGCCACCGGAGCGGACGCGGGTGATTACGAAGCGAAGATACAGTTTGCAAAATACGGCAACATTGAAATTACGGTGCCGTATAAGATTAACCCCGCGGATGCCGAAATCAGCGTGACCGCAGAGGATGCAAATTGCGGCGAAATGGTAAAAGCGACGGTCACCGCGAGTGCCGGAATAGGCAATGATTTCACCGTGACACTTGAAAAACAGAAAAGCGCCGGTGAGTGGGAAGAGGTCATTGCCCTTCCCTCCGGCATAACAAACGGCACTCAGCTTGACATCGGCGGCCTTTCCGCCGGAGATTATAAACTGACCGTTTCTCACACAGGCGGCAATTATGCAGCCTGCTCCGCTTCTGTTGAATTTTCCGTAAATATAATTGACCCCGGAATGGAACTGACAATAAGCCCCGAACAACCGGTATGGGGCGATGATATCACAATCACGGCAACTCTGCCCGAAAGTGCAACGGGAACAGTGACATTCCGCTTTGATGAAGCGGACACCGGCGTGGAAGTTGCGGTTGAAAACGGCAAGGCGGTTTATGCAATAGAGGGCAAAAGCATAGAAGTAGGCGACCATAATGTGCTTGCTTCCTATTCCGGCGACGAAAGATATAACAGTGTTTCGGAGGAACTGCCGTTTGCGGTTAACAAAGCCGAGACCGAGGTTCACATTACCGTTGAGCCCGGAAATCCCGTTTACGGTCAGGAAATTTCAATCACCGCCACGGTTGACGGCGACGCGAAAATCATTAATTTCAGCGAGCACGGCTCCACTTCTTTAGGCGGTGCGACATTATTTATTGACGGCGGTGTAATATATACACTTGCATCGGAAACAGACACAGTAACTTTCAATGTTCCCGGTCTTGACGCGGGTGAGCATACGATAAAAGTTGTTTATAACGGCGATGAGCATTATTGGTCTGCAGAAGGTGAAACAACAATCTTTGTCGGCAGAAGCGAGCCCGAAATTACCGTAACAGCCGGAGACATAACCTACGGCGAATCGGTTCAGGCGACCGTCACCGTTCCCGACAACGCGACAGGAAATATCACCGCAGGGCTTCTGAAATACGGCGGAATCGACCCCGATACGAACGAGGAAATATGGAACACGGTTAACGGCGCTCCCTCAAGCATAACAAGCGGAGAGCAGTTTGAAATAAGCGGTCTCGCGGCAGGCGATTACAAACTGACGGTAAGCCTTGGGGAAGACAGCAATTATTTCTCCGGTTCGGCTGAAAAAGCGTTCAAGGTAAATAAAGCCGAGCCCGATATGAGCGTAACCGTTATGCTGTCCGCAGTCAACGGCGAGGCGGTCGCTCCCGGCGAATCCGTCACCGCCGAGGTCGGCGATAAACTGACCTTTGCCGGCAAGGCGGCCAACAACGGCAACGTAACCCTGACCAATGTTATTGTACTTGACAGATTGACCGGTACTACTTATGCCGTCGGATCTTTGAAGCCGGGAGAGGTTTCCGAGGAGATTCAAGTACTCCATATCGTTACAGCGGCGGATGCATTGGCAGGCAAGATCGTCGACAGCGTAAAGGTAACCGTTGAAGTTGATGACGGTGAAGACGTGAGCAGCGTAGCCGAGGTGGAAGTAAGCGTCAGAACGGAATATAAAGTAACCTATGTCGTTGACGGCGAAGAACTGACAACATTGGACGCAACCTTCGGTCAGTCTGTTCCTCAGCCGCGCACACCTCAGAAAGAAGGCTACACCTTCGCGTGGGTTGACGAAATCCCCGAAACAATGCCTGCGGAAGATGTGACAATCAACGGCACTTTCACCATAATCAAATACACAGCGACATTCGTTAAGGAAGACGGCACAGAGCTTGAAACCATAGAATATGACGTTGAAACCACGAGCATAGACGAGCCCGAAGTGCCCGCAAAAGAGGGCTATGAAGGCGCGTGGGAAGAATATGAAATCGGCGCCGGCAATATCACAATCAAACCCGTTTATACTCCCGCAAATATCTGCAAACTCGACCGCGAGTATCACGGCGACACCTTCTGGGGCAGACTCGTTACATTCGTCCACAACCTCATCTGGACCGCGTTCAGCTTTATCGGGCTTGATATCTTCTTCTCGATCAAGAGGGGATAAAAACAATTCGCAATGCGCAATTTCGGGTCGCGTTGCTCCAATTCGCCTTCCCCTCAAGGGGAAGGCATATTATCGGCGCTGTGCGCCACTTAATTCTTAATTCTGCATTCTATCCCGCGCCCTGCAAGTATTCATTATAAAAAATTCCTCCCGGCTTTCAAAAGGCCGGGAGGTCGTTTTCCTTTTTCCGTTTTCCGTTCAGCGTCAGCTGTTCTTGTTTTCTTTATGGCGGTACATATATTTGTCTGCGAGGGCGGTCACGCTCTCGATGGTATCCTTTGCGGGGTCGAAATCCGCGTAGCCGATTGAAACGCCGGGCAGAGGAGTCCCGTCTATTGTTACAGCGGCGGTTCTGCCGTTGAATTCCGTGATAAGCGCCTGCGCGTTCCCGTAATTCTTTGTCAGCACCGCGCAGAATTCGTCACCGCCGATGCGGTAGATTCTGCCGTACGGCCCGAAGACCTCAATCAGTTCATCGGCAATCCGCCTGAGAACTTTATCGCCGAAACTGTGCCCGTTCAGGTCGTTTGCCATTTTGAAATCGTTGATATCAAAGGTTATGAAGCACGCCTTTTTGTCAAGACGCCTGCAGTCCGTTTCATATTTATTCCGGTTAAGTACATGCGTCATCTCGTCCGATTGGGAGATGAGCGAGGAATAGAACAAAAGTATCATTATCGCCGAAAGCGTTATAACCGGCCAGTCAACCATATATTTTCTGTCATATAGCTGAACTGCTGTTCCGAGCACCAGGAATACCGTGACGGCCAATGCCGCGTCAAGGTTATATGAATGGTAATCGCGGCTCAGAAGAATAAGCCCGGTAAAGAGATAAATGATTGAAATGCCGAGCGCGGCGACATAAAAAATCCCAAATTTTCCGCGGTGATAAAACCCGTCCGCGTCAAGATAAAAGATGAAGCGGAAGCGAAGATTCAGCATCAGAAGAATAAAGTTGATTGTCGGAACAAACGATATGATTTTATACGGCGTCTGCGGTCTGATAGCGAAAACAAAGATGAACGGGATTGTCGGAGACAGCGCAAATTCAAGCGTTATAATCAGGTAATGCAGCCATGTACAGGAGAGGAGACGGCCGTCGCTGCGTACCTGCGCCCATTCGAGCAGTGTGCAAACCGCAACCAGGACAAACGCGATTACAAAGCACAGACGGTCGTGCCTGCTGAGCAGCGTGAAACTGTTCATTATTACAAGCGTTATTATTGAAGAAAGCACCGTGATAAAAATCATAGCGGTATAGAGAGAATCAATCATATTGACACACCCGCTTTATAGAATTCCTTATATTATTATTTATCAAATTAGTTTTTTTATGTCAAGGATAAAGCGGAAGGGCCGCGCAAATTAAGACATATTGCACAAAATAAAACGCAAAAATTTATTAAGAATTTAAGATAAAAAAAACATTTTTTCTTGACAAATGATAAAAAGTTATTATAATAAAGAGTGGATTAATTCAAAAAGTAATATTCGGCAAATCCGTCGAAAGGCGGAGACGCAAAGTTTAGTGTCTAAAAGATTTTATCTCATGATTGACTGACTGCAAATCATCAGCGCCCTACCGGGGCGCCTTCGGGTTTGCAGTCTTTTTTATTTTGGGGAGAGATTATGGCGGCAAATGAACTGAAAAAGCTCAACCGCAGAGAACTGCTTGAACTTCTGATAGGCGAAATGAGAGAAAGCGACAGAAGAGAAGCGGAAATCGCACGTCTTAACGAAAAGATTGAAGAGCTTAAATTCGAACTTGAAAATGTTCACATCAATATAGAAAATTCCGGTTCTCTCGCGGAAGCGTCACTTAAGCTTGACGGAGTTTTCACCGCGGCGGACGAGGCCGCAAAAAGATATACCTCAGAAATAAGAAACCGTTACCGCGAGGCGATGGTTCGTCTGAGCCGCGAATACATTTCGCTTTTAAATGATAAAACGGCGCGCACCTTCACGCGCCTTACCGGAGAGCTGAAGGCCGGAGTCCCCCTTTCACAGGATGAATTTGAAAATCTTGTGCTCCGGCCGCTGAGGCAGGAATATGAAAACGGCTGCTCCGCTCTGGTTGAGCATGCAAAAGAACTTCTGAATATACCGGGAGAGAAGACAGAATGAAAAAAAGAGAAGTTAATCCGTCTCCCGATATAAACGAACTGGAGCGGGAACTCGGCCGTGAAAAGCAGAAACAGAAATTCCGCAAGGCAGTAAGGTCAACGGTATATACGCTTGTGGTAACCGCGGCCGTTGCCGTACTTGTGGCGACTGTGCTGCTGCCGGTAATGAGAATTTACGGCAATTCGATGACGCCCACACTGACTGAGGGTGATATAGTGCTTTCGGTCAAAGGCTCGAAGTTTGAAACCGGCGACGTCGTCGGAGTTTATTACGGAAGCAAGATTCTTGTAAAGAGAATCATCGCTCAGGCGGGCGAATGGGTCGATATTGACGCCCGCGGCAATGTATATGTCAACAACGAGCTTATTGATGAGCCCTATGTTTCCGAAAAGGCATTGGGTGAATGCAATATAGAACTGCCCTTCCAGGTGCCGGATAACGCGGTGTTTGTTATGGGCGATCACAGAAAAACGTCAATTGACAGCCGCAACACATCAGTCGGCTGTATAGAAACGGACGACATAGCCGGAAAAATCATTTTCCGCGCCTGGCCGTTCAAAAAAATAGGAGCAATAAGATAAAAGAGGAAAATCATGCAGCAATTTGTTGAAAGCGCAGAGCGCTATACAACAGAATATGTCAGACGCCGCAGACGCAACAAGTTAGTTATGGCGTTAGGTGTGATTGTGGTTTTCTGCACGACCTACGCGCTGATACTTCCCGCGATAACGCTGGAAAGATCTCTTGTGTGCGAGCAGGCCGAGCATGTCCACTCCGCCGCCTGTTATGAGGAGGTAGAGGTTCCCGCAGGGAAGGCGATTGACTGCGGTAAGGAAGAGCACGCTCACTCTGCCGAGTGCTACACCAAGACGGTTTCCTATATCTGCGGCAACACCGACCCGGACCATGAACACACCGAAGACTGTATGTTCATCGAGCGCGAGCTTGTCTGCGGCAAAGAGGAACACTCGCATACCGGCGAATGCATGAAGGCCGTTCCCGCTCATACGGAAAAGGTTCTCAAATGCAAAAAGGCGGAGCACACTCACACAGACGCCTGCTTCGATGCGATTCCCGACGGTAAAATCAAAGAGCCCGATTTCGTGCGTGAGATTGACGGACTTACGGTTTCCGTCAACGCCCCCGAAGGCGCGTTCCCGTCAGCGGTCACGATGAAGGTCGAAAAGGTTGACGACGAGCAGACGCTTGAAACTCTGAGAAACGCCGTTGCCGAGAAATCGGACAAGGTAATCGCCGTTGATATTTCGTTCATCAACGCCGACGGCGAGGAGGTTGAACCCAAGCTGCCTGTCTCGGTTAAATTCACGTCAGAGGAAATCTCCGGCTGTAACGAGCCCGTTGTGGTTCACCTCAGTGATGAGGGAGAAACGGCGCTGGTTGACCAGACTGATAAAACCGTCACGATGAACGAGGTTTCATTTGAGGCGGAATCGTTCTCGGTTTACGCCGTCGTTGACGGCCAGGTCAAAGGCAGAAGAACTTATAAATTCTACTGGAACGAGCCCGAGGGCACAGAAGAGCCTCCCAAATATTTATTCCGCAACAACGCGGGTATAATTTCATATTACCAGATAGTCAAGGACGGAGAAACACTTCAGACTATTCCCGACCCCGAATATGACTCTGAAGAGAACCCGTATGTAAATCCCGATACCGGTGAGCCGGTAAGGGTCAAGAGAGAATTCCTCGGCTGGTATCTTGCAAACGGAACAAAGCTCGAATTCGAGCAGCCGATAACAGTAACCCAGGAAGAGGAAGTCAGTGTTTACGCGAGATTCACTCAGGTTTATTTTGTAACATTCTATTCCGGCGCCAAAAGCATTATTCCCGGGACCGAAGAATACAAAGATATTATTCTGACGAGCAAGTCAGCCGTTCCCGACAATCCGGCATCCGGAGAAGAAAATCCTATCGCGACGGTTACGATAAGCGATATAACGGTTGAGGCGCCTTTGCCGACACAGGCATTCGCCGGATGGTCATACACCGAAGGCGGAGAAGCCATCGAGGGCGACACGATACAAGTCAACACCTTCCGCACCGTGCTTTATCCCGTCTTTGAGGATGCGCGCTGGATAAGATTCCAGGCGGACAAAGTCGGCGAGGGAGCCGAATATGTTCCTGCTATTCATGTTCAGCCCGGAGAAAGCGTTTCCCGTCTCAATGTTTCCACCGAGCAGGGTATGGAATTCCTCGGATGGTACACAGAGCAGGAAGGCGGCATTCAGGTTACGGACGGAAACGGAGATGTTGTTTCGGCTACCGGGACAACCTATCTTGACGATTCGCATTCAAACTATCTCAGGAGCGGAGCGTTAACCATCAATGAAGATATAACACTCTACGGCCACTGGACCGGAAAGATCGTCAACTATACGGTTGTTTACTGGCAGCAGCAGGTTACGGATCATAAAGATGCCACCAACGATGAAGTTATTGACGGCGAGCCGTACAGCAATCTTAAAAAGCATTATGAGTTCGCCGATTATGAAGTCCGTCAGGCACAGGCAAAAACCACTGTCTCCACAACAACTGCCGACAGGAACAAGAACAATGACGGCGGCGAATGGGCTTTCTACGAATTCAATGAAGCAAAAGACCAAAGTATAGTTGTAGGAAAAGACGGAAACAGCGTTCTGAATGTCTATTATGACCGGAAGCTGATGACGATTAACTTTTATGTAAAAGGCAACAGAAACTATAGCCTGGAAGCCACATTTACCGGCCTTTACGGACAGACTCTGACTCAGAAGGATGCCGAAGGCGTTCAGATGTATAATTACACCTGGGACTCCTCGAAACGATGGAAAGAATCTACCGTCAGAGTCAACAATAACGGCAGTATAACTGTTACTGAAGGCTCCACTGCTCAGACATATATTGACGGATTTATTTTCCCGGCAAGTAACGGAACCAATACCGTTTATAATCTCGCTTCCAGCAGCGATAACGGAACCGCGAGAATCCATCATTATCTTGAACAGTCCGACGGTACATTTACACTCAAGCAAACGGTCAATACGAACGCGGCCACTCAATCAACATTTAATTTCACAAATAAATTCACAGGATATGTAGTTACGTATTACGTGACTAAAAATAAACGCGATAATCCCACTCCGCCTTCGCCCTATAACGATACCGATTATAAGTCGATCACGGTCGGCACAACTCTCAACGCAGAAACTCATGTTTATCGGCTGCAATACAATTCAAGCAGCAATGATTTGTATGTTTTCCATACCCGCTCTCAGCATCGGATAGTTTTCTTCGACCCAATGGGCAACTATGTAGATGAAAACGGAACGCATACAGTAGCAGCCGCGGAGAAGACAGTCAAGTATCTGGACGATATCAGCTCAGTAGCGAATACACCTCCGGATTACATAAGAGACAGATACTTCTTTACCGGCTGGTATGCGGATCCCGCCTGTTCGCAAAAGTTTGATTTCAACAGGCAGATGCCCAATAACGAGCTCAAGGTTTATGCCGGATGGGATACCCAGTGGTATTGGATCAAGATAGATCCCAACGGCGGCACGCTGACAAGTACAGAAGCCACCTGGTTCTGGGAAGAAGCAGAAATCGGCAGAGTTGAACCCTATTATGATGTCAAGAGAGATTTCGTTGAAGCTGAAAGCGGAACCTACTATTATCATTACGACGAGTTCGATACCGATCACGCGAATGATAACGATTATCCGCAGCCGGTAACCCGTCAGGCACGGTACACGACAGACCCCGACGATGCCACCGATACCGAGACAAAATACATTTATCTTCCTTCCACTTATTCCCTGTGGGGCTGGTATAAAGTCGAACTTGACGAAAACAATCATATTGTCAAGGACGAGTCGGGCGAAGATGTAATGTCACTGTATGACTTCGATACCCCGATTACCGGAAACCTGTTGCTCAGGGCAATGTGGAAAAAGGTAGGCAAATACAATGTTGAATACTCGGCGGAAGGTTATCTCCTGAATGCCGACGGCACATATTCTGAAAGTACTGTAATACAGGGCAGCAACGCTCCCAATGACCTGTCGGTATATTCAGATAAATCAAACGCGCAGGCAATGCCGAAACCGGAATCCCCGGACGGATACGAGTTCCTCTACTGGGCGCTGGTCGATTCCGACGGAAACATAGTCAGAAGATATTACCCCGGCAACACCTATATGATAAACTCCGACTATGCTGATGAACTCAACGTCATGCATCTCAAGGCAGTTTATCTGAAATATGAGGACCTTCCGGTTGAAGCGGCGGGAATCAAGTATAATTCAAATACAGTTGATATCCTCGGCAACACGCTTGTTACCGAAAGCGGCACCGTTCTTCCCGCGATTGAAGCGTTCGACCAGAAGATACAGTATAACGAAGCAATAAATATTCGTTATCTCGATGAGTTCACCTCAGGCAGTTACAGCCAGGGCGATGTGAGCTGGGATCAATGGGATGGACATACGGGATATACGTTCCTCGGTTGGGACCAGAACCCGTATCTGGATGAAACCCAGACGCCGCAGTTCAAGTATAACTCAGCCAACGGAAAGTTCTATGTTGAGGACCCCGATACCCATGAGTATACCATTGAGGTCTCACAGATAGCCGGCGATGAAACGGAACCCCGACCCAACACGCTCTATGCTATATGGGAACCCACTACGGTAAGGGTAAGCATAAGCAAGGTGGTTGAGGGAACAAGCCAGGACAAACAGCAGACATTTAATTTCACAGTTGATTATATTAAGTATAATACAACAACTTCCTCAAGGGAGCCGGGATTTGAAGAATTCACTCTGGAAGACGGCGGCACTCCGAAAGACCTTGATAACGTTGTACCGTTCGGTATGATAATGACCGTTACGGAAACAACGGTGGATGATTCGCTTGATACGGTTTATACCGGCATAAGAAATACGGACGCCTACCACAATCCCGTAACTCCCGCAGTTACCCTGACTCCGCAGGGAACAGGCAATAACCAGTTTGTTATAACCGGTGACACCGATATAACGGTATATAATATCCGTAAGGAATACGCCGTTACGATAATCAAGACAAACGAAACGCTTTCCCAGACGCTGGCAGGAGCGGAGTTTACTCTGGAAGACCCCGACGGTAATGTGCTTTATGACAACATCGTGTCCGGAGCGGACGGCATACTTTCGGCATCGGGCGTCACGGTATTCGATCTTGCCCACACGGGCGGTCCCAATGCAGGGGCGACGAATTACAAACTGATTGAAACCAAGCAGCCGGACGGCTACGCAATGCCCGCCGATCCCGTTATAACGATAGCGGTTTACGCGGATAAGGTCATCGTGATGCAAAACGGCAACGAGCGCACGTATGCGGGCTCCACCACATTATCGGACGGAACTGCTCCCGTAGAGGTCAAGGTTACAAACACGATGAGCGGTCACACTCTTCCGATGACAGGCGGCAGCGGAATCTGCTTCCACATCACAGCCGGAGCGCTGCTGATGACAGCCGCGGCCTGGATTTACATCGTGCGCCGCAGACGTGACGCAGTAAAAGCATAAACATTACCCGAATATATAATTAAAGTTAAGGAGACAAATTATGAAGACCATTAAAAGAATTTCAGCTGTTTTATTTGCAGTAATTCTTGTCGCAATTTCGGCTTCACCCGCTTTCGCGACCGAGCACAAGGGCGCTATCAAGGTTACCGATGTTACGCCCGAAAAGACTTACAACATTTACCGTATTTTTGATATGACGGCGGATGTTGACGAAACCGATCCCGACAACCCCGTAATCAACGGCGTTTACTATGAGGTTAACTCGGACTGGACAGATTTCTTCGCAAACGGCGCGGGTGCGGCGTATCTTGTAGATAGCGATACCTCAGACGGACTGCCCGTTACCACATTTAACGGCGCAAGCAAATATATCAACATCACAGACGATAATGTAGCAGAGTTCTCACAGGCGGCGCAGGCATATGTTATCAGCAAGCCCGTTAATTACACCGCTTCTCAGGTCGCTCCCGCAGCCGGAGCAACTCCGATGGAGGTAAACTTCGAAAACCTCGCCCTCGGTTATTATCTTGTTTATCCTTACGGCGCAACTCAGCTTAAAGGAACAAATGCTTCCATCTGCGCTCTTACCACCACAGATTTCACTCAGGAAATAGTTGCGAAATCAGAGTTCCCGACCATCGAAAAGACTGTCGGCGCGGGCGAAACTGACGGCAGTTACGATATCGGCGATACCCTCGACTTCACAATCAAAGGCGTTGTTCCCGATACCACAGGTTACACAACATATATCTACAAGATTTCCGACGAAATGTCCGCCGGTCTTGCGTTCGACCAGGATTCACTTGTAATCAAAGTCGGCTCAACCACTCTTACAGATGCCAAACTTGAGGACAAGACAGTTACGGCAACCGGCTTTTCATTCAAAATCAAGAATATAGGCACTTATGATGTCGGCGATGAAATCACCGTTACCTATTCGGCGGTAATCACCTCCAACGCTCTCAGAGAACGTCCCGCGAACGAAGCTGCCATGGAATCAAACAATGCCCAGCTTACATACAGCAACGATCCCACGATTACCGACGGCACCACTACCAGCGACAGCACTCCCGTTGAAGTTGATATTTACACCGGCACGATTCAGATTAACAAGGTTGACTCCGAAGCGGCTGACGCAACCAAACTTCAGGGCGCACAGTTCGTTCTCAAAAACAGCGAAGACAAATACTACCATCAGGATCAAACCTCAAAAGAAGTTACATGGGTTACCAATAAAAACGACGCAACTGTTGCAACATCAGGCACTGACGGCGTGGCACTCTTTGAAGGTATCGCGGACGGTACCTATAAGATCGAAGAAATCGCCCCTCCCACCGGCTACAACAAGCTCAGTGCAGATGTCACCGTTACAGTTGACAGCAAAGGAGCCGGCCATAATGTTACCGTTGAACAGCCTATAGTAAACAAGAAGGGCGTTGAACTTCCCGGAACCGGCGGAATCGGCACCACGATTTTCTATACTCTCGGCGCCATCCTTGTTCTCGGCGCAGGCATCCTTCTCATTGCAAAGCGCAAGATGAAAAGCAAAGCAAACGGCTGATTATCATAAATGAAACGCAAAAGCGGAAGATTGTCAACGGCTCTGCTTGTTCTTGTATTTCTTGCCGGGCTGTCGCTGATGCTGTATCCGGCTGTTTCAAACAGATGGAACGGATACCACCAGACACAGGCGGTGCTGGGATATGAAAAGGAAATCAGAAATCTCAGTCCGGCATATCTGAAAAAGGAAATTGAACTCGCAAGAGAATATAACAGGACTGTTGCCGCAAACGGCATGGTCTGGAAAATGAATGATATTCAGAGAGCCGAGTACGAATCTTTGCTGAATATTGACGGCAGCGGCAATATGGGTTATATAGAAATACCCAAGCTCAAAATTATGCTGCCCGTCTATCACGGAGTTGAGGAAAGAGTCCTTCAGAGGGCAATAGGCCATATTGAAGGTTCTTCCCTGCCCGTAGGCGGTGAAACAAGCCACTGCATAGTCTCAGGCCACCGCGGACTTCCGTCGTCAAAGCTTTTCACGGATATTGACAAGCTTATGCCGGGAGACCTGTTCACTCTGAACGTGATGGGTGAGGTGCTGACCTATGAGGTGGATCAGATTCATATAGTTGTGCCCGAGGATTTTTCCAATCTCGCGCTTGAAGAAGGCAGCGATTACTGCACGCTTGTGACATGCACGCCTTACGGAATCAATACGCACAGACTGCTTGTGCGCGGCCACCGTGTGGCAACAAAAGAAGGAAGCGCGGCCGTAACCTCCGAAGCAATCAAAATCGATCCGCTGATAGTGGCTCCGGTTCTTGCAGCGCCTGTACTTCTTACCTGGATAATTCTTGTGCTTACACGGCCGGTAAAAAAGAAAGAAACAGAAGAAATTATTAAAAAGGAACGAGGTGAATCCGAATGAAAAAAGCAATCCGCACGCTGACAGTGGCGCTGTGCTGCCTTATACTGATATTAACGACTGCCGCGCCTGCATTTGCCGCGGATTTCGATCCCTACGCCAAAAACAGTTTAGAGATAATTTTTCAGGAGGATAATGACACCCTGATTCCCGGAGCCGATTTCCATATTCACAGAGTCGGAGCGGTTGACGAGAACGGTGATATTTATGCGGTTGAACCGTTCGGATATTATCCCGTGCTTATCACCGAGGTTGACAATGTCAGCGGAAACTTAGGCGCGGCTCTCGCGCTCAAGGGATTTGCGCTGGCGGAGGATATTGCTCCCGACGCTTCGGCGACAACCGGCAGTAACGGTGTATGCAAGTTTGATGACCTTGATTCGGGTATCTATCTTGTTTATTCCGATCCCTGTGAGTATGAAGGCAAAATATACTCCTCAAAGGCAATTCTTATCCGCTTGCCTGCAAAAAACGTTGAGGGCGAATGGACAAATGACGTTCAGATAATCCCGAAATACGATGTCAGGGAAATAACCGGCGCCACCATTGAGCGCAAGGTTCTGAAGGTTTGGGAAAACGAAGATAAACTTCATCTTGCAAGGTCGTTTTATGTGAAGGTGCTTCTGCTCAAAGACGGCGAGATATATGATGAAGTCCGTCTGAGCGAACTCAACCAATGGCGTCACACCTGGACCGGTCTCGATGAAACAAGCGACTGGACTGTTGCCGAGCTTCCCGCTCCGTATGCCTACACCGTATCGGTGACGCAGGAAGGCGAAACCTTTGTTATAACAAACACATTGAGGGATGAAACCACTCCGGTTATTCCGATAGTGCCGATTATCCCGATAGTACCGATAATTCCGATTATCCCCATCATTCCCTTTATTCCCGTTATTCCGGGTGAAACACCCGATATTCCGGAAATTCCCGATATACCCTCGCTCCCGATTAAGCCGGTCGATCCCGTGCCCGAAACGACACCGCAGTCTCCCGATGAAGGTCAGGCAACGGACAAGACCGACGACGGACGTCTTCCGCAGACGGGCCAGTTATGGTGGCCTCTGCCTGTCACACTTGCGGCAGGTCTGATACTTCTGGTCTGCGGAATCGATCAGAAGCGCAAGGAGAGGGAAAATGAAACATAAAGGCACAAAACTGATAATTGCAGGGGCAGCACTTCTGGTGCTGTCCCTTGGGCTTTTCGCTTATAATATCGTGATTGATTATCTCGCCGGAAAAGCGGCTGACTCGGCGGCGTCTGCGGTTTCGGACAAAACCGGGACCGTCAGGGAAACCAACGATGCAGGCGAAGATATAATCCCCGATTACATACTCAATCCCGAAATGGATATGCCGTGCGTCACGATTGACGGAGTTGATTATATCGGCACGGTAAACCTGCCTTCAATCGGGCTGAAACTTCCTGTCGCGGCCAAACTTACAATGCCGGTGCTGAAAAACTCACCCTGCCGTTACAGCGGCTCGGCTTATCTTGACAATATGGTTATAGCGGCGCATAATTACCGCTCGTATTTCCGCGACCTTCAGAAACTTTCGTCGGGCGACACCGTGATTTTCACGGACACCGACGGCAACGAGTTCAAGTATTCGGTCAAGGAAACGGAAACCCTTCAGCCGACGGAAATTCACAGAATGACTTCATACAAAGACGGCCTGACACTTTTCACCTGCACATACAGCGGCAGAGCGAGAGTGACCGTAAGATGCGAAAGAATGAAAGAAGAGCCGTTAACTTCATAAAACAAAAGGGCTGCCGCTCATTAAACTGCGGCAGTCCTTTATAAATTATGTTGCCTTATAATATCCTGCATTGACATATTATGTCCGCTGTGATACAATTAATCTGTTCCGGAAGGGAAAGCGCGGTGAAAATCCGCCGCAACATCCATTGCCGTTAAAGTCGGAATGCCGGCCGGAGCGAAGACAGCTTTCAATAAGAAAGCAACAGTGCCTTTGGGAATGAAGGGCGCGTCGGTTCGGGTGTATTATGCCTTGGGCTTATCTGCGTGCGTCCTTTTCACAAAGGGACGCACATTTTATTTTTTGAAGGGAATGTTCAAAATGCAAAAGACAAGCAAAAAAATCCTCTGCGCACTGCTTGCAGTTGCCATGCTGCTTTCCGTGTGCCCCGCGGCGTTTGCCGCTGCATCAGCGACTTTCGTTGAATTCAGTTACTACAACGGCGAATTTGTTATGGCGCCCACAGAGATCGATGTCTATGACGGACTCGCGGAAGAATACGGCTATCAGAACGCCGAAGGCGTTAACGGCATAACCGTGCTCGATGCTCTTGTTGCCGCGCATATCGTTTATTACGGCGATGAATTCACGCCCGAAACAGCGGCGAATTACATCACCTTCAGTTACGGTTATCTCTCCAAAGCGTTCGGCGAAGCAAACGATCTGCTTTTCTCCGTCAACGGCAAAACTCCCAATGACGGCGTATTGAACCCGGCTTACGGCCAGTACACCGGCTACAGCATAGATGCCGCCGAAGTGGTAAATGAAGATAAAGTTATGCTCTACGCTCCGCAGGATCATGATATGTGGTTTGATCATAACACATCCTTTGATAAGACTTCTTACACCGTTACAGCAGGCGAAAGCTTCAAGGCCAATGTTACAGGTATCTCCCTGTGCTGGTACGGCTGCTGCGTCCCCGAAGATCTTGCCAAATATACTGTCCCCATGGAAGGCGTAAAAGTTCAGTACACAGAAGATTTTGAAACATATAAGGATGCCGGCACAATCGATGCCGAAGGCAATGTTGAAATAACCATTGATACCGAAGGCGACTACTACCTTGTAACAAGCGGCCCGTATACAGTTCAGTATGATGAAGACGATACAGAGGAAATTCCCACCGTCAGCGGTTACGCAAAGGTAACAGTTGCGCCCAAGGGCCCCAACTTCTTTATTCCCAAGGGAATCACCGCCTCTCTTATGTCGGTTGACGATTATCAGGCACTTGTTATCGAAATCACCCTCAAGGATCTTTTCGGCAACGCCAAAAAAGATAAGGTCAACCTTATCAATATCCCCGTAAACAACCCCGTTATGGAGGCAATCGCAGGCATTATCGTAAAAATGTTTGGCTGATAATGAGGTGAAATAATGCTCAGAAAAGCATTGAAAACCGTTTCGCTTATCCTTGCTCTTTCAATCCTGCTTTCGTGCACGGGCTTTGCCCTGACGGTTTCGTCAAAGCCGCCTGTCACAAGCGCCGAAACAGGTGAAAAGTGGATTCTTTCGCTCGGCACGGATTATAAAAATGCCCCGAGCATACCCGTGCTCAGCGGCGGATATCTTTACACGATGAGCGCAAAGAGAATACTGAAGATAGACAGGGAAAGCGGAGAAACCGCCGGCACCGGAAATATGTCCGGCAGGCCGACCTACGCTTATGTGCCCGTAACAGTGGCAAACGGCACCGTCTTTTGCCCGATAGGCGGCGGAGTAATAGAGGCGTTTGACGCAGAGACGCTCGAAAAACTCTGGACCTGCACCGATGCACTCGGCGGGCAGGCGATGACGAAAATTGTGTATGAAGACGGGAAAATCTATACGGGCTTCTGGAATTCGGATGAAGACGATGCAAACTTTGACTGCATTGACGCCGCAACAGGCGAAATCATCTGGTCCGTAAGCCGCGCGGGCGGCTATTACTGGTCAACCTGCAGTGTGCAGGGCGATTATGTGGTAATCGGCGGTGACGACGGCTCGGAGGAATTTGACGCACAAAATTACATCTGCAGTGTTAAAAAAACCGACGGCACCGTTGTTGACTCAAAGGAGATACTCGGCGATATGCGAAGCGGTATCGCTTCTTACGAAGGAAGCCTCTATCTCGTGACAAAGGCGGCAAAGATTTACAGAACAAGCCTTGACTCAAGCGGACATTTCGGCTCACTCGCGAGCGGAACGCTCAGCGGATATTCCACCTCCACACCTGCCGTTTACGGCGGATATGTGTATATCGGCATGGCGGGCGCCACGAGAGATGAAGGCTATGTGGGTCAGTATAACGCCGAAACGCTCACCGAAGTGAGCAAGGTGAAAGCACCCGGTTTCCCGCAGTGCGAAATGCTGATTTCAACCGCTTTTGACAGTCCGGTGGTTTACTCCACCTACAATCAGGGTCCCGGCGGCGTGATTGCCGTGACCGTGACTGCAAACGGGCTGAGCTGCGAGCAGATTTACACTCCTCCCGCATCAAACAGGAGTTACTGCATCAGTACGCTTGAAGCCGACGAAAACGGCGACCTCTATTACAAAAACGATTCAGGCACAATCTTCGCCCTGACTCACAAACAGAGTCAGCCCGACGACCCGGTCGATCCCGGTAATCCCGATGACCCCGGCGAAGGTGAAGAAGAGCCGCAGGGAAGAACAATCATCCAGAGGATTCTGGATTTCTTCAGAGCCTTTGCGGCGTTTATCAAGAACCTGTTTTCGTTCTTCCGCAAATAAAAACCAAACAAAACCCAACCCGGCAAACCCAACACAACTCAACAATTTATAATTGAATTTACAGCACAACTCCCCGTTTCGAAAGAAGCGGGGAGTTGATTTTTAATGAATAAATGAATTGCCTTCGGCATGAATTGACGGCTCAGCCGTCATGAATTGAATTGCGTTGCAATTCATTGAGGATTGCTATCGCAGAAATTATATCGTCCACATCCGCCCTTCGGGCGCTTGCCCTCAGAAGCATAATCGCCCTGCTCGCTGACTCGCTTTGCAGTTCTCCTTGTTTCTTCCTCTCACCGCCTCGCTTCATCCGCCACCGGCAGCGGCGTCACGCTTCGACCCGGAATGACAAAACGGGTTTTGATGTCACTGCCTCAAAGGAACGGCAACAGGGAGGACGAAGAAACGGATGAAAACGGCTCTTTCCGGACTGAAGACAGTATCGGGATACGGCAAGCAAAACAAAACAGTTTTAGATGTTGCTTCCTCAGTGGCACTTAGGGAGGACGCAAGAAGCGATGAAAACAACGCATTTATGAGCGAAGACAGTACTAAAGTACGGCGAGCGAATAAAGGCGTTGAGAAAAGAAAAATACAAACTCTTCCTTATATTCAATTACCGCAAAACAACAAAAAGAACTGCGAGTGTAAAACCCGCAGTTCATCAAAACTTTTTTCTTTTCGTTTTTCGCGCTTATTGCTACGACCGTATCAGGCGGATTTTTTGCTGACGCCCTTGACTACCAGCAGTGTGCAGATTGTAAGCGCAAGCCCTATCGGCAGCGCAATCCAGCCGGCGTTTGCGGTGCTTGCGAGCACGCCCGCAATAATGTATGTCACAAACGATACGCCTGCAACTGTGAGCGCGTAGGGCAGCTGGGTCGAAACGTGGTTGATGTGGTCGCACTGCGCGCCTGCCGAAGACATGATTGTGGTATCGGAAATGGGGGAGCAGTGGTCGCCGCAAACCGCGCCTGCCATACAGGCGGAGATGGAGATGATTGCGAGGGGATTGCTCGCTTTAAATACGCTGAGCACGATGGGGATAAGAATACCGAAGGTGCCCCAGGATGTGCCTGTTGCAAATGAAAGACCTACGGCGATTGCAAAGATGATGGCGGGCAGGAACATCTGGAAGCTGCCTGCAGTGCCTTCAACAAGCTGTGAAATGAAGATCTTTGCGCCGAGTGAACTTGTCATGCTGTTAAGGGTCCATGCGCATACAAGGATGAGAATCGCGGGCACCATTGCCTTGAAGCCGTCGGGCAGGGATTCCATGATATCCTTGAACTTGAGAACTCTTCTGCATACGAAGTAGATAACCGCGAATACAAGGGTTACCGCGCCGCCGAGCGCAAGGCCTACGGATGCATCGGAATCCGAGAAAGCGGTGATGAAGTCCGATCCGCTGAAGAATCCGCCGGTGTAAATCATGCCGATAACACAGGAGATGATGAGGAAGATTACGGGGATAACAAGGTCAATAACCTTGCCTTTTTCGTTTACTTCCATATCCTCAACGGCCTGTTTTGTGCCGGTGGTGAATATGTCATCGTTTTCGACCGCGTTCTTTTCGTGAAGTTTCATCGGGCCGTAATCGAACTTGCCGATTGCGAGCACGAACATCATAATGATGGTGAAGATTGCGTAGAAGTTAAAGGGAATTGCGCGGATGAAGAGCGAAATGCCGCTTGCTTCGCCTGCGCTGTTTGCAAAGCCGGCTACTGCCGCCGCCCACGATGAAATGGGGGCGATGATGCAAACGGGAGCCGCAGTCGCGTCAATGAGGTAAGCGAGTTTTGCTCTTGAAACCTTGTGGCTGTCGGTAACCGGTCTCATAACCGAGCCGACGGTAAGGCAGTTGAAATAGTCATCAATGAAGATAAGCACGCCCAGGCAGATTGTGGCAATCTGAGCGCCAACTCTTGACTTGATGTGCTTCACGGCCCAGCGGCCGAAAGCGGCAGAGCCGCCCGCTTTATTCATAAGGGCAACGATGGTGCCGAGAATTACAAGGAAAATAAGGATACCTACATTCCAGCTGTCAGCAACGGAGCCGATGAAGCCGTCCTGCACCACGTGGTTGATAATGCCTTCAAAGTTGCCGCCTGCATAGATGATGCCGCCCGCAATAATACCGATAATCAGTGAGGAGTAAACCTCTTTGGTGATAAGGGCAAGCACGATTGCGATGATGGGCGGGAGCAGTGAAAGGAAGGTGGCGTAACTGCCGATTGAATCGCGCACCTTGTTGATGGCGGTGTCAATGTGGCTCTCGAAATCGGGGTCGGCAGCGATATTGTCGGCATAGGCGTCAACATATTCCATTGCCGAATCGCCGTCGGTAAGGTCGTAGTCAACAGCGTCTTCGCCTTCGCCTATTGTGAAGGAGCGGGGAGCCTCTGCGATTACTTCCGGTGCGTCGGTTTCTTCTTGTGCGATAAGCGTTTCCGCTTCTTCCGCGTCGTCGGTTTCCTCGATGGTTACATCTTCGCCGCCGGGAGCGGGGGCGATATCAACTTCCGCGTCGTCCGCCGCCGCAGTGGCTGTGGCGGTATCATCGGGGTAAACGAGGTCGGCAAAAGCCGCGTTGGTGAGTAATGAGACTGCGAGCATAAGCATGAGAGCAAGCACAAGCAGCCTGTTTCTTTTAGTCATGAATATCCCTCCATAACATTTTATCTTATTTATTATAATTACAGGCAAATAAAAAGTCAACAATCATTTGACATTTTCAATCGCCTGTGTAAGAGCCGCAAAATCCTCCATTGTCATCGTTTCCGCCCTCACGGTTGTTTCAAAGCCGCAAGTCGCGAGCGCCTGTGAAATAACGCTTTTGGGCAGTGAAAGCCCCGAACTCAGGGAGTTGAGCGCGGTCTTCCTCCTCTGGCCGAATGCCGCCTTGATAACCGAGAAGAAAAAGGCTTCGTCCTTCACTTCAACGGGCGGCTTTTCCCTGAGCGTGAGTTTAATCACGCTGCTGTCAACTTTCGGCGCGGGCATAAACGAATTCTTGCCCACATCAAAGAGTTTTTCAGCCTCACAGTAGTAGTCAACAGCCGCGGTTATCGCTCCGCTTTCCCTGCTGCCTACCTTTGCGCAAAGGCGGGCGGCGGCCTCCTTCTGCACCATAACAGTGATTGATTCAATGCCCCTGCCGTTTCTGAGCAGATGCATAATTATCGGCGTTGTGATGTAGTAGGGGAGGTTTGCACACACGCACACCCTCATGCCCGGGAATTTTTCTTGAATTAAAGCGGGAATGTCCGTCTTGAGAGCGTCGGCGTAAATGACTTCGGAGTTTTCAAAATCCGCGAGAGTCTTTTTGAGAATAGGGGCGAGTTTTGTGTCAAGTTCAATGCTCACCACTTTGCCCGCGAGTTTGCAAAGCTCCGCAGTAAGCACGCCTATGCCGGGCCCGATTTCAATCACGCCGCAGTCTCCGTCAATCCCGCTCTCCGCAGCAATACGCGGGCAGACATCGGGGTTTATGATGAAATTCTGCCCGAGACTTTTGGAAAAACGGAAGTCTTCCGCGCCGATAAGGTGTTCTATTGTCGCTTTGTCCGTAAGATTATACTGCATAGTTTTCACCGTAAAAATCCGTGAAATATGGTTAAAGTATTCGTTGATTTTTTACTACCGTTATAATATAATGTAATTCGATAAAAAAATCAAGGGGGATACCTATGTCTATTCTTGTAACGGGCGGCGCCGGTTTCATCGGCTCGCACACCTGCGTTGAACTGCTTAACGCGGGCTATGACACCATTGTGCTTGACAATCTCTGCAACAGCAAGAGGGAGAGCCTTAAAAGAGTTGAAAAAATCACCGGCAAAAGCATAAAATTCTACGAGTGCGATATCCGCGACAAAGCGGGGCTTGACAGAATTTTTGCCGAAAACGATATTGACGCCGTGATTCATTTCGCGGGTCTCAAAGCGGTGGGCGAAAGCTGCGCGAAGCCGCTTGAATACTACGATAACAACATCGGCGGCACCGTTACTCTCTGTGAAGCGATGAGAGACGCGGGCGTCAAAAAGATTGTTTTCAGTTCATCCGCCACCGTTTACGGCGAGCAGAATGTGTCACCCCTTAAAGAAGATATGCCCGAGGGCAAAACGACCAACCCCTACGGCACCACCAAGCTTTATATCGAAAGAATTCTCAGAGATACTTTCGCCGCAGATAATGACTGGAGCATCTGCCTGCTCAGATATTTCAACCCCATCGGCGCTCATAAAAGCGGCGACATAGGCGAAGACCCTAAGGGAATTCCCAACAATCTCGCCCCCTACATCCTTCAGGTTGCAATAGGTAAAAGAGACCATCTTTCCGTTTTCGGCGACGATTACGATACGCCCGACGGCACAGGCGTGAGAGACTATATCCATGTGGTTGACCTTGCGCTCGGCCACGTGTGCGCGGTTAAAAAGATTCTCGGCGAAAAGGGCTGTTTCACTTATAACCTCGGCACAGGCACGGGCTACAGCGTGCTCGATGTGCTTCACTCGTTTGAGAAAGCCTGCGGCAAGCCGATTAAATACGAAATCGCGCCGCGCCGCCCCGGCGACATCGCCGTATGCTACTCAGACCCGTCAAAGGCAAAGGAAGAACTCGGCTGGACAGCCGTGAGAACCCTTGACGAAATGTGTGAGGACAGCTGGCGCTGGCAGAGCAAAAACCCCGACGGTTATTGATACAGGGAGGAAATAAAATGAGAGCAGTTATCACCGTAATAGGCAAGGATATGGTAGGCATACTTGCCAAGGTTTCCAATGAATGCGCAGAGCATAATATCAATGTGCTTGAAGTGACTCAGAGCATACTCCAGGATATGTTTGCAATGATTATGATGGTTGACATCTCCAAGTGCAACATTCCCTTTACCGAGTTTGCCGACAATATCGGTAAAATCGGCGACGAGATGGGGCTTTCAATTCACGCTATGCATGAGGATATTTTCAACGCGATGCACACAATTTAACTCCTCGGAAAGGGCTTGCCATGCTTAACGAAAGAGACATTCTTGAAACCATAACAATGATTCAGGATGAAAACCTTGATGTGCGCACAATCACTATGGGTATTTCGCTGCTTGACTGCTGTCACAGCAACCTCAACATTATGTGCAGCAAGGTTTACGATAAAATTCTCAGGTACGCAAGGGACCTTGTGAAAACCGGAGAACAGATTGAAAAGGAATTCGGTATTCCGATTATCAACAAAAGAATATCCGTAACCCCCGCCGCTATGATACTCGCCTCCTGCGATGACAGGGACGCCGTAAGGCTCGCGAGGACTCTCGATATCGCCGCGAAAGAATGCGGAGTGAATTTCCTGGGCGGCTTCTCAGCCCTTGTGCAGAAAGGCTTCGGCCCGGGCGACAGAGAGATAATAGAGGCCATTCCTCAGGCTCTTGCCGAAACGGAGAGACTCTGCTCCTCCGTCAACATCGGCTCCACAAAAACGGGCATCAATATGGATGCCGTGGCGCTTATGGGTAAGGCTGTTAAACAGGCGGCCGAGCTTACCGCCGACAGAGGCTGTATAGGCCCCGCGAAACTCGTTGTATTCTGCAACGCGCCGGAGGATAACCCCTTTATGGCGGGCGCTTTTCACGGAGCGGGCGAGCCGGACTGCGTGATAAACGTAGGCGTATCCGGCCCCGGTGTTGTGAGGGCGGCTCTCGCGAAAGCGGGCGACGATATCGACCTTACTGCCGTTGCCGACCTTATCAAAAAGACAGCGTTCAAGATTACCCGTATGGGTCAGCTTGTTGCCACACAGGCATCCGAGAGGCTCGGCGTGCCTTTCGGCATAGTCGATTTATCCCTCGCCCCGACTCCCGCCGTAGGCGATTCGGTGGCGCACATACTTGAAGAAATGGGCCTTGAAATCTGCGGCTGCCACGGCACCACCGCCGCGCTTGCCCTGCTCAATGACGCCGTCAAAAAAGGCGGAGTTATGGCTTCGTCACACGTCGGCGGCCTTTCGGGCGCCTTTATTCCCGTGACGGAAGACGCAGGTATGATAGACGCGGCAAGGGCGGGCGCTCTCTCAATCACCAAACTTGAGGCGATGACCGCAGTCTGCTCCGTAGGCCTTGATATGATTAATATTCCGGGCGACACTCCCGCCGATGTAATCTCCGCAATTATCGCGGACGAGGCGGCAATCGGCATGGTAAACTCCAAGACCACAGCAGTGAGAGTGATACCCGCCATAGGCAAAAAAGTCGGCGACGAGCTCGATTTCGGCGGCCTTCTGGGCGGCGGACCGGTGATGCCCGTTTCAACCTATTCACCCTCAAAATTCATCAACCGAGGCGGCAGAATTCCCGCGCCCATGCAGTCCCTCAAAAACTGAAAAAGGGAGCGCATAAGATGTCAAAAAAAGATTCGAGAAACACGCAGGCAAAAATAGTGAAAGCGGCGTGGAATCTCTTTTATACTCAGGGCTACGAGAATACGACCATAGAGGAAATCGTGGATGAATCGGGCACTTCGCGCGGCTCTTTTTACCATTACTTCAAGGGCAAGGACGAACTGCTCAACACCCTCGCCGAACTCTTTGACAACAAGTATTCCGAACTGCGCCCGTCACTCGGCAAAATGAGCACCGCCTGCGAGAAACTGCTGTATCTCAACAGGGAACTTTTCAAAATGATTGAAAACTCCGTTTCGATGGATCTGCTCGCGCGCATGTATTCATCACAACTCGTGTCCAATTCCGCGCGCAATCTGCTCGACCACAACCGCACCTACTACAAACTGCTCAGGGAGATTGTGAGCGAAGGCATGGAAAACGGCGAATTCGACACGGCGCTCACCGTGAACGATGTGGTGAAGGCATACGCGATGATGGAGCGCGCGCTGATAAGTGACTGGTGCCTGTCGAACGGGGAGTATTCGTTAGTCAAACAGGGCGAAGAAACATTACCCCGCCTGCTGAAAGGTTACATCTCGGTCGGGACATAAAAGGCGAAATTCCGGTCGGCGAATATACGGCAAAAATCGAAAAGACAAATAATAAGGAAGTTTGGGTTTTTAACTCGAACTTCTTTTCTTTATGCCATTTGATTTGTTATAAGGAATAATTGATTATTGTCTTTTCTCGGAGCCTATTCTCCTCCCTAAGTGCCTCTGAGGCAGTGACATAAAAAACTCGTTTTGTAGGGAACGCCGTCCCGGCGTTCCGTCCGTGCCGCAGGCGCGGAAGCGTAGAGCGAGTGCACAAAATTGTCATCCTGGGTCGAAGCGTGACGCCGCTGCCGGTGGCAGAAACAGGCGTTGCGCTGAGATGAAGAAACAAGGAGAACTGCGAAGCGAACCAGCGAGCAGGGCGACTATGTTTCTGAGGGGTTGCGGAGTGAGTCGAAGGATCTATGTGCAGATTCCCCGACAGGTCCGGAATGACAGATTGTTGTTTTACAG
>JAEEGL011062093.1_pt1 | contig 30947 bp, 28 predicted proteins | sample 9134231 | NCBI WGS metagenome assembly JAEEGL01 (sample SAMN16246548, study PRJNA631951) | gut metagenome | biome: gut microbiome; feature: rumen; material: fiber-attached | host: Bos | place: Iran: Karaj | collected 2018-10
AAGTGCTACGGCAGACATCAGCCAGCAGCAGCTCATGGAACGCGCTGCCGAGTTGTGCCAATACATCCCCGACCACGAATTACGTGCGGGCTCCGAAGCCTATCTCACCAAGGATTTCTATGCCGTGCTCGACACCATGTTCAATCATCTGCCCGAGCACGAGGCCATGGATCACGAGTGGCTGTACTACTTTGTAACAGGCAATGGCGGCACCATAGCCGACTACGAGGTGGCAAGCGTAGATATCACCGATGCCACCCATGCCACAGCCACCATCAAAGTACGTCAGAAGTGGGAGAACGGAAGTTTCGATGAAACAACCGACATCGAGGAGCACCAGCTAATGATGGAGTTTGTGGATGACCAATGGCTGTTAGCCGATTTCGACAATCACAAGGCCGACTGCATTCGCCACATCGCCGAGACCCGCTAATAGGCGTACACCAGTCCGTACATCCCTGTCGCAGTTCACAAATACTATCTCAGGATCGTTACCCAGAAACTTCTTACAATACAGTATAACGCGAACCCCACTGCTGGATATATATTTCAGTTTGCCGACAGGTTGTTGGTCACATATTGCTTCATCAGATCTATCACCTCATAGGCATCGTACAGTTCAAATAATATCTTCTCGTAAGCCACCTCGGTCTTCAGGTCGATATTGTCCTACACGTTACTCATCGTTCTTCGATACGACACCACAAACTGCACCGCCATACATGCGATGAAAAACAAAGCTGCTGCTATATGGATGTACAGATATTTCATCTACCTTATTTCGAAAAAGTTGATGAATCCTGTTATTGTAAAAACTTCCTTAATGTAGTCGTTAGGTTTAAGCATAATCACCTTAAACCCCTCGCTCCTTGCTTTTTTTAGAATGAATAGTATTACACGCAAACCACCTGATGCTATATACAACAGATTCTCGCAATCTATATATACATCTTTTCCTTGACCTGTATATATGGGTTGCAGAGTTCTTTCAACTTCAGGACATGCTGCCGAGTCGATTTTCCCTTCAAGCGTTACGAGGAACCTATCTTCAAACTCTTCGAATGTAATATTCATAGTCGTATGGTATTTATGTCTGCAAATATACAGATTTCTTTGCTTTATTGCAAAAAAAAGAAAAAAAAATTGCAAGTTTATTGTTTATTAACAAATAATACTGTATATTTGCATCAGAAACAATGACTAGGATCTATTAAATGACAAGCCTACACTTTCAGCCCATTAAGGGCAAAGCCCCAGAGATTATAGATGCCATACTCGGTACCGGTGAGGTGGCAGGGGTAGAAAGTGAGAACAAATTTATTAATATGGTGGTAGAAGAAATAGTGGTAAATGTTGTTAGCTATGCCTATCCCGATAATCCCGATGGATATCTGGATGTAGTAACTACACGCAACAAGAACCTGATCACATTCCGATTCAGCGACGGGGGAATACCATTCAATCCGCTGCAGAGAGAGCCACCCGACATTACCCTGCCACTAGAACAGTGGAAAATAGGCGGACTGGGCATTATGATGGTTATCAAAAAAGCAGAAGCAATCAATTACGAATATACCAATGGTGAGAACATACTTACCGTATCACTACCGACCCATAACAATAGCAAGCAATGAAAGCCCGATTCAAATCATTCTCACAACGACTCACACAGCGCATACTGATAGTGATCATCACTACGATAACAATCGTATCGATTATTGTAGTGTGGATTACCACCAGTTTGCTTGAGACTATGACCATAGGCTATCATATGAGCGAATTGCAAATAGCCAACGAATCGGTAGAAAGAAAGCTTGATGCTGTAGAAGTAGCCTCGGAAACGTCGATACGAGAGATAACTCGCAGTGTAGATTCACCCGAAGGTGTGTATCGCGCTCTGAAGAATGAACTGGAGCCCAACGACAATCGTGTGCTGGGATTTTATGTGGCCTACGAGCCCAACTATTTTGCCCATCAGGGCAAATGGTTCGAGCCATACGTATATCGCCAGAATGATACCATCAAGCAGATGCAGGTAGGTTCGCCTTATCACGACTACTTTAATAAAGAATGGTATAAAAAAGCACTTAAAGCAGAAAAAGGATATTGGTCGGATCCGTATTTCGACGATGTGGCTACCCAGGTGCTTATGTGCTCGTACACCAAACCTATTACCGATAGAAAGGGGCGCAAGATAGGCGTGTTCGGAGCCGACTACTCACTTGACTGGCTATACAAGTATATGCAGAAAAATGATAAGAAAACAAATAAGTACAACCCGCTGCACCTGTTGGTAAATAACAAAAGAAGCCAAAAGACAAAGGCTTACAATATTATCTTCGACAGTAAGGGCACATACATATATCATCCCGACAAAAAACGTATCATAAAAGACAACTTCTACAAGAATATTCAACAAACGCCTGACAGTTTACGCAAGCTGCTGGAAAAGGGACTGGCCGCTAAACGAAAGGACTATCAGAGGATAAATATCGATGGCGTGGAGTGCTATATATTCTACACCAAGATACACCACACCAACTGGACTAACTGCATTATCCTGCCCGAAAGCAGAATGACCATGCCGATTTACATTATAGGACTACTTCTACTGGCATTAAGTGGTATAGTGTCGCTAATGGCTTACAAGATTATCAGCATATCCATACGTCGTGCCACCATGCCGCTGCACATACTGGCACTAAGCGCCGACGAGATAGCCAAAGGCAACTTTGATGCGCTGCTGCCCGAAATGCAGCAAAACGACGAGATACACTATCTGCGCGACTCGTTTGTAAATATGCAGCAGTCGCTTACGCAGTATATCGCCCAACTAAAGATTACCACCACGCAGAAAGCCGCTATCGAGAGCGAGATAGCTATTGCCAGAGACATACAGCTATCAAGCGTACCTACAGACTTCCCCAAGCGCGACGACATTGATATATACGCAAGTCTGACACCTGCCAAAGCGGTAGGAGGCGATTTGTACGACTTCTTTATCAAAGACGGCAAACTATACTTCTGCATAGGCGACGTGAGCGGAAAGGGCATTCCTGCTGCGCTATTTATGATGGAAACCAAAAGTCTGTTCAGAGCATATACATCAGACAAAGCATTGCCTAACCATATAGTTTCGCGAATGAATAACGTGCTGTGCGAGAACAACGACAAAGGCATGTTTGTTACACTATTTGTAGGCATACTCAATATCTCGACAGGACAGCTTGACTACTGCAATGCGGGGCACGAGCCTCCCATCGTCATCACACAGAATGCTGCCGAGATGTATGTCAAACCCATCATCCCCGTAGGTGCGCTAGCCGACACCCAATATCAGATGCAAACTACAGTATTGCAACCCCAATCCACGGTATTGCTTTATACCGACGGACTGAGCGAAGCCATGGATGCAGATGGTAATATGTTTGGAAGAGAGCGCATATACAGCGAGATACGATTTGCTATAAAAGAAGGCAAAACACATCCAAAAGACTTGATAACCAATATGATAGAGGCTGTACACATTCATGTAGGAGAAACAGAACAAAGCGACGATCTGACGCTGTTTTGTATCAGGTATAAATAAGAAAAAAACTACCAAAAGTTAAAAAAAACATTATTTTATTTGGTGAATTAATATTTTTTCGTATATTTGCCAACAAATAACAATAACTAACATCCTAAAATAGTCATGGAAATACAATCTATCGCTAACTCATTTGCAGAGGAATATTGCAGCGATGCAATCTATCCAGCACACCTTTTCAAAGCTGTGTTACATAAAGAGATGGGCTTGGTAAGTTTCATCGAGAAAGATCTTGATAAAGATTACTATTACCTGCAGGACTGGGCCGACGTGCAAATGCAACTTGCACCACGCAGCGCAAAACCTATGCGCGACCTGGAGTATTCTGACGAATCACTGGCTGTAATGGAAGAGGCTGATAATTACAAACTGAAGTTCGGTCTTGATGAGACAACTCCTGTATGTATTCTTGCCTCGCTGGTTACACCTGGTGTAGGCTTCACCTTCGATCAGCTTAAGACACTCCCCCTGACACCATCGGACATCAGCGCAAAGATGGCCAATGGCGCAAATGTGGAAGCTCCATACATGGAAGGTGCCGAGTTGACCAAGAAAACCCCATCGGGCAAAGGTAGTATTGGCAAGTATTGCATTGACAAGACTGCCGAGGCACGTGCTGGAAAACTGGGCACTGTAATAGGTCTGGAAAGCGAGCTGGATGTTATCTTCGAGATTCTGGGCCGTAAGACCAAGTCGAACCTGCTGATAACCGGCGAGGCTGGCGTAGGTAAGACATCGCTTATCAACGGATTCCTGAACAGATTGGCCGAGGATAAGGTGCCTAGCTTTATCAGCGGTGCTGTGGCCTACGAGCTGGATACTGCTGCATTGGGTAGCGACGCCCAGTATAAAGGTGAGGTAGAAGACCGATTCAAGAGTGTTATCAACGAGGTTGAAGCATTGCCTAATGCCGTGCTAATCATCGAGAAGATAGACAAGCTGTTTGACAAGCAGGGCACTCTGTTCGGCACATCGGCTCTGCTTAAGAACGAGCTGAACAAGGGTCGCCTGCAGTTGCTCTGCACATCAAGCATCGATGGCTATACCAAGAATATCGAGACCGACAAGGAAATGACATCGGTGCTGGAGAAAATTAGCATAGATGAGCCATCAGCCGACGACACCCTGGCTATACTGCAAGGTGTGATACCATCATTCGAGGAGTATCACGGACTGACCACCACCGAAGCTGTACTCACAGAGTCGATCCGACTGGCCAAACGTTATCTCACAGAGAAGTGCCTGCCTGCATCGGCTATCGACCTGCTCGACCGCACCATGTCGCACGTTAAGATAGCTAACGACATGACAGAGGAAAAGCATACCGAACTAACAAGCGAGGATATGAGCGAGGTTGTGGCCAAGCTTACGGGCATACCTCTTGGTAAGGTTCAGACATCGGAGCGCGACCGTCTGCTGGGCGCCGAGGAGACACTGAAGAAACGCGTAGTAGGTCAGGATCACGCCGTAAAGAAGGTGCTGGATGCTGTGTACGAGGCACGTTCAGGTTTGAACAAGAAGGGACAGCCCATGGGCTCGTTCTTCTTCCTTGGTCCTACCGGTACTGGTAAGACCGAGTTGTCGAAAGCACTTGCCGAGTTCCTGTTTGGCGACGAGAGCGCGCTGTTGCGTTTCGACATGTCGGAGTTTAAGGAAGAGCACTCGGTAGCACTTCTGTACGGAGCACCTCCGGGATACGTAGGATATGAAGAGGGCGGACTGCTGGTAAATAAGATTCGCCAGAACCCCTACTCTGTTGTGCTGTTTGATGAGATTGAGAAGGCTCACAAGTCGGTATTCGACCTGTTCCTGCAGATATTGGACGAGGGTAAGCTACACGACCGACTGGGACGCGTGGGCGACTTCTCGAATGCCCTCATCCTGTTCACATCAAATATCGGCGCCCAGACCATCGTTGAGAAGTTCAATAGTGGTGTAATACCCGAGAACAACGAGCTGATGGACATCATGCAGGGTTACTTCCGTCCGGAGTTTCTGGCACGTCTCACAGAGATCGTTCCATTCTCGCCAATCACCGACAAGACCGTATCGCTGATATTCGACATCCACATGAAGGGTCTGCACAAGCTTCTGGCCGAGCAAGACATCACACTGGAACTTACTCCAGAGGCTCGCGAAACCATATCGCTACGCGGCTACAATCAGCAGTATGGTGCACGACCGGTGCTTGGTATCATCCGTAAGGAACTGCGTCATCCTATATCTAAGATGATGATAGCAGGCAAGATAAAGCCAGGCGACCACATCATAGTAGGACTTGACAAGGATGGTAATCCTGATATAAAGTTGAAAGAATAAGCAAGATAGCTAAAGATAAAAGTATTATTAACACCTAAAAACATAATAGTTATGACAATGAAAGAAAATTTCATTTCGATGGCTCCCGATGAAGAGAGCAGTGCGAAAGTCAGTTTGATTGATCAGAACAAGACGCTGATGATTGACCAGTACACAAACGACGTTGAAGCTGGTGCCCCAGAGTTTGTGGAGGACATCCACAATATTAACGACGCCTTTGAGCATTTTAAGCCAAAGGTTGGTGTAACATTTACCGACGAAGAAGGCGGTGCTGTGGAAGAAACGTTGAAGTTTGGCGAACTGCGCGACTTCGAAGCCAATGGCGGTAAAGGTCGTTTAGTTGAGAACAGCCCATTCCTTTCTGGTGTAAAAATGAAGATCGAGACCAACCAGAAGATTCGCAAGAGCATTGAGCAGAACCGCAAGTTGCGCGACATTCTGAAGGAGGCCGGCAGCCGCGAAGAGCTGAAAGAGGTGCTGCAGTCTATGTTGGACGAGCTGAAAGCAGCAGAATAATTAAATAGGTAAATGTTAAATTAGAAACTGAAACTATATTATTATGGCAGATACTGAAATGAAAAAAGCTCAGGCCGCCGAACAAGCTGGTGCCGAGTTACAGGAAAAAGGAAAAGACGTCAGCAAATTGCTGTCACAGTTTGGAGGCTTTAACGCTATTCGAGGCTTTATGCCCGATGCTGATAATATGAACCCTAGCCGCAAGGCCGCTAAGGACGTATTCCTGAAGGACAAGCGCTTTAAGGACAAGAGAGAGAATCTGGCTCGCGAAATTAGTCGCTGGTTGGAGCTGCTCGACCAAGAAGGCATTGAAGGTGCTACTGGTTACGTAGATGCCTGCAAGCAGGAGGAAGAGAAGTTTAATGGTGTGCTTAAGCAGGGTATCACCGATGCACTCTATGCCACACAGAACCTGGAACGTTCATACCGTGAGCTCGACTCGTTCTTCAAGACATGTGGTACCGACAAGGTAAACAACCTGCGTATTATCAACGTACTCAAGGACGATATCGCTGATGCAGATTCTGGTTTTGCTCAGGATGTAGAGAACATTCTGCGTAACGGTTTCGACCGTCTTAGCCTTAAGGATGCCTACAGCTTGGTATGTGTACCTGGTGCCGTATTTAATGATAAGGCTGACCTGTTGCAGTGGGCCAAGATGGCATTCAAGTATAAGGTAATGCTGCTGACCGACCATGCCGATGAGTACTCATTCGACGACCTGCAGGCAAATACCGAGGGTTATCGCGACAGCGATCAGGAACTGATGAACGTAGTGATGTGTGCCAACTGGATTGTTGGTCGTGAGGCCGAGAAACTCTCAAGCGACGAGGAAGATGCCAAGGCATTCTACATTGCTCCATCAGCAGCCTTGTGTGGAAAACTCTACAACGAAACAGCCAACATGGCTCAGGGTGCAGGCGGTAAGAAATATGGTACTCTCGACGGAGTGAAAGGCGTGAAGAGCGACCTGCTTAAGTCGGAGATTGCTGCTCTGATGGACAATCAGGTTATTCCTATGGTATATAGCGAGGGCCGCGTAATGGCATTCAACAATACCACTCTCTACAATGGCGATCTCGATGCCATGAAGGAGTATCCTATCGTCCGCGTATTCGACTGGGTTAAGAAAGTACTCATGAACTTTGTACACGAGGTTGCTCTTGAGAACTGGGATCCATACAACAGCCCGAAGAACCTGAAGGCCAAGATACAGGAGTTCCTGAACCAGTACAAGGGTTATGGCAACCTGTTCCAGAACTACGAGATTGGCGAGCCACGTCAGGACCCAGTTACCAAGCAGATTACCTGCGACATTACTCTTACCCCGTTCTATGCAGCCAAGAACTTTATTATTAAGGTTGCAGCCGACAAGAAGGACAAGGAGGCTGCTCTGGCAGGAGCATAGTAACATGACAAATAACTAAAGGCAAAAGTTATAATTATCTAGTTTATTAACATTTTAAAACACAAACAATTATGGCAAAGACTCCAGTATCAATGACCATTGATGGTTACAAAGAGAGAGAAGTCCTGATGGTTACCTATGAGTTCACTCAGGAAACAGATGTAGAAGGACAGATGGCAGGTATCCCTCGTGGTGGAAAACTTCGTGTTCGCGTAAAAGCTCTGAACGACGGCACCCCCGACCTGCTGGCCTGGATGACGGAGCGCAGTCTGCCAAAGAACGGCGAAATCAAGTTCTTGGAGACCAAAACCAACAAGGAGATGAAGAGCATTAAGTTTACCAACGGCTACTGCGTAAGCTTCGAGGAGAAGTGGGAGGACAAGATGGGTCACTTCGAGGAAATCGAAATCACCTGTAAGGCCATCGAGTTCGGTAACGTGAAGTACGAGAACGACTGGGCATAATCCCTAAGATATAATTAAGTAAGTATTAAAGTTAAGTTGAACCATACTAAAACGCAAATATTATGGCAGAGAATGTAAACCCAGTAGTACTTGAAATCAAGGATTTTGAGCCTCGTGAGGTAATAATGGTAGACTATAAGTTTGATCAGGCTACCGATCGTGAAGGACAGATTGCAGGTATCCCCCGCGGTGGTAGATTAAAGATTCGTGTAAAGGCTATGAACGACGGCAACAACCAGCTGATTGCCTGGATGCTCGACCCAACTAGCCCTAAGGATTTCTCAGTGAAGTTTGTGAACACCGTTGACGGTGCTGCAATGAAGGAGTTAAAAGGCACCAACTGCTACTGCGTGAACTACGTAGAGAAGTGGGAGGATGGCCAGCAGCACTACGAGGAGATAGAGATTGTATGCCAGAAGCTGGAGAACGGTCCTGTAGCATTCGAAAATCCTTGGAAGTAATATTTCGTAAACTCTATAAATCAATTACCCAGGTTGCAATACACTTGGATAATTGATTTGAATTGTATTAATATAATAAGGTATATATGGGAAATTTTGTTTGTCAAGGAGCCACTCTCCAATGCTCATTCGGTTTGTCCCCCTCAACACTGATGATAACAGTGCCTGCGCGTCCCAAATGTGGCAACATGCTAATGGGAACCATTATGGACTATATACCGATGACAAATATTTTATCTTTTGGTATGTGTCAAAGCATGCTGAACCCAGCAGTAGCTTCAGCCACATCAGCGGCTATGGGCGTACTAACTCCCCAGCCATGTACACCACTTATTACAGCTCCATGGGCCCCTGGCGGACAAGTAAAAGTAATGGGGCAGCCCGCTCTCATTAACAATGCAAAATGTATGTGCAACTGGGGAGGACAGATATCGGTAGCAACCCCCAGCGGCAGCATGACGACAGAAGGTAAATGAAAAGATTTCTGTACATATGGCTCAGTTGTTGGCTTGCACTTACCATGCAAGCCCAGCAGATGCGTATCCTGCAGTTTGAAAAACTGAAGAAGGGACCTCTGAACATGCGTCATGTGGTAACCGACAAACAGCAAGCGATTATCGACCTGACTACCAGCGAGAGTGGTTTTACCTTCTTGGCCAATGGTAAAACAGAGATTGCAGCCGAAGAAGGCGATGGTATGCTAACACTTAAATCACCACACAAAACAACTCACATTGTGGTAAAGCACCCGGAATACGGACAACTGACATGGAAAGTGCCAGGCAGAAAGGGTTTGCTTAAAAAGAAACACTATACGGCCGTATTACAAACTGCCAAACCCGATGAGGAGTACAAACTTCAGAAACAATGGGTAGTATTCGAACTGGAACCCAGTCATGCTATTTTTACCGTAGATAGCACAACCAGCATCGTTAACCAAAGTAAAACACAACTGTACCTGCCTTTAGGTAAACATACCTACAAAGCAGAAGCACCTTTCTATACAGAGGTAGAAGACAGTTTTGAACTGACAGATCAAGAGCAGCTGAACATCACAGTAGCGCTGCAACCCATATACTCATATATCACCGTTAAAACGCCCATGGAGGGAGCCGATATCCTGATAGACGGCGTACATATTGGCTACACTCAAGGCACCAGCGGTCACCTGAACGAGGGTCCACACCAAGTGGTGATTATGAAAGGCGATCAGAAGTATTACGACCAGATAGTGAACATTGGTTGGCAGGAAAAGAAGGTCATCAAGCTAAAATCTACCGACCTGAAACCGATTGCTACCCCTACCCCAGTGCAACAGGATCTGGCACAATTACTGCCATCGGCAGCCAGATCAACAGCCAGCAAAGAAACCGCTGATAAGAAAACTGCCGGGAAAAACAAGAAGGCCTCAAAATCCACTTACAAGTCGATACCATTTGCCACGCAGTATGCAATTGAGGAGGTGAACGACACCATAGCACAGATTCCGTTTAGAGAAACAACCAATTACGGTATGCTGAACGTTCACGCCAACGAGATAGGTGCCCAGGTGTATATAGACGGAAAACTGAGCGGTACCACCCCATGCATAGTAAAACAACTGCCCGCAGGAAAGACCTGCAAAGTACGACTGGTTAAAGCAGGATTTCGCGACACCGAAAAGGTGGTGAAGGTTGAAGGCAACAATCTTGCCGAAGTAAATTTAAAACTGAAGAAGAAATAAAAGGATATGAGTAACATGTTGAACCAGAATCAGATAAGCTCTGCCAATATCATGGTTGTTGGCTGCGGTGCCTTGGGAAACGAGGTGCTGAAGAATCTGGTGCTCATGGGTGTTACTCACATAACAGTAGTTGACTTCGACATCGTAGAAACCGGCAATCTGAGCCGTAGCATACTCTTTACTAAAGCCGATGCCGAGCAGCGCCGACTGAAGGTAGATGTTGTAGCCGAACGACTCAAGCAGTTGAACCCTGATATCGACATGACAACCATCTGTGGCGACATAGCCTACAATGTGGGATTAGGCTTAATCAAACAGATGGATGTAATTATAGGTTGTGTTGACAGCCGTTGGGCCCGCTTCTGCATCAACCGCTTGGCCATGAGGGCAGGAAAGCCTTGGGTTGATGGCGGTATTGACAGCTTAGAAGGTACAGCCCGCGTATTCATGCCAGGCAAGAATTGCTATGCTTGCAACTTAGGTCCGGAAGGGCTGAAAGATCTGGCTCGCCGTATGCCATGCTCGGGTATCATCCGCCGACAGGAGCAAGCAGGCTCAGCCCCGACAACATCTATAGTAGCCTCGGTTATCGGCGCCATCCAGGTGCAAGAGGCACTTAAGCTGATACAGCCAGAGTTTGGCACATCGCTGTGTGGTCGGATGTTCTACTACGAGGGTCAGCATATGGAAGTACATACAGCCCAATACGAGGCCTACGACGACGATTGTGCAGAGCACGAGTGCTGGCACCCCATCAGCCACACCAAAGCCGATGTAGATACGTGCGTGCAGCAGGCATTACATATATGGGAACAGGAATTAGGAGCCGACGAGGTTGAACTCTGCCTGGCCAACGACTGCTTTGTTGACTATGTATCACGACGTGATAACGATGAGCGCACCATGGTGATGTGTCCAGGGCACAAGGTTGAGGAGATGGTTGAGCACAATAATACCTTATGTGGTTTATCATCTGCAGCACTCTATCAGAACGAATACAAACATATAACAGCCGCATTCCCCTACCCCGACCTGACGCTCCAGCAACTCGGCATTCCATCAAACGATGTGGTGCATGTGGTGGCCAACGGAAAGGATTACTATTTAGCATTAAGCAAATGAAGATTCAGAACAGAATACCCGAAATCCGAGCAGAAATGCTGCTTAACTACCTCTATCCAGAGGTGGGCGACAAGTGGTGTGTGCAGAACGAGGGTACGTTCTACCGCAACTATAACAGCGACCTGCTGTACATTGACGATGCCAAGAACGTGGCCCAGACGGCGCGCGACAGTTTCCTTAAGCTGCTGCCGCAGGGGGTGCTCACCGATGATAACGACCTGAAAGGTGAAGGCGCTGGCGAGAAATTCAAGCAGTTGAAGATACGCTTACGCCTGCTTCGCGAAGCATTCAAGCCTATCGACACCTTCCACTTCCGCAACAGTCTGTATATTGAGCAGCAGGCCGACAGTTTGCTACAAACCAAATTGCAGTATATTCTGTCAACCTACTTCGATGTAAACATTGACGACATAGAAAACCGTTATGTACGAGAGGTAGCCGTACTGCTCCCCTACGTCAGCAAACGTCGTGGCGACTTTGGTTTTGTAGCCGAACTGCTTAAGATATTGTTCAAGTGCGAGGTAACAATGACTATCGACCGCTACAGTCATAGCGATTCTACCCGTCGCTGGCTACCTATGGCCAAATACGAGTTACTGATACCAGGACTGAAGCCTGAAGCCTATCGCGCCATGATGGCTGATCTACAACCTTTGCACGATTTTATCAGCGAATGGTTTATGCCTGTGGATGTATGGTGCCAGATAAACATCAGAGAGCACCATGTAGAACAGAGAACTAACAACAGAATTACCCTGGGTTATAATACCGAATTATAAAAGAGAAAGGAATACGATATGGATATCAATGCGAGAATCAACTGGATGCCAGGCATGGAACTGACGGCCGACACCTTTAACGAGGTGTTCGAGAAATGGGATTTCCGTCAGCGCCTTGCCATACGGGCTGCTTTGGGTTGCAACCATATGGGACTAGTACCAGGTGCGCCCTTTAGTTGCAATGGCACATTCGTCAAGAATCGCTACGAGGTAACCAACATGCAATGTATGGCTTTGTTGCCTTCGGGACGCATCGTAAATGCCGAGGAAGATGTGCAGGTGCCCATACCTATGCTTTTTGGCGACAAGTACTATCTGACGATAGGTTTTGCCAACGAACAGACTGAGTTCGAGAAGAAAGGCATACCGTTTGTACGTCCGCGCTATGCCTATGCTATCCACACCATCGAGGAGGTTGAATCGGCCGATGTATTCCCATTGTCACGATTCAGCGTAAACGAAGGCGTATTCTCTATCGATACGGATTATATACCGCCCTGCCTGCTTCTCGAGGACGAACCACGATTCAAGACTTATATCGACCAGTATACCGAGTTGATGAACGCGCTGGCCATACATGCCAACATGGCCGATGGCGAAGGTAAACGAGCCTTGCTACGTTATGTATTCCAGCTTAAGAGCTTCAGCTTACAGAGCACCATGCAGGACTTTATACTGTTAACACAGGAAATGGCTCAAGCCATCGACTATTATATCATGACGCCCAACAACCAATCCAAGGAGATTCCTGCGCCGCACCATGCCGACATTCAGGCTTGGTTAGGCTGGGTGGTGAGCTATATGCAGGGAGCTGCCGTCATACTCGATGGCGTGGTACTCGACAATACCGTTATCGACTACGAAGCACTGCTGGCACAAGCCAAGGCCGAATTATACGAGAAGCTACATCCTGAGCTGATAGAAAAGCTACTGGCCGATTTGAAGGCCGAGCTACAGGCTGAAATGCGACAGCAAACCGAGCAGCTCACAACCTATATCAACGAGAATCTGAAGAACGCCATCCTTGAGGAGCTCAAGAACGAGATGGACGACCGCACCGGCAAGATGAGCCAGATGCTCACCGAGAAGTTCGAGGAGTTCAGAAAGGATACTTACGACCAGCTGTACGACAAGCTATACTTCGCGCTGTTCGACAGTCTGTTCAATGCGCTCTATGTGCCTGAGCCAGAAGAACTTAAGTTTGTGCCACAAATATAGTAAGCTATGATTAGTATCCGCATACCACTACAACTGAAGCAGAAAGGCTTGAGCCGATACGAGAAGCAGAAGTTCTCGGTAGATGCTGTGATTCGCCTCATTATCTCCACCGAGCGATTCAGCTGTCCTGCCGACCCACAGTTCGGTTTCGTGTTCAATAACCTGCGCTTCGAAATGTTTAACGAGAACGAGGGTGTGGTTTACGATTCGGGCGAAACAAACTCTATGAGTAATCTTCAGAATATCTACGACAAGAAGATTTCGGGCTCATCAAAGAGTATTAATACGTTTGCCGCCGAACTGAAGGGGATGATAGAGGAATACGAGAAGAGGCTTGAAAACATAGCCGTTTCGATGACGTACATCCGCGAAGAACGCCAGATTTACATTACCGTAAAAGCCAACTTTGTGGACACTAAGGAAGAATATGTATATAACCAGAACATCAAAGTCTGGAACTAAATAGAGATGTGAATGAAACAGACCATATTTGAAACCAAGCAAAGGGCAGAGGAGTTGCTGCATGAGGCCATCAATATCTGGCGTCATAGCGACGATAACGACAAGCTGGAGGGATTGGAGAACGATCCTGTCATGAAACTCATGATTACAGCCCTTGCCTATCAGGCCAACGAGAACATCAGCGATCTGGAAGTGATGAAAGCTGAAGTGCTCGAGGAATATGCCCAGTTGCTTACCCCCTACGAAGTTGGCCATGCTGTGCCTGCTACAGCTGTTGTTTCTACAATGCCGCAAGACACGCTGACAGAGATTGAGTTAAACAGCCAAAGCACATTTACGCTTAATGGCACCAACCACCAGTTTTTACCATTGCTCAGCACACGCATACTGAATGCCAGAATCAGTCATCTTACAAGAATAGACGGCCGACGTTGGAAACTGTCGATAACACTTAATGCGCCAGTGAAAGATATTGCAGGCTTTGCCTTTGCTATCAAGAATCAGAACTATTACGAACTGAAAGTCAGTCTCAACAAGCAGACACTTCCAACTATAAAACCCTGGGAGTACTCTGAGCTGCCACTTAACGATTGTTTCGGCCTCGACACCGTGCTCTATACCAAGGCCCAGACCTTCGAAGCCTCGGTAACATGTCTCGACTTGTTTGCCCGACAGAACATGCGTACCTACATTGTACGCCCCTGCAAGCAGGCCAGCTTTGAGATGGAAACCGACACGTTCGACCTGATTTTAGAATTTCAAGGTATAGGCGATAAGTTTACATGCAGCAGGGAGAATATCGTACTGAATCCTGTTATTCTGGTTAATGCCGAACTGCATAGCACCACATTGTCGGCACAAACACCTATCACACGCATCGACAATCAGTTCCTGCATGCCATCCGCCCATCCGAAGAACAGATGTATGGTAGCAGTATGATTGAGGTACGCAGGGTAGCAGCCGACAGATTTAATCAAGGAAGACTGATAAAACTGCTGAATGCCGTTATCGCCCGATACCACTCCGACTATTACGCATTCCAGGATATAAAGGGCATTTCGGGCGACAAGATGATGCAGATGCTGCAGGAAATCCTGTTGAAACTGGTAGAAAGCGCCAAGAAAGACGAACTGAAACGCGTACCAGGTACCTATATTTTATTACGCGACAACCAGTTGTTACATACAAAGGATGCCAGCGTAGAAATAGGTTATCTTACCACATCGGGCTCGGCTGTAAACTCCCAGCTCAATGCCGATAGTACTTTTATCGTTCCATCGGGGTTGAATTCAGCCGAAACCCACCAGGTAGCCAATCCGGTAATGGGTAGCGACGAGATTACCGATGAGAGTGCGTTAGCAGGTATGTCGCGTTATTACATCGCCACCAACGACCGCATTGTAACACCTGCCGACATCAAACTCTTCTGTTACAAAGAGCTGCTTACCCGCTATGGTATTGTGCGCGATATGGTAAAACAGCTGAGTGTGAGCAGGCGACACCAGATGGAGACCAGAGGTCCCGGCTACGAGATCGTAGTAGAGATACGGCTGGCCGACAACCCGTTTATCAAACGCAGTTTGTCTGAAAAGATACCGCTGGTAGAGATCTTGCTACAAAAAATGATCGAAGTAAGGAGTACAAATATATACCCAGTAGTAGTAATGATTAAAATTGAAGATTAAAATATGGAAGACTTCTTTTTAGATATTGGTTACAAGAACAAAACAGTACGCTTTAAGGTGGTAAACCCCGAGGCACCACTTAGTACGCTGATGACCAACCTGCGCCACGCTATCGGCGAGGACGGCAAGTTGATATTCGACTTCCCCTCGATTGATGATACGGGTGCCCCACTCGACTATTTCTTTGGTCGTGAGGATCCCGAGGTACACGAGATACGTGTGTTGCGCCCCAGGATTGGTCGTAATGACATGACGCTGCTCGACTATAATGTGCAGAGCGGCGATAAGGTTTTCTTAATGCCCGACCCATTCCCAGGATGAAAGAGAGCTGCCGATACGAGATGAGCCAGTTTAGCGGACGCAACCGCCGTTTGCTTTACGAGTGGCAACAGCTGGAGAAACAGCTGGAAGGCCGGCATGACGTTACCTGCAAGGTGATTCGCCAGAATACCGCAGGCATGCCAACAGCCTACCTGATCAGCTACCAGCTTAAGAGTATCTGTGGTGTAACCGATATGGAACACTTTGGCCAACCAGGCACACAGAACCTGCCCATCTTTGCTACCGGCTTCAAGATGCGTATCGACCTGCCCGACGGCTACCCGTCTATTGACGCACAGCCCGCCTTCAGATTCCTGACACACGACGAGAACGGGAACCCCATCCCCCATCCGTGGCATCCTAACATCCGCTACTTTGGCGACTTTGCCGGACGCGTATGTATCAATATGGTCGACACCTATACAGACTTGGCATGGGGCGTGCAGCGTGTGGCGCAATACCTACGCTACGACCTGTACCACGCCATATCAGAGCCACCCTTCCCCGAGGATCTGAAAGTGGCATCCTGGGTGATACGTCAGGGCGAACCCAACGAATGGATTTATTTTGATCAAACTAACGATGATATACCATCATGAATAAACGAAGAAATACGATATACGGAACACTCCTCCTTGCCTGTTGCTTTGCCGCACAGAGTGCCTGGGGCCAGAAGGTCTTCAGGGACATTACGGTGAGCGCCGACAAGCCGCATGCCGACCATATTAATCTTGACCGGCATGCTACCGATAAGGATATTATGGTAAAATTCAGCTTCGACGAGGCAGCCAACCAGTTAACGGTAAGCATGATCTCGAACCGAATGCTATTTGTATTCTGGGACGATGTACGTTACAAGCCCATGACCAAAGGTCGCACCATCCGTCCCGAGCTGCTGCCATATTTCGTAACATACGATAAGAAAGACAAGTTCCGTTTCTCGAAACTCTTTAAGAGTTCGTTGCCTCAGCCCAGAAAAAAGTATGTGTTCTATCGCTGGCTTGAGTACGATAAAATACAGCCCGTACCCCAGGATTACGCTATGGTAAACGATTACATTACCCAAACCTTCGAAATCCCGAAGAAAGGTACCGAGGCTGTGATACAACTGCGCGACGTGATGCTGATGGACGACGTGAGCAAGCATCCCAACAAGCGCAAGTACGAGATTTCGTTTGGTGTCGATCTCGACATTTTCTACCGTGTTAAGATAGAGCGCAACCCATGTTTCGGACTGGATGAAGACATGCAGTCGGCCCAGGCAGCTCTCGATGGTATCCGTAAGAGCTATTCAAACCTGAAAAAGAAGTTTGGCAGGAATGCGAACGTAAGCGAGGACGGCAAGGCTGTATTTGAAGAGCTCAAGGAAACGTTGCTGAAACAATTCCCACGCCGGGAATCAAAAACCGAGTGCCCTGAGCTGCAGGCAATTCTGGATGACTATAATACCTATACCGACTCGATTGCCCGCATGGACGTGAAGGTAACATTCGACGCCAATGCCGCCAAAGGCATGCTTGGCCAAGGTATCAACGAGCGCCAGCTCTTATCAAGAGCACGCCAGATTGATACTGCCGTTTCGCGCTGGCTCATATCGAATGATCAGATAGAACGTCGCGACATTATCCTGAATATTGAAGATATTATTAAGAGTGTGAATGCGGCCGTAACCCAACAAGGAGTTTACACCGCCGAACAGCGCCAGGCCTTATCGGTTTTCCGCGAGGCCGAGCGTTACTTTAGAAACAACTGTAGTAGGTGATGAAGATAATAGGAAAACTGCTCATTGCAATACTTCTTTGTTCTGTCCTGCCATCGGCAGTATGGGCACAGGAGGACGAGATGACTGTTGAAGAAGAGCTCGACTCTACCTACACAGACATCCACGCGAGGATGGTGCAGTTTCAGGGAGAACTGCTACAACTAGGCGCGTTGAGCCGCTTCCGTATGGATATCGATATGGAGATGCCGCTTACCGAACCGTTGCTGGATGTAATGGGCAACCGACTGAAAACGCTCACGATAGCAGTCAACTCGTTCACCTCGCGCTGGGATGCTTACTCGCAGGCACAGCAGGTGTACATAGCCGATAACGACAGTCTGCTAAGTAAACTGGCCGAGGTACAGCAGATGAAACAGATGGTGACCGACACCTTGGCATCGCGACAACTGCAATACGACCAGCTATCGGCATTTGCCAAAGCCGAAGTGTTTATCTGGAGTCAGGACAAGATTTACCAGAAGCTATACAAGCAGGCCGTGCAGTACTCGTTATCAGGCAAGCTTGCAGCCAAGCTCGAAAAGGTTAAGGCCGCCGAACAGGCCGAATTTGCCGATGTAACCAAACACTACGAGCAAGCCAAAGCAGCTGCCGACGCGTTTCCAGGTCTGAAGATCAGAATGAAGGGAATAGACGAAAAGTACTTTCAACTGCAGACTGTTTCGACCAAGATACAAGAGATGGCCTACAAGCCGTTTATACAGCGTATCAAGGATTACCTGATGGGGTTAGCGGCAGTAGCTATCGTACTGATGTTCCTGAACATGGTGCGCTCTAAGCTGAAAGCGCTGAAGGTAGCACGCGAACAGGCTCAGAAAATGAAAGATATGATGAACGGACAGCATAACTATCCTACCATATAAGAAATATGAAGTGTATGAAAACAGTATATAAATGGCTCATAAGCACAGCAGTAGTTTTTGGACTATCAGCCTGTGACGAGGTGCAGACGCCCGATATCGACGAGATGCTCACATCCGACGAATCGGCTGATAATGCAGGGGACGCCTTGCAGATATCGGATATTAAATTCTCCGACGACAATAAGGAAATGTATCTGTCGGCACGCTTGCTGCACGATATTGGCGACTACGACATCATGGATTCAACCCATGTTGTCATCAAACCGCACCAACAGATACAGATGTTGCCTGGTAAGTTTGGCGACGAAATCCAGCCGGTCATCACCAAGATAAAGAACCCCAGCAGAGAGGTTCTGAAGAATATGGATCTCAAGCTGCTCATCATGGTCGACCTGAGTTTGCCACAGCATCAGGTTGATGCTGAGCTTCATGCAGTCAGGGATATCAATACACTCTTAGGTCAGCAGGGCGTGTATATCGCCTTTATGCAGGGCGAAAACGTCAGCGAAACCTACGAGGCTAGTGATTACGTTATCGATCACTACTTTGTACACCACGATCCCTCGTACACCTATCTGTATCGTTCTATCCTGACCAAGCTGGATGAGTTTATGGACCCGCAAACCACTATAGGCAATGCCCATCGCAAGGTGCTTGTAGTGATGTCGGGCGGAAAAACCTATGAGAACGATTTACCTGTTGATCCACAGCACTTTGCCATACAACAACAGCTTACCAACAAAACTACCGAACTAAAGAATAAGCTTTGCGCCTATTATGTAAACTTCTCGGCCAACACTCAGAGCGACAACGATTTGATGGCTCTGACCGAAGATACTGACGATTCGAACATCATGCAATTTTTCTGTAAGGATCTTGGTGGTATCTATCAGCCAACATTCAACTGGCAGGAGATGGAGACCGACATGATGAGCGACTTTAATATTGACCCAGCAAAATACGAGATAACCTTAGAGAACCCCGACGGCAAGATTTATCGAGGCACGTTACACAAGCTCGAAATAGGGTTATATGACAAGAAGACCAACGACTTGGTAGCCAAAGGTACCACCACCTTCACGCTTGGCACCATTTATAACCCTGTGATTATCCACGACGAAACCATGATTCAGATTATCACAGGCGGCATTGTATTGCTTATCATTGTATTCTTGCTGGCATGGTTAATACTGCAGTTCATCGAGCCGTTTATCCGCTATCAGCTATTCAAGCGTAAGCATGTTATCAGCTACTCAGGCAGCAAGATGAGCGTTAACGGACTCGAGGTTGCCGAATCGTGCTATCTGTGTAAGGCTCCTTTCGAAACAGGCGATGAGATAGTGGTAAAATGTAAGCACACCATGCACAAAGCCTGTTGGGATGAAAACGAGTATCATTGTCCTGAACACGGACGCCATTGCAAGGAAGGTTCACATTATTATAATAAGCATAATCTGCTTGATGGCAGCAACCCATTATACCTTATGAAGTGGGTACTGGTTGCTATCATTTCAGCTTTTGTAGCCTGGTGCGTATTCATTAATCAGGATTATGCCCAATCAATGTCTCTCATCCAGAGTATCCACTCCTTCTATCACGAGCTCACCTCAACAACCGATGAGAAGGGCAGCCTCTCGTTTGTTTATGGCTCATATCTGAGCGATCTGCCCGCCTTTGGCCAAACAGTAGGATTCATGATTACGTTCTTCCTCTCATTCTTTACCGTTCGTCGCCGCAAGTGGCTGTTACGCCTTAGCGAGATGGTGCTTCGCGCATTCCTAGCCGGTCTGGTTGGCTGTCTGAGCTGCCTGTTTGGCTGCATGGTTGCTGTCATACTCCACATTGAAACCAATACGTTCCTCATCGACTGGATTCCCTGGTTGCTGCTTAGCATTGTTATCATGCTGGCCGTTACCATCAAGACGCGCACGCCTATCCGTCGTACGTTCTTTGTTGCCTCGTGCAGCATCGCTCTCCTATCCATGCTTATGTGGGGATTCATATTCTTCAACAACACGTTGAACTATCGCCTCTCGCTGTTGATTGGCTTTATAGTCTATGCAGTTGCCATTGCCATCTGTATAGCCAGAGAAACGCCCCGTTCAGAGCGTTACTTCCTGCATGTTGAGGGCGCTATCAAGGAGATGGATATCGCTTTATACAAGTGGCTGCGCAACGAAACCGACCGTGTGGTAACCATCGGTAAGTCGGTTGACTGCAGTATCCAGCTGTCGTGGGATATTAACGGAAAAGCAGCTCCTGTTCAGGCCGAAATCAAGAAATATAAGAACAGCTTACGCCTCACAGCTCTGGAAGAAGGTGTGATTGTAAACAACAAACCTCTTGAGCCCGGCAAGGAGACATGGCTGTATCATGGTAAGAAATTTACCATCGGCAATACTACTTTCACCTACATCGAAAAAGATATATCGTAATCTATTACATTGCATCAATAACTAAAAATTTACGAATATGGCACTAACAGCAGTATTAGAATTTGGCGACAACAGCATCAAGCGTTACTCAAAGCAGTACCTGGTTGCTGACTGTCAGTTAGTATTCAATCGTCCGCGTAATGCCTTTAGTCCTGGAGGTGCGGCCCGTTGCGAAAGGGTTGACCTTGAAGTGATAGCTCCAGGTAAGGACGACCTTGGTTTGTTTGAGTGGTATTCAACGCAAAGCGTACAGAATGGCCGTCTGGTAATCAGCTTTATCGGTAACGGTTTGAACGATGCCGACTCACAGATATTATATTTCGAAGAAGCCAAATGCTTCTCACTCTCAGAGGATTACGACATTAACTCCTCGCGCCGCCGTACCCTGAAGCTCAGTATCTGTGCCGAAGAAATAAATATTGAAGACGTACAATTTAAATCTATATAATAGCTTATGGCTACACTCTATTCAAATGAACTAAAAGCCGTTGTAATAGCCGAAGACTTCAAGGAGAGTCCAAAGAATATACTGAAGGAGAGATGCCTTACTGTTCAGCATTTTTCCTACCAATGCGAGCACAAGCGCAACAGTCAGGGCGAATATTATGGCGCACAAGAGCCGGTTATACTTAATTTCAGAGTACGTATCGGTTCTATACACCAGGCACATACCTTTTATCAGAACCTGGCAAGCAACGGGTATTACTCATACTCATTCCTGTTCAACCCAACATTCAATCAAAACCAGCGTCTGGCCGATTACGAAGACGGCATGGTAGTAGAAGGCTATGTGATTAATGTGGTTGAGACCTTTAACTCGAGCAAGAGCCAGGCTGGCGAAGACGAGCAAGTGATGCTCGATGTTCAGCTACTGGTGCGCGAGATTACCTATGTAGGTCGTGAAAACCAAAACAATCTTAGAACAATATTCATTCAATAAAAACTATTAAGCTTATGGCAATCCTCGAACTTAATTTCCACGACATTAATGTTTATGTGGATGGAAAAGACACTGTAAAAGCTGGCACACTTAAGCTTCTGTCGAACCAGCAGGATGCAGGTGTGGTAGACTTTGAGACTTCAAAAAGTGCCATATATATTAAAGGAAAAAACGACAAGGTAAACCGCTACGAGTTCTACATCGAGAAGCTCGACTTTACCAAACAGATTTATAATCCTACCGTGATTTCAACCGAAATCTTCGTGTACCCGCTCACCACCACGCAGGGCCCCGAGGAATGGGTACCCATCATGAAAGACGAACTGGAAAAGCTGTTTTACAACCATCGTGTATCACTCTATTCGGTTGATGGCAGCAACAGTAGAGAGATTGGCGGCGACTATTTCGTAGGCGAGATTGAGCCACATTACAAAAAACTGTCGATGTCTATCACATTCAATATATACAGTCTCGACAAGAAACTCGATATCTCGCAGAACAGCCGCTCCTTTGTGGCTCAGAAACTCTGCGATGACATTCTTAAAAGCCAGCTTAAGGATTTTACCGATCCTTACGACCCTACCAAGAAACTGAGTATTGAGTGGAAAAATAACATGCACATTCTTGCTTATAAGAATAAGAAAGATGAAAGAACCGAGCATATATTCCCGTTCCTGGTTCAGTACAACGAGAGTTTTCACAAAATGCTGGTACGCACCACTAACCGCTGGGGCGAGTTCTTGTACTACGAGAACGGTTGCCTGAACATCGGCTACGAAAATAAGGTGTGCACTGAAGCTGATGAACGTGACGACTGGAGCGAACTGAACTACGGCGACATTGATGATGGCCTTGATATAGAAATGGCCGATAAGTTTACTGCCGAGGCTGCCTACGACGAGCACATCATTGATAGTAAACTGAAAAAAAGCCCTAACGAAATCCAGGGAGTCTTTGGTTGTGGACCTAAGAATGGCTTAGACTTATGGATGATGAAACAGTTCCCCAAGTTTTTCTCGAACACCGAAAGCATTCCTAAGTTTTTTGGTAACCTGATATTCGATAATCTCTATGATAGTCTTGTAGCCGAACATAACAAGAGCTATCTTGATGAAGAGTTCAACGAGAAATACTTCAGCACAAACAAACCCGTAGAGCAGTATGGCTGTGAAGACGAGCCCGACACATTCAATCAGTTTAGCGAACTGAAATCGACATATACCGATAAGAAATACCTGGGTATTCTTAACAAAGAACTACAAGCCAGTAAGAATGCAGTTTTCCTGAATTACGATACCACCTACCCCAACATGAAGGTAGGAGATATCATCAGGATATACAAAGAGGATTATATGGTGATTCTGGTTGAATGTAAAACCAAGCCCAAGCGCCTGATTGTAGTGCATAATGTAGATGTGGTTGAGGCCAGCGAATTACCACAGTTGGCATTCAGGGTTGTAGCCATTCCAAGAAACGAAGATGGCGTGTTCTACCCAGCCATATCACCTCAAGGTCATACCCGTTTCTCTGGTCCGCAGCTAGCCACGGTTACCGATGCCAACGACCCCGCCAACCAGAACCGTGTACGTATCATGTTCAACGGATGGCAGATAGAGCCCAAGGACGAAAATGGCGACCCCATTAAAATTACCGATAGCATGCGGGCAGCATCATCGCCCTGGGTAGTTTATGCCACCAGTTCGGCCAGTCAGGGTAACGGTATCTTTGGTAGGCATTATGAGGGCGACCAGGTTATCGTGGATTTTGCCCACGGCAATGTGGAGCGCCCGTATATCGTAGGAGGTCTTTCGATGAAAGGTAACAAGGTTCCTGGTGGATTGCACGAGCGTGATATCGTGCTCACATCGCCTGGCGGCCATGCCCTTCGTATCGAAGATGGCACGGGTGCCGGCCTCACAGCCTTCCTATCTGGTATTTTCGCGCCTGGTTACGACCTGCTCACAACCATTTTCCCTGATCTGTCGGGCAAGGATATATTTACCGATGCCTCTTGGCTGAACACCAACAAGAACTCAAAGAACTTCGAGGGTGGATTCCAGCTTACCGACAAGTACGGCGTTTATAACATCTCGGGCTCTACCGATGGCCGCAACGTATCTGTCAATTCGCCTTGGGGCGATATCAACTTGAATGCCTTTACAGGCATCACTATTTCGGCTCCCAATGGCGACGTAACCATCAAGGGTAAGAACGTGAAGATTCAGGCTGGTAACAACCTCGAACTGGTATCAGGAACCAACGTATCGCGTAAACTGGTACAGTCAAAAGATACCATGCCAGGCAATTTAACCACCTTCATGGCAGATATGGCTCTTCAGGTAGCCAAGAAATTTGCCGAGAAGGTTGAATTTGTTGATCTCTCGTTTGTAAGAGCAACCGCCGAAGTGATATTCTACCCTGTAGAAGGTGCGCTCACCGTCAAGTCGAACCGCTTCCTGAAGCTCGAAGCCGGTAAGGGCAAGTGCGATTATCCAGCCACAGCCTACAAGGATCAGGCCACTATCGACAAGATGAATGATAAGATTGAAGAAGACGACCTGCGACCAGGTCTGCGCCTGAGGGCTGGAGTTGTTCAGCTTATACAGAAGGTTGGTTCTATAGCCACCGAAATTGACAGAGAATATAAGAATCTTTATAACGCATGCGTACAGTTACATACTGGTAATAGCGGACTTAAGTCTATGATTAGCAGAAATCGCAGATACCGGAATAAAGCAGACAAACGGGAATATTGCAAAAATGCAGACAAAATTATTGAAACGATATGGCAGAATCCTGACACCGAACTGCAGGAAAACGATATATTTGTTGCCGGCGAATTCGATGCGAATGACATAAACGATGTTTCTAATTTCGCCGTAAACAATTATGGTTTGAACTTACGTGGAACGGATGCGGAAAAGAAGCAATTAGTCGTCGACTTAAGAAAGAGGGTTAGAGCCGAAATCACCCAAAAGGCCAATGAGCTTCGAAAAGCTATAGCCAAATTAGCTGCATTCATTGATAAGTCGTATACACGATTGGAGATGACCAAGAAGATCGGACGAGTAGACACATCGTATATGCCAGCTAATTACAAGGACGTTATGACGGCAGCCTTCTCGAAGGACAAGCTGGGCGACACCTTCTACCACAAGGCGAAAGCAGGCAACCGTAGCGCTCTTAATGCCGTATTAGGCGACAATGATCTGGCTGACGAGCTGAAGGCACTTAAGCGCAAGGCAGCCATTCTGTTATTAGAGGGATTGGGCTTTAGAGACGATTGGCGCTCAAAGACTGTTTCGATAGTAAATGCACGTTATGATGCCAACGTTCGACCACCAATGGCCCAGCGTGTTGATGTGGAGGCGCCACGAGTATTTAACGAAAGCGACGTTATTAATCCGCTTAAGTGGTCGTACTATGTACGTTCCATCACAAGCGTGCCCAAGCTCTCGCCTATCGAATCCAAGACAGCCAAGCTCAAAGAGGCAGCACTTGATGAACTGAAAAGAGCTGTTGATTGGGAGGACATGCAGTTCTTGGCCCATCCACGCGAAGACAACTGGTCATGGGGCGAAGCCAAACAGGGTGGCATCTTGTTTAACTACAAGGGTAACACCTATAATCTGAAGAACGATATTGCAAAAATAGAGGGTACGACGAAGGAGAATCTGACAACTACCGACGATGGCGACGCAGTGAATGGTGAGGTTAATCAGTTCCTTACCGAGATCAGGGCCACAATCATGGCATTAACAGCTCCCCCACAACCCTAATTGAATAACCCAAAAACAATACAACTATGGGATATATTTTTGACGACTGGAAGAAAATCCTAGATACGTACCAGGAGTGCGTTGAGAAAGAGCTCGAGGAAATTCATCAGCAAAAAGCTGAGGTTCAGCAGATAAAGGCGGATATCTTTAACCGCCTCGACAGCGGACTCTATTATCATAGCAACGAGCGTATCGTTATCTCGGCTCCTGAGATAGTGATAGGAAATGTCGATAAGAGCGGCGACCTTAGTGGCGGTATGGGCCGCGTAGTGATTAAAGGCAGCGACATCAAGCTCGAGGGTGTTGGCGAGTCGGGCAGTATTACCTCACGCGCCCCCAGCATCCGTCAGGTGGCTGTTAACCCTGGTACCGACGGTATGGAGAATGTGGTTTGCGACACCTCCGAGATTGTGTCGCAGGCTTGTAACATTGTGATGCATAGCAGCGATAGCAAGGATGTGTTCTCGCAGAAGGCAGAAAGTGCCGGTCGTGGCGGAATCTGGATTCATGCCGACCAGGACTTGAATATCGAGGCGGCTCTAACTAACGACAAACGAAAAGAGACTATCGAGGCTCAGGTATCAATACTCACCGAACAGGCCACCAACCTGAAGAATCAGTTGAAAGCCTGCAAGGACGATGTGGATACCGTTTTCAAGCAGATGAACGCCCTGCTTACGATCGAGGATGAGAAGAATGGTGCCAAGGACTATGCGCTGCATGTAAACATGGTTGACTTAGACGAACTGCATCAGCAGATGGACGAAACGCTCCCATCTCTTTATCAGTCAACCATGATGTTTATCCGTACAGTATCGCAGCTGGCCGAGGTTAACCGCAAGAAGAAGGCACTTGAGGAGGAAAAGAAAGCCCTGAAGAGTACCGACGACTTTAAGCAGAAGACCACAGGTGCCCAGATGAACATCTCGGCCGAGAAAATCATCATGGCAACCAACGATGGTGATGGCAACATACATACCAACGACGAGGCAGGCATTGTTATCAATACCCCACGTATGAATATGAACATGACCGACGAGAATGGTAAACTGGTTGAAAAAGGCGGTCTGGGCATCACGGCTCAGAATGTGAACATCTCTACCCTTAACCCTTCCGACGACAATATGGAGCTTGCCGCCACAGGTAGCGTGAACATCCAGTCGAAGGACATCAGTTTCGAGGCTATGGACCTGAAGCGCAGCGATGTTTCTATTCAGGAAAAGCAGCTTACCGATGACGGCATCATCAGCATGACGGCCAAAACCATCGAGGTATCAACTGCCAACCCGCAGAATGTGGAGCGCGACAAAGATGGCAAGCTTACCAAGGGCGACTTTGTGGGCACAGGCGATGTGATTATCAAGTCGAAGACTGTTACCTTAGAGAGTCTCGACTACGAGGTGGCTGATGGCAACCTGAAGACCAAGGCACTTACCAAGGATAGCAAACTGTCAGTACGTACAGAGAAAACCGATATCCTGTCGGCCGATGCCGAGGGCAAGGCTACGGGTAGCTTCAGCGTTAACGCCAAGGCCGTCAGCGTTAAGTCGATGGATGTAGATAAGGAGAAGCTTACCGATAGCGCACTCGCTGCAGGCAGCACCATGACGCTGGTATCCGAGAAGATGTACGTAGGCTCTAAGTCGAAGGACATCAAAAGCAAGAAGATTCAGGCTCAGACCGAAGAGCTTGGACTGTTTGCCGATAAGACGCTCGAGGCCCAGCAGGGCGAAGCCAAGGCCGTACTGCAGCTGGCCGATGGCAATGCCGCCCTTTCAGGCAGCAAGACGCAGGTTTATGGCGATACCACCATCAACGCCAAGACCGAGGTTAAGGGCGAGCTTAAAGCACCCAAGCTATCAGGCGACAGCATCGAGGCTAAGAGTGCCTTCAAGTCGCCAAACATCAGCGATGGTATGGCCGCAGGTGGTGGCGGTGGCGGTGGCAGTCTGAGCGCTAAGCTTAAAACCGAGGATGCCCCTAAAGAATAGTTAATTACAAACCACGTAATTTTATAGATATGAGAAGATCAGCACTTAATGAGTTCGACAAGTTGGGACAACAGCTCTCAACCCAGGTCACTTTAATGAAATATCGTTTCATGAACCTCTGTATCACATCCGATCCGGTGGCCCTGCTGCCCATCCAGGTGTTTATAGAGGGCGAGCCGAAACATCTTGAGGATTGTGCCACCATCGGCAAGAGCGACGATTACCATTTCGAAATCCTGCCCAAGTACGATGAGGATATGAAGAGCATTATGCAGGCATTTTTGCGCGCCCACCCCGAGTTTAAGCAGGAGATAAAAAACATGGAGGTTGAAAGCCGCGATGCTAACGGCAATCCTCAGAATATTGATGTGCACTATCTGCAGCTTACGATGCCCGAGGTTAACGACGACCGTTACGATGCGTTAAATCAGGGCGTAAAGGCTGTGTACGATGTATGCAAAGCCCAGATGGAAGCCATTAACGCCACAGCAAAGCCCAAGTTTGCCGAAATGTTACAGGTGGAGAGCGAGGCTGACCAGAAAAAGATGAACGACGCTCTTGACCATCAGAAGAAGCAATGGGACGAACAGCGCGAGAAACTCTATCAGGAAAAGCTGAAAGAGATTGACGATGCCCACAACAAGTGGCTGACCGATCAGATGACCAGCAGTCAGGAACGCCAGGAGCACGAGGATGCACAAGGCGAAGAGGCTGCCCTCTCTATGCGTATGTCGCCCGAATAGAATTTAATCTATAGCTAAAACAATAAGTGATATGAAAAAGTCTATTAAAATTTTGATTGGTATCATGACATTCATGACCATGATGGGTAGTTGCAAGAAGGATATGTACGATCCTTCTACATCCGACCCTGTTGAGATTTACAAGCAAAAGTTCAAGCAGTATGTAGGTGGCGAGATCAGTAGCAAGCAGCGCTGGGGTTTCGAGCGTAATCCTGTAGTAGCCAAAACGCGTGCTGCCGAAAAGGCTACTGTAGTGTATAACGAAACGTACACCAACGAGTTCTACGATAGCTACTTCCAGACGGTCATGGCGTATTTCCCTGAGGGTCAGGCTTTAAATCAGCCAGATTATAGCAGCTACGAGTTCCACGAGCGTGCCACCTGGAGTAATGTGCAGCTGATTTACACCAACACCAGTGCCGACGACGAGATTGGATTGTACTATTACGATCCTACTACCGAGACCTTTAATGACACCACCAGGATTGTGATGATAGATGGTATACAGAACAAGGTTTCTACATACTATGAATACACCTTCTGGGAAGATGGCAGCCGATGGGTTAAAAACGATACTGCCTATCTCGGCTACGATTATTGGACCAACCGTGGTGCCAAGCGCATGAAGGCGCACACATTCACCATCACGATGAATCCCAATTACTACTTTGGTTTCTACGTCAAGAATCGCACCACAGGCAAGACCTACCACACCAATAAGTTCCTGAACGAGAACGAGGCTGAGGCAGGTGGATTGGTTGATGAGAAAGGCAACATTACCAATGGCTACGTGTTTGGTTTGAGCGACGACGACCAGCCTGGCTGCGAGATTCTGCTTTCGATGATGAAGGTGGGCGAAGGCGGCATGTATCCAGTGCCCATCGGGCCCGAGAAGCCCACCCTGCCTTACCAGCGCATTATCTGCGAGGATTTGAACGTAACGGTTGGCAATGCCAACAGCGATACCGACTTCGACTTCAACGACATCGTGATTGATATCGCGCTAACCGACGAGGGCGTGTCGTGCATTCTGCAGGCCGCTGGTGCCACGCTGCCCATACGTATCAATGGCGACAACGAGCTTGAAGTACACAAGCTGTTTGGCGTATCCAACAACATCATGGTTAACACCGATGCCGAGAAACATGGCCAGAGTGGTGCTACCAAGGATCCTGTAGCTTTTGATATCAAGGGCAACTTCAGCTCGATAGATAAAGTAAAGATCGAGGTGTTCAGGAACAACATGTGGATTGAGCTTACAGCACCTCCAGGCGATGCTGCCAGTAAGATTGCCGTAGGTACCGACTTTGAGTGGCCTTACGAGCGACAGAGCCTGAAGGAGAAGTATCCCGACTTCCCCAAATACGCCACCGACTATGAGAACGTGGACGACTGGTGGAAACACCATACCAACTAACAATACGATTTAAGACGATATGAAAAAGTATTCGCTCATGCTGATTATTGTAGCCGCCATACTGCTCGAGGTAATGGGGGCTGCACAGTATTTCCTGGCCCAGCGTGGTACCAGGGATGAACTCTTAGTAAAGGCCCAGCGCGATATGGACCAGAGCCAGCGCGTGGCCATGGTAAAAGCCGAGGTAGAGAGTGCCGTTAGGAACATTCATGGCGAAGCCGAAAGAGCCATTGGCGATCCTAACCGCTACTACGTGATTGCTACCCAGATGGTAAAAAACAATCCGCACATTGTGGGTGCTGGTATCGCCTTCCGTCCTTATTACTACAAGGACAGGGGCAACGACGGACTGTTTGCGCCGTACTGTTACGACGAGCAACCCGACGTGACGCTGAAGAAAAAGAAAACGGGCGCACCACAAACCAGAGCCACACTCCTACCCTTCGACTATACCGATCGCGAATGGTTCAACAAGCCCTTGGCCGATGGCAAAAACCTGTGGACAGCGCCATACGTGGATCAAGGCGGTACGCACATTATCATGTGTACCTACGTGATGCCAATTCGCGACAAGAAGGGTGAAGCAGTGGGCGTATTCTTTGCCGATGTGCCGATGGAGGACGTATCGCTACTCTCGATAAACATCCAGGAGGGTCTCACCCAAAGCAGGGTGATACTCTTCGCCATCCAGATAGCCAGTCTGTTTATTATCGGCATCATCGTATGGCTGGCCTTTAAAGCCTTCAGTAAATACAAAGAGCAGGTGGTGGATCCAGAGAAAGAGCAGCTGGTTAAACATAACGAGAAGCTACGCCATGTCAATCGTCGACTCACCGAACGTAACTTAGACTTGGCAAAGAAGCTGGAAGCCCTGCGCTCCCAGCTCCCCGACGCCAATGTATGATTGTAACCACCATTTACAGCTAGCACC
>JAEEGL015881708.1_pt1 | contig 30946 bp, 19 predicted proteins | sample 9134231 | NCBI WGS metagenome assembly JAEEGL01 (sample SAMN16246548, study PRJNA631951) | gut metagenome | biome: gut microbiome; feature: rumen; material: fiber-attached | host: Bos | place: Iran: Karaj | collected 2018-10
CATCCAGCCGCTTCTGAACGAAGGCGCCGCGAAAGAAGACATTGCCGCCTCGGTATTTCAGTCCGTGGTCAATCAGACCATCAGCGGCCTTGCCTGCGGCCGCCGCATCGAGGGCAACGTCGCGTTTCTCGGCGGCCCGCTCAACTACCTGCCGGAACTGCGCAAACGGTTTATCGAAACGCTGGCACTCCGGCCGGACCAGGTGATCCATCCCGATAATTCACATTTGTTCGTGGCCATGGGCGCCGCGTTTGCCGCCGGCGAAAAGGATAAAGGGCTTGAGCCGGAGCCGCTGCGTATATCGGATATTCTGGCGCGCCTGCCGGACGTGCTGAAGATCCAGGCTTCCGAAGTCGGCCGGCTGCGGCGGCTGTTTGAGAATGACGCTGAATATGAGGAATTCAAACGGCGTCACGCTGAAGAACGCGCGCAATACGGCGTGCTGGAAGATTATTCCGGGCCGGTGTATCTGGGCATTGACGCCGGCTCGACGACAACGAAAGCAGTATTGACCGGCAGCGACGACCGCATATTGTACACGTATTACGGCAGCAATTTCGGCAGCCCGTTTGACTCTGCGCTGAAGATTCTGCGGGACGTATATGCTAAGCTGCCGGAGGGAGCGTATATTTCCGGCTCCTGTGTGACCGGGTACGGCGAGGGCCTGATAAAGGCCGCGCTGCGTACGGATCTGGGCGAGATCGAGACAGTGGCGCATTACCGGGCCGCGGAACATTTCCTGCCGGGTGTGGAGTTCATTCTGGACATCGGCGGTCAGGACATGAAATGTCTGAAAGTGCGCGACGGCGTGATCCAGAGCATCATGCTGAATGAAGCGTGCTCTTCCGGCTGCGGTTCATTTATTGAAGCGTTTGCCACCACGCTGGATCTGAAGGTCTCCGAGTTTGCCGCAGAGGCGCTGAAGGCGGATAATCCGGTGGATCTGGGCAGCCGCTGCACTGTGTTTATGAACTCCCGCGTCAAACAGGCGCAGAAGGAAGGCGCCAGCGTGGCGGATATCTCCGCCGGCCTGTCATATTCGGTCATCAAAAACGCGCTCACTAAAGTTATTAAAATACGGTCGCCCGAGGAGTTGGGCGAGAAGATCATCGTGCAGGGCGGCACGTTCTATAATGACGCGATCCTGCGCTGCTTCGAATTGATTTCGGGGCGGGAAGCGGTGCGGCCGGATATCGCGGGGCTGATGGGGGCGTACGGATGTGCGCTGATCGCCCGCCGCGAATTCGGCGCGGAGCCGGAACGGCGCTCGAGTGTTCTGAGTCCGGAAGAAGCGCAGACTATAAAAGCAGAGACCCGCAAGCTGCGCTGCGGCGGCTGTACTAATAACTGCCTGCTCACGATCAGCCGGTTTTCCAGCGGCGCGCGGTACGTAACGGGCAACCGCTGCGAAAAAGGCGATGTTGCCACCTCCGCGGCGCAGAAAGTACATGCGCCGGATCTGTTTGATTATAAATACAAACGGCTGTTTGAGCATTACCGGCCTCTGGAACCGTGGGACGCGACCCGCGGCGAGATCGGGATACCCCGAGCGCTCAACATGTATGAAAACTATCCGTTCTGGTTCACGTTCTTTACGACGCTGGGGTTCCGGGTGGTGTTGTCCGCGCCGTCTTCCAAGGAACTGTTTGCGCTGGGTATGGACACGATCCCGTCCGAATCCGTGTGCTATCCGGCGAAATTGACCCACGGCCATATCAGCTGGCTGCTTAAGCAGGGGATCAGACGTATCTTTTATCCCTGCATTCCGTATGAGGTCAAAGAGGACGAAAAAGCTAACAATCACTACAATTGTCCCATCGTCACATCGTACCCGGACGTGATGCGCGCCAACATCGACGCGCTGCGGGACCCGGAGATCGAGTACCTGCATCCGTTCCTGCCGTTGTACGACCGCAAACGCATGGCTGAGCGCCTCGCCGAAGAGTTTCCGGATATACCGGCCAAAGAGATCCGAACCGCCGTTCAGGCCGCATACAAAGAGGATGAAGCGTTTCACCGGGACGTGGCGGACAAGGCCCTGGAAATTATGAAATATGCCGCAGAAAACGGGCTCAAGTGTGTGGTGCTGGCGGGGCGGCCGTATCATATTGACCCGGAGATCAACCACGGCATACCGTCAATGATCGCCGGCTTCGGCATGTGCGTGCTCACGGAGGATTCGGTTGCCCGACTGGGCGGTCTGCACACTCCGATCCGCGTGGTCAATCAATGGTCGTACCACTCGCGCCTCTACCGCGCCGCCGACTTCGTGCGTACGCGGGATAACTTTGAACTGATCCAGCTGAATTCGTTCGGCTGCGGTCTGGACGCGGTAACCACCGATCAGGTGGACGAGATCCTGCACTCCGCCGGAAAGATATACACCTGCCTGAAGATCGATGAAGGTTCAAACCTGGGTGCCGCGCGTATACGCGTCAGATCGCTCAAGGCGGCCATGACGGAGCGGGACCGCCACTCGATACCCTCAGAGTATAAAAATGCCTCCTACGCCGCGCCAAGGGCCTTATTTACGAAACGGATGCGCAAGGAGTATACGATACTGGCGCCGCAGATGTCCCCGATCCATTTCGAGTTCGTGCAGGAGGCGTTCCGGACCCACGGATACAACTTTGTGATACTCCCGTCTGACGACCGGACGGCGATCGACGAAGGACTGAAATATGTCAATAACGATGCCTGTTTTCCCAGCATCCTGGTGGTGGGTCAATTCGTTGAAGCGCTCAAGTCCGGTAAATACGACACGGACCGCACCGCGCTGATGATCACGCAGACGGGGGGCGGCTGCCGGGCCACCAACTATATTGCCTTCATGCGCAAAGCGCTGAAAGATATGGGATTGTCCCATATTCCGGTGATCTCGCTGAGCGCGGGCGGGATCGAGACCAACCCCGGGTTTAAGATCACTCCCGGTCTGCTGCTGTCCGGCATCCAGGCGGTCTGCTACGGCGACCTGCTGATGCGCGTGCTTTATCAGACCAGGCCGTACGAAGCCGTGCCCGGCAGCGCCGATGCGCTCCATGCTAAATGGAACGCAAAGATACTTAAAGCGCTGAAACGCCCGGATCTGATCCGGTTCAGCCGTATCGTGCGCGGTATCGTCAAAGATTTCGACGCGCTGCCGCTGCGGGACGTCGTTAAGCCGAGAGTCGGACTTGTGGGGGAGATACTGGTCAAATTCCATCCCACCGCCAATAATAAGGTCGTAGAGCTTGTGGAGGCGGAAGGCGGCGAGGCCGTGATGCCGGATCTGCTGGATTTCATGCTGTATTCCGCGTACAACTCCATTTTCAAGCACCGCAAGCTCGCGGAATCCGCCCGGGGCGAACGTACGGCCAAACTTGTGATACGTGCACTGGAGGCGGTGCGGCGTCCGATCCGGCGCGCGCTTGCCCGCAGCGCCCGTTTTGAGCCGCCGAAAACCATCTATCAGCTCGCGGACATGGCCAAAGAAATACTTTCTTTAGGAAATTGTACCGGAGAGGGTTGGTTTTTGACGGCGGAAATGGTAGAATTAATACATGCCGGTGCGCCGAACATCATCTGCATGCAGCCTTTTGCGTGTCTGCCCAACCATGTGACCGGCAAAGGCATGATAAAAGAACTGCGCAGGCAGTATCCCGGCTCGAATATCGTGGCCGTTGACTATGACCCCGGCGCGTCCGAGGTCAATCAGCTCAACCGCATCCGGCTGATGCTCGCCACGGCGTTCCGGAACCTGGAATCCCGTACTGCCGGCGGCAGCGCCCCGGCTGATGATAATAACGGCGCGGACAACGCGCGAGGTTGCTGAATATGAAAAAATCCAAGGATGTAAGACTTATATTTGCGCTTCTGGCGTTTGAACTGCTGACGGTCGCGATATTGTCCGTCATAGCAGTTGGCAGGTACGGCGGCAATGCTGATGCCGGCACCAGGTGCAGTTCGATCGGTTCCCGCAGCGCCGCCGACGCGATATTTCCGGATTCCGCGGTGCTCAAGGTGGGCGGCGAAATTGCCCCCGTAACGCCCGCGCCGGCTAAGCCTGTAAATACGCCTGCCGGCAACGCTACGCCCGGACCTACCGCCACGCCCGAGCCCGAGTTGTTCAATTATTACTCATTTAATTTCAGTGAAAACGGTTATATTATAACCAAGCAGGTAGTTCCGGAAGACGGCTTCACCGGTGACGCGCTGGTCGTGGACGGCATACCGGACGATAAATTTACGATTCCTACTAAAAGCTCTTTTATCAATATCAGCGGCGTCGGCATCGAAAATGAGTACGTGAACAAGCCGCTGCCGCTTCGCGAGATCTTCGCCGAACCGCTCAAACTGCGCCGCTTCACGCCGGAAGGCAGTGCTCAGTTCGTAGTCTTTTATACGCATACTTACGAGGGCTATTGTCTGACCGAAGAAGAGCAGCTGCACGAGAAGCGCTGGTATACGTCGGAGGACAACGCTTCCAACGTCGTGGCTGCCGGCACCGCGCTGTACGACCGGCTTGACTTGCTGGGCATCCGCGGCGTCAATAACACCACGGTCCACAACGACGGTAAAGACGCGCTTAAATCCTACGAACTCAGCATCGTCACGCTGGCCGGGGAACTCGAGGCGAATCCCGATACGAAGTTCGTGGTGGATGTGCACCGCAACGGCTACGGCAAACTGTACAAAGGCAAATTGTACGGACCTACGGCGGAACTGAATGACGAAAAGTATGCGAAGCTGATGTTCGTTATCGGCCTGGATTACGACAGCAGCAAAGGCGAATACGTATATGAGAATAACCCGTACTGGAAGGAAAACTTCAAGCTCGTATTCCTGCTGATACAGAAGCTGGAGGAAAAGGTGCCCGGCATATCCAGCGGCATCGCGCTGCGCAAGACGCCGTACAATCAGGGGCTGGCGCCGAACTCGCTGCTGGTGGAGGTGGGATTCGAGGGCAATCTCGTTTCCGAAGCCCAGCGCTCGGCGGAGGTGCTGGCGGAGGTGCTGGCGGAAGTATACAGTTGAGCGCCGCTGCGGCAATTAATTACTGACAGGTTGAGACAGATGGCAGACAGAGATAAGATACGAAACTTTTGCATAATTGCCCACATCGATCACGGCAAATCCACGCTGGCGGACCGCATTCTGGAAATGACGGGCGTATTGACCGCGCGCGAGATGGAAGATCAGGTTTTGGACAACATGGACCTGGAGCGCGAACGGGGCATCACCATCAAGGCGCAGGCGGTGCGGCTCAATTATAAAGCCTCCGACGGCAACGAATATGTGTACAACCTGATCGACACTCCCGGCCACGTGGACTTTAACTACGAGGTGTCCCGCACATTGTCCGCGTGCGAAGGCGCGGTGCTGGTGGTGGACGCGTCTCAGGGCATAGAGGCGCAGACGCTGGCCAACGTGTATCTGGCAATTGACCACAATTTGGAAGTCGTGCCGGTGATCAACAAGATCGATCTGCCCGCGGCGCAGCCGGAAGTGGTGCGCAAAGAGATCGAAGACGTGATCGGTCTGCCGGCGGACGATGCGCCGCTGATCTCCGCCAAAGTCGGTATCGGCATCGAAGAAGTGCTGGAACAGATCGCGCAGAAGATCCCCGCGCCGCAGGGTGACGAGACCGCGCCGCTCAAAGCACTGGTATTTGACTCGTATTATGACGCTTACCGTGGCGTTATCGTGTATGTTCGTATCGTGGACGGCAGCGTCAAACGCGGCGACACGATACGCTTTATGTCCACGGGCAACGAATACACTGTCACCGAAGTCGGGTTCTTCAAGCCCGGCACACTGCTGCCGGCGGCGGAGATCTCCGCGGGCGAGGTGGGATATATTGCCGCCGCGATCAAGGATATCACGGATGCAACTGTTGGCGATACGGTGACGCTGAAAGACCGTCCGGCGGCGGAACCGCTTCCGGGCTACAAAGCCGTGCAGCCGATGGTATTCTGCGGTATCTATCCGGTGGACGGCGCGGACTACGACGCGCTGCGGGACGCGCTGTTTAAGCTGAAGCTTAATGATGCTTCACTCACATTTGAGCCGGAAACGTCCCAGGCGCTGGGCTTCGGCTTCCGCTGCGGTTTCCTGGGGCTGCTGCATCTGGAGATCATTCAGGAACGGTTGTCGCGGGAATTCGACCTGGATCTGCTCACCACGACGCCCAGCGTTATTTACTACGTGTACCTGACTTCCGGCGAAGTGATCACACTGGACAACCCGTCCAATTTCCCGGATGTTTCGACTATCGAACATATCGAGGAGCCGATGGTGCGGGGGACAATAATGACGCCCAAGGAGTACGTGGGCAATATCATGGAACTCTGCACCGACCGCCGCGGCGAGTTCGTCAATATGGACTACCTGGAGGAAACGCGCGTCGTATTGACGTTCAACCTTCCGCTTAACGAAGTTATTTACGACTTTTTTGACGCGCTGAAGTCGCGCACGCGGGGCTACGCGTCGCTGGATTACGAGCTGATCGGCTACCGGCCTTCCAAACTGGTCAAACTTGATATAATGCTGAACGGGCAGATCGTGGATGCGTTGTCCTTCATCGTGCATGAGGAGAAGGCGTACGGCCGCGCGCGGAAGATCGCGGAGAAACTGAAAGACGTTATTCCGCGGCATCAGTTCGAGATCCCGATCCAGGCGTGCATCGGGGGCAAGATCATTGCCCGCGAGACGGTCAAGGCGTACCGGAAGGACGTGCTGGCGAAGTGCTACGGCGGCGATATCACGCGTAAGAAAAAGCTGCTGGAAAAGCAGAAGGAAGGCAAGAAGCGCATGCGTCAGTTCGGCAATGTGGAGGTGCCGCAGGAGGCATTCCTGACGGTGCTGAAGCTGGACAGCGATAACTGATCGGTTGCAGGTTTCGAGTTTCAAGTTTTAAGTTTTAAGTTTTAAGTGTTAAGTTTTAAGTGTTAAGTGTTAAGTTTGAAGTGATAAGTGATAAGCTGCTGATCCCGGGTCTGTATGTACATGTGCCGTTCTGCGTGAAAAAGTGCAGATACTGTGATTTTTTATCTTTTGGCGCAGACGAATGCCGTAAAAAATACGGAAATGATGTGATCGCACGATATTTCAGTTCACTGGATCCACAGCTGGACGCGATCTCGGTCTGTTCGAATGCGGCCGGCGAATTTCTGCCGCGGGAAGTGGAATTGCCGTTTAGATATGATACAATTTATATTGGCGGCGGCACGCCGGGACTGGTGGATGCGGAATTGATCGCCCGGTTACTGGACAGGCTGACAACGGTCTTTACGATCGAGCCTGACGCCGAGATCACAATTGAAGTCAATCCGTGCACCGTCACCGCCGACAAACTGCGCGCGTACCGTGGGGCAGGCGTCAACCGCCTCAGCATGGGTGTTCAAAGCCTTTCCGACCGGCTGCTCGGCATCCTGGGCCGTGCGCATTCAGCTGAGACCGCGAAACGGGCAGTAGAGCTCGCGGTCAATTATTTTGATAACATCAATCTGGATTTTATATTCGGGATCCCGGGAGTGCGGGAGTTGTCTTCGGCTGCGCCGCAGTCGATGCGGGAAGTGAGCGATTGCCTGCGTTTTGCGGTGGACAATGATATTGCCCACGTGAGTTTCTATAGTCTAATTATCGAACCCGGAACAGAGTTGTACCGGATGCGGGAAAGGCAAGAACTGATCGAGCTGCCGGATACGGAAGAACGGGCAATGTATAATGAAATTCGCAGTTTTTTGTCGGATAACGGCTATATTCAATACGAAATATCCAATTTTGCCAAACCCGGTCTCGAGAGCCGGCATAATCTGAAATACTGGAGCGGCGCGCCGTATACCGGCCTGGGTCTCGGGGCAGTGTCATTTCTGCCGGTCAACGATGACTCCGGCAGTTTTCTGCGCTTCCGGCAGAGCGACGATTTGAACAGGGGGACAGACCCGTGTTCAATAGGAACTGGGTATGAGATCCAGGAGCGGCTCGATGTTCAAGCGCGAAAACGGGAATACATGATGCTGGGATTTCGGAAGCTTACCGGGCCGGACCCGGAGGAGTACAGACGTTTATTCAGCGGTGCGTCGTTTGAGTCGGATTTCAGTACCGAACTGGATTCTTTGCGAAATCAGGGATTAATTGATGCGGGTAATCATTTAACTACACAGGGGCTTGATTTTGCCAACGAGATCTTCATGATGTTTATTTGACCGGTTTGGCAGGTGCGGAAATGCGGTACGACTTGATCGGAATCAGAGAATTTGCGGAGGTGCTGACGCGCGAATGCGGGTTGACCGCAGGGGGTATTCTCTCAAATCGCAAAGCATTGGAAGGCGCACGCTTGCACCATCATGTGCAGAAACGGTTGACTGCGGAACATGACTGTTTTATGGCAGAAAAGGCAGTTTTGTATACTGTAAAGCTGGAGTGGTTGACGGAATATAAAAGCAATGGACTGTCAAGCAATTTTGCCGACAGCGGTATTGACCCGGCGGAATTTATGCTCGAAGGGCGTATTGACGGCGTTTATAAAGATGGCGACACGACGGTGATTTGCGAGATCAAAAGTGCGGACGAACATCCGGCTTCAGCCGCGAAGGCCCATTATCTTCAGGCAGCCGTGTACGCGTTCATCGAATCCCGTGAACTGCCTGCGGATGCCAAACTGCGGATCGATATTATTTATGGTCTGTATTCGGATCATGACGATCTGAAAATATACTCGTTTGCTGAAACTCCGGAGAGTGTTTCACGGTTTTTGCGACCGTATGCGGTCCGTTACGGCTGTTTTGTCCGGCTGATGAACGTTCACAACGACCGGATCCGTCAACAATTGCGGGAATTGCCGTTTATATTCGATCGCTTCCGGGAAGGCCAGCGGCGGCTGTCGGTCAATGTTTACAACACGTTAGCGCCTTTTGACGGCAGTGTACTGTTGTGCCAGGCGCCCACCGGTATCGGCAAGACTGCGGGCACGCTTTATCCCGCGCTGAAAGCGATGCGTTTCTCAGACGGCGAAAAATCTGCGATCTTTTATTTTACCGCTCGCGGTGAAGGCGCGCGGCCTCCGTTTGACGCGCTTAAACTCGCTGGTCAAAACGCCGGGGAACTGCGTTATTGTGTCCTAACGGCTAAAGATAAGATATGCTCTTTCGAAGCCGCAGCCGGCGGTTCGGGCAATAACCGCGATTTTAAATGCGATCCGGATAATTGTGACGCGGGCCGGGAGCATTACGACCGTGTTGACGCCGCGATTCAGGAGGCAATACTTGGACCCGAACGCTGTTTTGACCGCCGGTTTATTTCAGAACTTGCCCGCAAACACTGTGTCTGTCCCTTCGAACTGATGCTGGACCTGTCCGAATTCTGCGACGTAATAATCTGCGACTACAACTATCTGTTCGATCCCGAAAGCTTTCTGCGCCGCTATTTCGAGGGTAAAGGCGGTCAATTCTTTTTCCTCATTGACGAAGCCCACCAGCTCCCGGAACGGGTGAGGTCGATGTACTCCGCCTATCTCAACGCCTCCGATTTTGCAAAACTTGCCAAAGGCAAAAAACGCCTGCGCATCGGCAAAAACTGCCTCAAGACTGCCGAGTTTATTGAACAGGGGTCAGACCTGCTTTTTGAACAGGGGACAGACCCGTGTTCAAAAGAGCCGGTGCCGGGCGGACTGCTTTCGAAAGAGTTTCTACAGCAGCTTGACCAGTTCACCAATGCCGCGGCGGAGTATCTGGAATCGCACGAAAACGATGCTTTGCGGTTGCAATATTTTGATGTTTTGCACTTTATGAAAATGCATGAGGTCGCCAAAGACGGCGGATTTACGCTGCGAACGACCGGCGAAGAAGGCGATCGTACTGTTTCGCTCGTGTGTATTGACCCTGCGCGAATAATTCATGATAAATGCGCTCTTGGCCGCGGGACCGTTTTGTTTTCGGGGTCATTGCTGCCCGCAAACTATTATTCCGGGCAACTGGGTTATCCCGACGCTCCGTTCGTACAGTTCGAATCGCCGTTTCCGCAGGAAAATCTGCTCGTGCTCGCGGCGACCGGCTTCGACACCCGTTATAAATACCGCGCCGATTCATACGGCCGGTTGGCCGCTTTTATCGTAGCCCTCGGCACCGCGTTAAAAAAAGGCAATTACATCGTTTACTTCAATTCGTATTCCTATCTGGAATCCGTGCTCGAACTGATCCCGGAAGACTTCCGGGAGGGCTGCGTTTTTGTGCAGCCGCGCAGTTCGGACGCTGCGCTGCGGAAAGAATTTCTCGACGGCTTCAGGCAGGAACCGGACGGGCTGAGGCTGGGATTCTGCGTGCTCGGCGGCAATTTCTCCGAAGGCGTCGATCTGCCCGGCACCCGGCTCTCCGGCACGCTCATCGTGGGCACCGGGCTGCCGCAGGTGGGGGACAATACCGAACTTATGCGCTCGTACTACGAATCGCAGCAGGAAGGATCCGGCTATAATAATGCCTATTTTTATCCCGGCATCAACAAAGTCATCCAGGCTGCCGGCCGCGTCATCCGCACCGAGACCGACCGCGGGTTCGTGCTGCTTATTGACCGGCGTTACCGATTTTACGATCACCGGGCCGCGCTGCCCGCGTCCTGGCAGCTCGAAGCGTATTCGAATGAGCAAAAAATCATCGACAGAATAGTTGCTTTTATCTCTCAAATTTGATAGAATAAAGATGATTGGTGCTTATCCGATCTTACGTACAGAAAGGTGGGTCATGAATTGCCTCAAATCAAGTATGACGAACTTTTTGACGAAGATTCATTTGTAAAAACGCTGGTACTGGCACGGGGCGACGGACTCGGCGATACCTCCGGCGACAGCCTCGTTACCGGCTACGGTACGCTGGGTGAGCGGCTCGTTTTTGCGGCCGTTGACGAATCATCCGGTACGGGAGCGCTGCACGGCAGGAACTTTTCCGACAGAGTGATCCGAACTTTGGAGGCTGCGGTCGTGCACGGCGCCCCTTTTATTATGTGCCTGGGCGGTTCATCCATCGATATTTCCCGCGGCGCACGGGCGCTGGTAGCATACACCGGTCTGATCAACGCCTTAAAACGCGCTAAGGGCAAGATCCCGCTGATCTGCGTTGCCGGTTCGGACTGCATCGGCATACATTCCGCTTTAGCGTCAATGTGCGACTTCGTTTACTTGTGCGGTGAAGACACATATTTCGGCGCCGTTTCCGCCGCGGGCGTCAAGGCATTCGCTTACGGCGAACCGGATGCAGCGGCAGGCAAAGATCCGGTGCCGCAGGGGCTGCGCGCCTCGGGCAACGCGGAAAAACTGGCCGGTGTTTATCCGGATACCGCGGCGCTTCGGTCCGGATTGACCGAACTGATATCGTTCTTGCCCGAATCCCACCGTTCCGGCATGCCTAAATTTGATTTTGATTTCACTTTAGAGCCCTCCGGGGATATCGCCGGTCTTAAAGGCCGCGAGCTGATCAAAGCGATCTCCGACGATGCTGACTTTTTAGAACTGGGCTGCAACTACGGCCGCGAAGTGATCACCGGCTTTGCGGCGTTCGGCGGCCGTGCGGCCGGCGTGATCGGTTTCGATACTTCCGAGACCGACGGAAAAGTGGGGGCCAAAGGGATCCGTAAGCTTGCGTCATTTACCGAATTCTGCCGGGCGTTCCGCATCCCCGGGGTCAATCTGCTGGATTTTTCCGGCATTTTTGCCCGCAGCAGCGCGGAAGCAGAAGAACTGCCGGCATGTATCGCGCGGCTGTGTGACGCTATGAGCAGCATGAACGCTTCCGGGCACAACCTCTCCCGCCGTGGCTCTGTAAGCTTTATCACCGGTACCGCGTGCGGCGAGCTGGCGGCAGTTATTATGGCTGCATCCGTTGACAACGCCGGCAGCATTGCCTACGCCTGGCGCGGTGCTTCGGTGGACGCCATTGACCCCGCCGCCGCGGCGCTGATGAAATACAAAGATCAGATCAAGGCAGATCCGGATCCGGCAGCGGCGAGGACAAAGTATATTGACCTTTATAAACGGCAGTATTCCACCGCGGAAGCCGCGGGATACGAGAGCCTGCTGGACGACGTCATCGACCCGGCCGAGACCCGGAACCGGGTAATAGACTATTTAAGAATCATATAAAACGGAGGCGGCAACATGATCAAAAAATACTGCGTTACCGTAAACGGCACCAGATACGAAGTAGAAGTTGAAGAACTCGCGGCGGAAGGCGCGGTCAATGTGCCGGCCGTAAATCCCGACCCCGTTACCGCAGTCTTGCCTGCGGAAAAGCCAGCGGCGAGCGGCGGAAGATCCGTCAAAGCCCCGATGCCCGGCGCGATCCTGCGTGTCTATGTAAAACCGGGGGACAAGATCAAAGCCGGCGACAAGCTCCTCGTACTTGAAGCGATGAAGATGGAGAATGAGATCACCGCGCCGGAAGACGGTACGGTGGCCACGGTCCCGGTATCCGCGGGCAGTTCCGTGAGTGCCGGCGCCGAGCTCGTTACTTATAATCCATAACTTAAAACTTAAAACTTAAAACTTAAAACTATAAACTTATCACTTATCACTTTTTGGGGTTTATTTATGAGTAGAGTCCGTATAACCGAAACGATCCTTCGTGACGCGCACCAGTCGCTGATCGCCACCCGAATGACCCTGGCGGAAATGCTGCCCGCTATCGAGATGCTTGACGATATCGGGTACAACGCGCTGGAGTGCTGGGGCGGCGCCACCTTTGACGCCTGCCTGCGTTTTCTGAATGAAGATCCCTGGGAGCGGCTCCGCGCCATCCGGCAGCGTGCCAAAAAAACCAAACTGCAGATGCTGCTGCGCGGTCAAAACCTTTTAGGTTACAAGCACTATCCTGATGACGTCGTGGAAGCGTTCGTACAGCGTTCGGTGGCCAACGGCATTGATATTATCCGTATTTTCGACGCGCTCACCGATACGCGCAACCTCAGCAAAGCGATGGAAGTCTGCATCAAAGAAGGCGGACATCCGCAGGGCTGTATCAGCTACACTACCAGCCCGTTCCACAGTGCCGAGATATTTGTCCGAGACGCGAAAAAACTCGAAGAAATGGGCGCCCAGTCCGTCTGCATCAAAGACATGGCCGGTCTGCTTAAACCGGAGGACGCGTACACACTTATCAAGTCTCTTAAAGCCAGCCTTTCCGTGCCGGTCGAACTGCATACGCACTACACCAGCGGCCTGGGATCCATGACATATATGCGGGCGATACAGGCCGGCGTAGACATCGTTGACACCGCACTGTCGCCGTTCTCCATGGGAACGTCGCAGCCGCCTACGGAACCGATGGTTGCCGCCCTCGCCGGTACCGAATATGATACCGGACTCGATATCAAAAAACTCAGCGAGATCTCCGCGTATTTCCGTCCTATACGGGAAAAGTACGTTAAAGACGGGCGGCTGGACGCGCGCATTATGTGTCCGGATATCAACGCGCTGATCTATCAGATCCCCGGCGGAATGCTGTCGAATCTGGTCTCCCAGCTCAAGCAGGCGGGGGCCATGGATAAATTCGACGCGGTACTGGAAGAAGTGCCGCGGGTGAGAGCTGATCTGGGCTATCCGCCGCTGGTAACGCCTACCAGCCAGATCGTGGGTTCCCAGGCGGTGCTGAATGTATTGTCCGGCGAGCGGTATAAGATCGTTACCAATGAGGTCAAAGGCGTTGCCGCCGGTGAATACGGCCGTACGCCCGCGCCGATCGATCCTGAATTTCAGAAGCGGATCCTGGGCGATAAACCGGTCATCGACTGTCGTCCCGCCGATCTGCTCGAAGACCGTCTGCCGCAGCTGCGCGCCGAAGCGGCGTCGTATATCCAGCAGGAAGAAGACGTGCTTACTTACGCGCTGTTCCCGCAGCCCGCGCTCAAATTCTTTAAACTCCGTCAGCTACGGCTTTACGGCTACGACGAGGACAATTCCGACGCGTCCCGCATGGCGCACTATATCTGAGTTCTGAGCGGGGGACAATATGGCCGGCACCGGAAAAGTATACGATTCAGTGATCATCGGCGGCGGTCCGGCAGGTATGATGGCGGCGATCACGCTGGCTGAGCGGGGTTTTTCCGTAATCTTAGCGGAACAGAATAAACTGCTGGGCCGCAAACTGCGCATCACCGGAAAAGGCCGCTGCAACATTACCAATAACTGTGACTTCCGCGGTCTCACGGACAATCTGGTGTCCGGAGACCGTTTTATGCTGTCGTCGCTGAAACGGTTCTCCAATATCGATCTGATCAGTTACTTAAACGAAGGCGGTCTTGAGACCATTGAAGAACGCGGCGGGCGGGTATTTCCGGCCTCCGGGCGCGCGTACGATGTGGCCGAGTTTTTCGTGCGCCGGCTGAAAGAACTAAAGGTACCGGTGCTCTACGATTATAAAGCGCGTAAACTGCTGACCGGGGACGGCATCGTAAGCGGCGTTGACGGTCTGCTGAACGGCAAACCGTACTCTTTGGGCGGCCGGTGCGTCATTCTGGCCACCGGTGGCATTACTTACCGGCTTACCGGCTCCGACGGCAGCGGTTATATGATGGCCCGGGATACCGGTCATTCGATCGCTTATCCGCTGCCTTCGCTGGTAGGCCTGCAGTGCCGTGAAAAAGCGCTTTGCGCCTCGCTGCAGGGTCTTACCCTCAAAAACACCGCAATACGCCTTTATGAGGCAAATAAAAGCGTTTTTGAAGATTTCGGAGAGCTTATGTTCACCGATGCGGGCGTTACCGGGCCGGTCGTGCTTTCGCTGAGCCGTTATTATATCGAGCGGGCGGTCAGTATTGCCGCCGGGCGTGATGCTCCGGCCGCATCCCGCCGTGCAGCCGGCCGCCGCGCGGTCACAGCGGACAATTCTGAACTGAAGCGGTATATTGCCTTCGACCCGGCGATCTATGATAAACTTAACGCTGATGACCGCTTCCGGATCGAACTGGACCTCAAACCCGCGCTGGATGAGGTGACGCTGTCCGCCCGGCTTTCCCGTGATCTGGAGAAATATCATGCTAAACAGGCGGCCAACGCGCTGAAGGATCTGCTGCCTGCGGCGTTGACCGCACCGGTCGCGGAGATGAGCGGTATTGACCCGCACGCGCAGGTGGCGCAGTTGAAGACCGCCGATAGGCGGGCGCTGGTGAAAACGCTGAAGCATTTTGTATTGACGCCCCTAGGGCCCGAAGACCCGGATCACGGCATCGTTACGCAGGGCGGGATCTCACTCGATGAGATCGAGCCTTCCACGCTGAGTTCAAAACTGTGCCGGGGCCTGTTTTTCGCGGGGGAGGTACTTGATGTGGACGGTCTGACCGGCGGATATAATCTTACGGTGGCATTCTCCACCGGCCGTGCGGCCGGAAACGGCGCCGCTTCGTATCTGACAAAGTGAGCGAACCGGTATCCGGCACTTGAAATCCGGGGCGGTTTTGTGTAAAATCAGCCATGTAACAAATTCCTGATCGGAGGTTGTTTCTTTTGAGCATATTGGTAACAGGCGGCAGCGGCTTTATAGGCAGTCATACATGTGTGGAACTTCTGAACGCGGGGTACGAACTCACCGTGTTCGATAATTTTTATAACAGCAAACCCTCCGTGATCGACCGTGTCGAGCGGATCGCCGGCCGCAAGCTCCGGTTTTACTGTGCGGATATGCTGGATACCTCGGCTCTTGAGCATATATTCAGCGAGAACAGTATTGACAGCGTGATCCACTTCGCGGGATATAAAGCGGTAGGGGAGTCGGTGGAAAAACCGCTCATGTACTATAACAACAATATTGTCGGTACGCTGAATCTGCTGGACGTCATGCGGCGCTACGGCGTGAAAAAACTGGTCTTCAGTTCTTCCGCCACCGTGTACGGCAATCCGCGCAAAGTTCCGATCACTGAAGACGAGCCGTTGTCCGTGACCAATCCGTACGGCCGCACCAAACTGATGATAGAGGACATTCTGCGCGATCTGTACAGATCCGACGATTCCTGGTCGATCTTCCTGCTGCGGTATTTCAATCCGGTGGGCGGCCATCAGTCCGGGCTTTTGTGCGAAGATCCCAACGGGATCCCGAATAATATCATGCCGCGCATTCTGGATACCGCGTTCGGCAAACTGGAAAAGATGACGGTGTTCGGCGCGGATTATCCGACGCCCGACGGCACCGGCGTGCGCGATTACATACATGTGGTAGACCTGGCGCGGGGCCATGTGAAGGCGGTCGAGCATCTTGACGACGGCTGCTTTATCGAGGCGGTCAATTTAGGCACCGGCCGCGGCTACAGTGTGCTGGAGCTCATCAATACTTTTGAAAAGGTCAATAATGTGCGCATCCCGTATATTGTCACCGAACGCCGTCCGGGCGATATCGCCGAGTGCTATGCGGATCCGTCCAAAGCGGCCCGGCTGCTGGGCTTCCGTGCGGAGTACGGTATAGAGGAAATGTGCCGTGACAGTTATGTTGCCCGGCTGGGAATGATGCGGAGGGAGAGCGATTATGAAAGTATCAGCTAATCTGGGCCGCCGGCTGCTGTATCTGGCCGCGGTCATCCTGGCAGGATCCGCTGTATTTATCCTGGTGCATCCGCTCAGCCACGACCGCGACCATGAGTGGCTCATTGGGGGTGTGTTGATGGCCGCCGCAGCGATCTGCTTCGTTTCTTTCGGTACTAACCGCCGCATGTATTTCCGGCCCGGCTGGATACTGCCTGCCGCGTTTTTTATGGCGATCTACGGACTGATCGTCATGTTCCTGCCACTCATTGACTTCGATGTAAATGAGACTGTCTACGCGTTTCTGGCACTGTTTCTGGCCGCGGCACAGTTTTCAGCGGCAATACAGCTGCGCGCACTGGAGATCAAACGCTGGTGGTGGGTGCTTGCCTTCGCCGTCGTCAATACATTGTTCGGCATATATTTCCTTAAACTCTGCTCTGTATTGACCCTTTCGGAATATCCCTCCGTCGCGGTATTGTTTATATTTACCGGCCTTACCGTTGCGCTGGAACCGTGGGTCTACCTTAAAAGAAGACAATAACTTAAAGTCATATACCGAATGGACGGAGAAAGCTCTAATTCAAGAACATACGGGATCGATCATTTTCTGCTGCGCTGCGCCACGCTGCTCAGCCTGACTTGTTATGTGTTCGCGTTTTCGGGCATCGTAACGAATCAGATATTGATGTATGTTTTAGGCGTTGTCGGTTACGCGGCGCTGCCGCTGTTTGCGCTGCTGTCAATGGAAGCGTACCGGCACGCGTCGAAATTGTCAACGCTGCTCGTCCGCAACCTTATTTTTGCGATCCTGTGTGCGTTTCCGTACCGCTACGCGTTCTACAGTCAAAAGAGCTTTACGGATATTCGTTCATATTTCTCTCTTGCGCTGACCTGCTTCCTGTGCATCGGTTCGCTGATGTTTTACGAGCGGATGAAAACGCAGTTCCAACGTATTTTCTGCATCGGTTTTTTGTGTGCGCTCTCGCTGCTGATCGGCATGGAATTTGCGCCGTATATGCCGATCCTGGCGTTTGTGATGTTTATTTATTTGCGCGAGCAGGAAGGGAAGGACAAGGCCGCAATCGAAAAAGGGGACAACGAACGCCTCGCCGCCATCGAACGCCGCAAGTACCTGTTTTCTAATTATACTTTTACAAAAGTGGCGTTTTTTGTGGTCACGCTGTCGATAGTGGTTTTTGTTATCTCGCTGCTGTTCGGCCGTTCGGAAGAATACCGCAACAGCTTTCCGGACGAACTCAAACGAAATTTCTGTATGCCCGGAATGCTGCTGGCGCTGCCGTTCATCCGTATATATAACGGAAAAGAAGGCTTCAACAACAAAGTCGTTAAAGTCATCCTTCGCCTGTTTTATATTCTGCTGCTGGTATCAGTGGTTCTGATCAAGCTGTTCTTCCTGTATGACTACCGTTGATTCGCTACGGAGCTCGAGACGCAATTGCGTTATTATCTTGTCGTTGCTGTTTTCTACGACGAAATGCAGGTTTTCGTAATCTGCTTCCGGATGGGTGTCTTCATCCGGTATTTTGCCCAGCAGGCCGATCACGAAACCGCTCATCGTGCCGTATTCATCATCGGGAATATTCAGTTCCAGCTGGTCATTGACCGTTTCGATGGACGTCAGACCGGCCACGAGGTAAGTATTGTCATCGAGCCGCGTGATCTCCTTCTCCTCAATGATCTCTTCTTCGGAATCATATTCGTCGCGGATATTGCCGACCAGTTCTTCCAGTATATCTTCCATCGTGACGATGCCTGCGGTACCGCCGTATTCGTCCACCACGACCGCCAGATGTGTGCTGTTTTTACGAAGCACGCTCAGCACTTCGTCAACTTTCTGCGATTCGGGGACAAACGCGGCCTCCCGCAGCACGTTTTCAATTTTGAAACTGGCAGGGTCAATGCGCAGCAGATCTTTGATATGTATTATGCCGATGATGTTGTCAATGGTGTCTTTATATACCGGTATGCGCGAATACCTTTCGCCGCACGCGATATCGAGGATCTTGTCCAGCGGATCCGTGACTTCCACCGCGCACAGCTCGGTACGGTGCGTCATAACATCTCCGGCAGTTTTGTCATCAAGATCGAATACGTTGCTGATCATTTCCCGCTCTTCATCGCCGATAACACCGCTTTCCTGGCCTTCATTGACCAGTGAAATGATGCTGTCTTCCGTGATCTTTTCCGGCGCGCGGGTTATTTTAACGCGGAAGACCGCCCGGATCGCTTTCGCCAGATAGTAATTCAGCCGCACGAATGGAAACAGCAGTGTGCGGAACAGAATTATGAAACCGACCAGCCGGGTCCCGGACTTTATCGGATCCTGCGTCGTAATATGACGGGGGATAAGATACACAAATACGGATGAGAGCAGCGTGCATACGGCCAGATACGCGAGTACGATAAGTATCTGATTCCGGACGCTAAAAATCAAAATTATGTAGTTAAGCAGAATAAGCAAAAAGCACACTACCGAAACAAACAGCGTGAAAAGCTTGCCGGTGTGCATTGCCTCGATATAATCCGTATCGTCGGCCGATATCCTGAGCAGGCGTTCATAGCGCTTGCCGCCGGTCTTTTGGCTGTTCTTTTTAAGTTCGGAGTCGTTGAGCTTGTCCAGCGCGTTTTCCGCGCAGGCAAATATTACAGACAGGATAAACGAGATAATACCTATAATCAGTTGTATGGGTACGCTGCTGTCGTCGACCATCGGTCAATGTCACAGATCCTTTCCGTTGCCGTTGCAACGTATTGGATTATACAATAACCGCGTTCCCGGTGTCAACATACAAAAGGGGAGCGGTCTCGACCGCTCCCCGAATGCACTGTCTTACAGATGGTCAATTATTTGGATTCACCGGAGGGTTATTCAACTGTCTTATCCTTGCCGGCTTTCTTCTTTTTAGCGCCTGCAATAATAACGGCAGCGATGACACCGACCAGAACTACACCGCCGGCGATGATAGCGATAAGTGCCCAGGTGGGTAATCCGGCGCTCTCGTTGTTATCCTTGGGATCTTCCTTCGGAGGATCAGGCATCTTATAGGCGTCAGCATTGACCGGCGTCAGTTTAGTCTTGCCGCCTTTTTCGGTGTTGCACTTGGAAATGTCAAACGCTGCTTCGGGCTGATGTGTTTCGATATGGAAGTTGACGAATATCGTAGCGTCTTTCGGCAACTTGGCAATGGTCTCTTCGTCAAGTTCGAATTCCAGAGACTGAACGGTAGCTTTGCGCTGCTCGGTCTTGTTGGTATCGAAATTGGGCTCGGTGCTGGTAGTCTTGCTGTGCACGGAACCGACGATCATCGAAGGATTCCGGTCATATTCTTCCTGAGTGATGCGTTTCTCGGCAAGCGCCTGATCTCTGAGTGCGCAGTTGTATTCGAAATCGCCCAGGGTGAGAGTAATGATGTTCTTATTCTGCGGATCTTCTTCGGGGTTATCGTAGATTTTATCGCCTACCGCGTCGATCTCAACGGTTATGGATTTGATCTTGACATTGAGTATCGGGCTGCCCAAAGCGGGGTTCGAGATGACCGCGATTTTCTGTTCCTGGTTACCGGTGCGCTCGATATTCTCATCGGTAAACTTGGTGTTCGGATCGTAGTAAACTGCTTCGTCTTCAAACTGTGCTTTATCGATAGCGAGAAGTTCTCTCGGAGTCTTGCTGTTGGCAGGGAACACATACTTCTTTTTATTGGAAGAAGATGTCATGGTCTTGATCTCTTCGGGATCCATTGTGGACTTATCGAGTTCAAGATATTTGGGATTGCTGCCGGAAGCATCCGGGTTAGCTTCAATGAACGCATCCAGTTCTTCTTTAGTCACGTACTGCAGAACGGAGACATCGGAAATATCTCTGATCTTTCCGTTTTCATCAAAGCGCATTTCGAACGGGAACATTACATATTTATCGTAATATTCTACAGCATAGACCGGCTTATTCTTGGAATCGTATCCGGTAAATACTACATGAGCTTTCTTATAGAACATCTCAACTCTTTTGCCCAGAGAGTCGCGCCATACATTGTCCTTGGGGAGGAGATATCCGTTGATATCGATACGGTAGTTGTTGCCTTCCTCGTCCAGTTCCTGCGCGAGAGCATAGCCGTCGCTGTCATAGGAGATGTTGGGGTTTTTATTTACGTAAGGCTCGCCCTGATCATAGCAATCGGTAATGCCGAACAGGCTGATGGATTCTTTGGATTTAATAACTGCTTTATCCTGAATATGGCAGATATACGCGTAGTTGTACGGAACTTTCGAATACTGCGCGGAAGCGTTCAGTCCGAGTTCTTTCGAACGGAGCTGATAAAAACATCCGTCAGCTTTCTTGGCATCAAGGTTGATAAAATACGCGTTATCTTTGGTAGTACCGGCTCTCAGCACATATTCATCCGAAAGAGCGGTGGTCTCGCCTTCATATTCGAAATAGAAATTACTGTCTTTCTTATTCGAAGTATTCTTCACGTAGTCCACAAGAATCGGCGATTCGTAATGTATGGTGATGGAATAGAAATCCAGACCGCCGGGGCCTTCTACCGGTTCCGCCTCTTCACCGGTCGTTGTTATTTCGCCGGCTTCCTCGGCACCGATCGCCGGAGCGAACGATGTAATGACCAGTGCAAGCATTACCAGCATCGCAAGCATTGCAAGAATTCTTTTTTTCATCTAAACTCCTCCTAAAAAGTCTTTGCCGCGGAACAACACCGAAGGCAACCCAAAACCACTCACAGTGATTTTTAATTACTGTAATTCTAACGCATGTTTGAAATGTTGTCAATAGCTTATTTTCTATATTTTAATTTGCGATTTGCCTTTATTTTACTGCCCTGCGAAGCCGAGTGAACGGCAAAGCATTTCGTTCCTCGGAAATGCGGCGTCATCACTCGGTTCGCAGTTTGCTATTTGCCCTTTGCCATTTACCATTATATTGTGGTACAATAAGGGTGTGGGGTGATTGCGTCATGCGCTACTTGAAGATATTTGACTCTACGCTGAGGGACGGCGAACAGGCGCCCGGCTTCAGCATGAGCGTGAATGAGAAGCTCCGGATGGCGGCATCGCTGGAAAAGCTGGGCGTCGACGTGATCGAAGCGGGGTTTCCCGCGGCCTCTCCCGGCGATCTTGAAAGTGTCAGAGCGATCGCGGCCGCAACAAATAAAGCGGTAGTTGCCGCGCTGGCGCGACTTAATAAAAATGATATTGACCTTGCACATGATGCCATTGCCGGCTCCGCAAAGGGCAGGATACATGTATTTATTGCCACCTCAGATATTCACCTTAAATATAAATTACACATGACGCGGGAAGAACTGCTGGCCGCGGTTCGCGAATATGTAGCGTATGCGGCATCAAAATGCGCTGATATTGAGTTTTCGGCGGAAGATGCCACCCGCAGCGATCTGGATTTCCTTATTGAGGTATTAAAGACCGCGCGGCAGGCGGGCGCCGGGATCCTGAATATTCCCGACACCGTCGGTTACGCCGTGCCGGAGGATATGCGCCGCATAATCAAAGTGGTGCGCAGCGTGCCGGAGCTGAAAGATGTGCCGCTGTCGGTGCATTGCCACAACGATCTGGGAATGGCCGTTGCCAACTCTCTAGCCGCGGTAAAGCTGGGTGTTGACCAGGTGGAATGCACCTGCAACGGTATCGGCGAGCGGGCGGGCAACGCGGCGCTGGAAGAAATCGTAATGAATCTCAAGGTCAGACCCGCGTATTACGGCGCGGATACGCATATCGACACTACGCGTATCATGAAGACGTCGAGGCTGCTCACGATGCTTACCGGTGTCAAAGTCCAGCCCAATAAAGCGATCATCGGCGACAACGCCTTCGCGCACGAAGCCGGCATCCACCAGCACGGCATTCTGGAAAACCGTGAGACATATGAAATAATGACGCCGGAATCTGTAGGCCGCACCGAAAGTCAGATCGTGCTGGGCAAGCATTCCGGCCGCCACGCGTTCGAGGAAAAGCTGCTCAGCATGGGCTACAATGTGCCGCCGGAGCGGCTGGACGCGCTGTTCGCCGATTTCAAAACGCTGGCGGATAAAAAGAAGACCGTAGACGATAAAGATATAGAAGCGCTGCTCAAGAACGTAATGTCTGAGATCCCGGAGACGTTCAAACTCGACCGGTACATCATCAATTCCAGCAACATGCTTTCCTCCACGTGCAGCGTGCGGCTGCTGAAGCACGGCAAGAAAACGCCGGAGGGCAGCTCTATGGGCGTCGGTCCGATCGAGGCCGCGTTCAACGCGATCAATATTGCCACCGGCGTGAAGGCCACGCTGTCCGAATACCGCATCGAAGCAGTCACGGGCGGTATTGACGCCCAGGGCGCCGTATCTGTGCGCATCAAAGCGGGGGACAACGCATACAAAGGATACGGCGTTGACCCCAACATCTTCGAAGCGAGCGTGAAGGCATATATCAACGCCATAAACAACATGCTGTATCAGACGGCAAAGCATTCGGATGACACGGAGAATACTAAAGATGAGTGAGTACAAAAAATACAGCCGTAAACGGATCTTTATAAACCGGCTTTCAGTAATACTGCTGCTGGTGCTGACCGTGGCGCTGGTGATATTCGCGGCCAACGGAATCAAAAAAAGTAAGATCAATAAATCGAATAATACTGTTTCAAACATTACCGATGCGCCGGCAACGGTGCCGCCCGCATCCGTGACAGATATCGCACCGGCAACACCGGTCGACAATACGGAGCAGCCCGTACTGACCGATAACCCGACGGATCCTGCTGCGACCGGTATTTTAACAACTGATATCCCGACGGATATTCCGGCGACCGGTGCTCCGGAAGATCCGACCGAACCGGCCAAGACACAGGAACCGACCGCAAATCCGACACCGAGATCTACGCCGACGCCGCCGTCCAAAACGCAGCCGCCGTCCGGTGACTATACCGAGATCTCCATCGTCAACGCCGGCGACATTATGTTCCACATGGCCCAGGTCAAAGGCGCATATAACGATTCTACCGGCACATACGATTTTTGGCCGACATATCAGTATGTGGCGCCGTATATTCAGGCCGCGGATCTGGCCGTGGTCAATTTCGAGACCACGCTGCACGACACCGATTACTCCGGTTATCCCGGCTTCAACTCGCCGGTTTCGTCGCTGCAGGCAATAAAGAACGCCGGCTTTGACGTGCTGCTGTACGCCAACAACCACTGCTTTGACCGCGGTGCGGAAGGCCTGAAAAACACGCTAGCTCATTTTCGTGAATATGGTTTTCAGTATGTCGGCGCCACAGATGATCCGGACGGGCATCCGGACAAGACGCTGATCGTCGAGGTCGACGGCATCAAGATCGGCATGATCAATTATTCGGATTCAGTCACGGATATGATCGGCTCCCAGTACACGCTGAACGACAATCCGGTCAGCAATAAAGACTGGCGCAAGTTAAATATTTATGTCACAGGCCGCGAGAGCGAATTCCTGTATGACAGAGTGGCAGATGACATCAGCCATCTGCGGGCACAAGGCGCAGACATTATTATTGCTTACATGCACTGGGGCCTGGAGTACCAGCTGCAGCCGAATTCTTCTCAAAAGAAATGCGCGCAGAAACTGTGCGATCTGGGCGTTGACTGCATTATCGGCGGTCATCCGCACGTGGTGCAGCCGATGGACGTATTGACCTCGTCGGACGGCACGCGCAAAATGGTGTGTTTCTATTCGCTGGGCAACTATGTCTCCAATCAGAACCGCAAGACTCTCAAGAGTTACGACGTGCGCGAATACACCGAAAACGGCCTGATGGTCAAATTGATCATCCGCAAATACAACAACGGGTATACCGAAGTCGCGCGGCTGGAATATGTGCCCACCTGGGTCCACAGATACCTCAGGGAAGGGGACAAGTACTCTCACGAAATCATTCCGCTGCCGGTGCCTGAGTCCGAATATGAAGCGTACGGCCTTACAAAGTCATCATTCGGAATCGCTGACAGCAAAGAGTCCTTCCAGCGCACGGACAACCTGTTCCGTGACCGCATCGAAGCGTTCAACAACGGCGGCTGAGTTAAAAAAACGAAAAATAGCCTTGTAAAGTGATGCAGTTTAATATTTATTAAAATTATTAACAATATTTGCGAAATCATTTTTGATTTTGTTCAATTAGACCATTTTTAATAAAATGTAAGACAAGTTAGCTCAAACTGGGTAATTTGTCTTACATTCTTGCTCATTTTGACAGATTATAAAGAAATTAATAAGACAAACATTATCAAACAGGATAAACTGTCTTATTTAAAACGCTCTGGGCCACCAAAAAGTAAGACAAAATCTGCTCATAATAACAGAATTGTCTTATAATCGTCAGTTTACCGAACCTCAGATGGTGCCAATTAAAAATAATCCGTTAATAGATATAAGGAAAATGAACTGATGGAACTATTAATCAGGATAAATAAATATAGATGATATCGAACGCAGATTTTTTAATTCTTATGAACGATGAAATATATGTCGAAAGAAAATAAAAGAGTTAAGAGAAAAGAATGATACAAGAAAAGTGCAATTAAAAAAGAATCAGCCGGTTCGAACGATAATTATTTGAATTCAAACAAATGATGAAATATATGTCAGAGAAAAACAAAAAAGTATTCAGATTGACGAATAAATATAAAACTAACGAAGAAAACCAAGGGATCATCTAAAAACACAGTTTTGGAGCAAAAGGGCCGGTCAAGCAGGCCGAAGGCTCAGGAAGTGCCAAAACCGGCTTTTATATGCCATCTAATTGAACAAAATTTTTATTTTGTCCAATGATATCAAATAATAACCGTATATACTAACCCCTTCAGATTTCGGCTCCCCCGTCAGTTTTGTTTGAAGAATTGAGATGAGCTGCAATCGTTTTCCAGATGATCCTCGCGGCAAATTCGCTGCCTGCCATTGACGCGTGCCTTCCGTCATCCCAGTAAAGATCGACCGACGGATCGCGGTCCAGTTCAGGCCACCACAATTGACCCACGTTCGCAAGCAGCGCATCATTTTCGCCGGCGATCTGCCGGTTGACCGAATCCATATGGGCCTGATTTGCTCTGTTGTCCTTTTCCGACCAGGTCGCGTAAATGACCGGAATGCCTCCGGCCTGATGGATCATATTGCAGAGCGTTTTGGCCGCGGCAAAATAATCCTCGGTCCGGTCAAACGGATGCGAATGCTCCTGCAGCACCACATAATCGTAGCCGCCGAATTTGATATTGAACTTCGTCTCGATCTCTTTTTCGTGCTGAAAGAGATACCAGCCGCCGCGGAAGAGCGCGGTCACATCCGCGCTGACTCCTTCCCTTTCGGCGTTCTGTTTTACGATATACGGCATATTGTTGAAATATGTGTGGCTGTTGCCGATAAAAAGTATCCGAATATGTTTCATATTTACGCTCCTTTAAAAATGCCATTTGCCATTTGCAATTTGTCATTTATAAAAGTACGAGTATTCCCCTCCGCCTATCTCCAGCTCCAGTGTCGGATTTCCTTCGCGCACTTCGGCATATTCGACTCGTATCCGGTGATATCCCGCGGCCAGGCGCAGTGAGGCTTCGGCGGTAACGGTCGCCTCCGCGTCGCGATCGGAGTCAAACGGACATTCTGCGATCGGACGGCCGTCAATATACAGTTTCGCGCAGTCGTCGCAAATGAGTTTGAACGAGTAGTTGCCGTCCGCGTCCAGCTTCACATAACCCTCGAGCGCCACCGCGAAGTTCTTCGATACTCCGTTTATGAAATCCGGGCAAACTGTTTTGGCGATTCCTTTGCGTGCGGACTTTATGCCCTCTATCAGACCGAATTCCGGCAGTTTGCCGTAGTTCTCGGTGAGTTTATACGCTTTGCCGAAGAGGCCTTCGTTCAGCGCGCCAAGCTCATCCGCGGTCAATTCCAGCGCTGGCATATAAGCAATTGCTGCTCTTCCCTGCGGCGTTTCGCAGATGGTTTCATCAGCGGCGCGGTACGGTATCGACAGCGTCAGCGTGTAATTGTTGCGGCGTTCCGGCGCGCTGTCGCCGGTGGTGAACCAGGATTCCAGCGAGTAAATGTCCGTTACGTTGTCCAGCCAGTGGAAGTTCAGCGTGAACTTATCGCCGGTCAGTCCCAGCAGCGAGCGCGGGATCGAAAGCATCAGTTCACAGCCCTCCGCATGATAGCGTACGGTGCCGATCTCCTGCCAGATATCATCTTTGTACGCGCACAGCGTGGTGAGCGTATTGTCGATGACCTGATAGTTGACCACGAAATCGTACCCTTCCCAGCCGGTGGATTTATCGTTGTCCGCGTCGATAAACAGCAGCATCCAGTTGCGGTCTGTGGATGATGTGAGCGGCGCGGCGGTGCGTGCGTAAGCGTAGATCATACCATTGTCCGCGGTCAGCCGGCTCTCCACTATGTCATTGCGCCCGGTCTTGTTAATGTATTTGATCTTGCCGGTGGTGTCGGTGGAATCGCGCTCCGAAGTGTCGCCTTCAAAATCCGTGAACACGGGGGCAATACTCTCCCACTGACCGAATTCGCCGTCAATATCCACCGTCAGCTTCCCGATGTTGCCGTCGGGCGGCAATACGCCCTTAAACTTGCGTATTATCGAGCACATCTGGTAGAAATAATTGTCCGTGAAACCGCCCTTCATGGGTTCGATATCCCGCGAAAATTCGCGGTTGAACTGATCCACATATCCGGTGCTGGTGGGTTTCGGATCATCCTGCGTGAAGTTCTGCGCGATCCATTCGTTCCAGCGCGTGATAAGCAGCACATCCACATCCGGCGCGGTCTCCATTGCGTCATTAAATGTGCGCTCCAGCATTATGCCCTCGCCCAGAGTCTGGGTCTCCCAGAACTGGTCCAGGTTGCGCTTTACGGATTTGTTAGCGCTGCGCCCCGAACCGTAATTTGCAAAACCCGCCACGCCGATGCCGACGCACTCCGGCTTGTCTGGATCTTCGGACCAGCCGTAGTTCTGACCGTACAGCATGCTGCCGTCGACCCACCAGTTCTCCCCGTCTCCGATCCATGACTTTTTAAAGGTCAGTTTATCTTTATAATTCGGATCATCGTAGATCGGGAACTCGCCGTCATCCGTGGGTTTGATCAGCGCCAGCGGCTTGCCGTCCCAGTAAAACCACAGGTCAGAATACTTTTCATCAGTCATAAATATATCGTAGAACTTGCCGGTATCGCCATGGGAAGCCTTCAGATCAGTGCCGAAGCACCAGGGCACCACATACGGCGTCATCTGACCGGCGGCGCGCAGTTCCAGGCAGGTGTTCAGGAACACGTGCATAGCATCTTCGTACAGATAGCCGTTGGTCATATCTATGTACAGGAAGTCCACTCCTGCCATCGCGAAGTAGTACATATCCCGCTTGATCTGCCACACATCATCCGCTTTGTGGTAACCGGTCTCCGGCTCAGACCAGAAGCAGAAGGCCCATTTCGGCCCGAAATTCGGATTTCGCGGATTCATCGCCAGCGCTTTCGTTACGTCTGTCGGCGCGGAAATACTGGCGGTCCAGAGTGAATAAAACAGACCCACGTACTTCCCTTCTTTGGGCAATCCGGTCTCTTCCGAAGTCGGCAGCGTCCGGCCCAGCGCGTCCGTGGCGGTCTCATTGTAGTTAGTGATCAATATCTGCGGTGACTTGCCGTCTTTGGTGAGCACCTGCTTATCCGGCGCGGCGGGCGTAAACGTCAGCAGATCCCGGCTGTTGGCCGCTTTCCCGCTCTTGTTTTTACCGGCGCAGCCCGGCGCGGTCAACATCATCAGCCCGGGAACGATTGCGAGCGCCGCCAGCAGCAATCTTCTGAATATCGGTCTCATAATACTACCTCTCAAATGTACTTTGCGGTACGATTATACATTGACCGGAGCTGATTATCAACTTTCAATTTGCCATTTCTCCTGCTCAAAATCATATTTCGCAGGAGTTTCTTTTATTTCTCTGCCTTCTTCGTCAAAAAAGTACGCGGTACCGGTGTGATTACTTTCATAGAAAACGTAATAACATGATCGTCTGCTTTTACTGTTAGAGTAATACGTGTTGGTTTCAATATAATATGAAGTGTAATATGCTGTTCGGTTGATCAGATCAATATCGGAACTGTTTGAAACGGCGTAAGTATGACCGTCGATCCAGTTATCATCATATGTTATCTCAAGTATCGTAAGTTTATCGTTTGATTCGGTCCGGCAATAATAATATTTTCTACGTCCTTCTGCGTCCAGAATGATATTCGTGTTTATTGTATCGGAATCTGTTTCTATTTCGGCAATATAAACCGTTTCTCCTTCGGAATTGATTTCCGTACGATATGATGCGATGTATTCCTGCTTTGCGGTACCTTTACCCCGGGTTCCGTTGATTTTTGCAAGCATCCCTTCCCGGTCCAACATCAAATAACCGTATGTTGAACTTATCACTTCCGGTGTTATTATATTGCCTTTGTTGTATGAAACGGTCAGACTTATCCCGCTTTTGTGGATCTCAGTCAAATACAATATGTTATTGGCGGTTTCTTGAACAGCATCAGTATTTTTGCTCTGATTAAGCACAAATGAGCCGGAATAATCAGCAAAAAGCAACTCCAGATCGTTATAAACCCTTACTCTTTCACTTATCCGGGTGAGCATCCAGTTTTTAAATTCTTCGAATGTCATGTTTTTTGCGATCGATGGGTAATATAATTCGGAATTTTCACAAATACGTAAGTAATGTTTGTATTCTACTTCCCAATAATCTACAACTGTCGATGTTACGTCATCGGGCTTATTAACGGAATAGAATAATGTGCCACCGATCTGATAATATGGCCGCTGATCTTCACAATTAATACTGTGAACACTAAAAAGAAATTCGCCGCTGTCCAGAGGAGTTATACTGAAAGTGAGCTCGACATCCAGCTGAATTATGCTGCCTCTTGATATAGTCCTAAGTTCCGGCAGCGGACTATCTATTGTTACAGGAATAGTTACTTTCGCGGTATTATTTTTGTAAATATGAAGTTCATCGGGTACATGTTTTAAATAGCTTGCAAGACCCGTTAAGACCGGACTGAGTTCATTACGGTATTCGGCATATATATTCCCACTGAATTGATTTGCATTCCAGCGCCGCAGCAGTTCCGGCACGAAAAGTTTTACAGTAGTCATTATCTGATTATCTTCAGTTACTGTCGACGGTGTACTGTTTATCGATTCAGGAGCAGTATTGAGCGGAGTACCATTTAATGATCTTTTGTTATGGTTTATTATGAGGGCCGCAAGTATGCCGAGCGCACAGAACAGAATTACAGAAAAAACAGCAATTGCCGCTGTACGTGAACCGCCTGTTTTTTTTACATTGTCAACGTAATATGACGAAGTTTTACCTCCCTGTTTCGTATCTGGACCAAACTCTGCGCATTCGGCAATAATATCATCGGAGATGTTGTACATATACTTTTTCAGTTTATTGTTTTTCATACCTCTATCCCCTCTTTCAAAAGTCGCGCTTTGAGTGCTTTGCGCATTCGGAAAAGGTCAGACATGACAGTTCCGGCGGAGGTACCAAGCTTAGCGGAGATCTCTTTGATGCTGGCGCCGTAATAGTAGCGGGCAACAAAAATCTTGCGGCGTTCCGGCGTCAATCCGTGAAGAAATTCGTTGATCACCGCCCCTGCCAGGAGCGCTTCGGCTTCTGCCTGCGGATCACACTGCGCTGACACGAGAACTTCTTCAGAGTCAAGCGGCACTGAATCATCCGGCGAGAGCCGTTTTTGACGCCGGAGTTCCTTGTAGCGGTTGATCGCTGTATTGCGTACGATCGTCGAAAGATATTCTCTCAACTTTTCCGGCTCATATTCCGGCGCAGCGTTCCAGAAACGTAAAAGAGCATCGTTTACGCACTCTTCCGCTTCTTCGGCATCACCCAGCACGTTGAAGGCAACAGTTCGACAGTATGTGCCATATTTGACTGCCAGTTCGTTCAGTGCGTTTTCATCGTGTGCCCGTATCTTCGACAGGATCTCATCGTCGGACAACTGTCACCCTCCCTTCAACAGTATGGACAACAAAACAAATAATTGTATTGCACAAAATTATACTTTCAATCGCGAACAATTGCAATTTGAACTGATGTGAGTTATTATTTAATCAATATAGACTCGGAGGGATCAGCATGAATACCGGACTGGAAGAACGTAAATACTGGGTGGATACCCTGATAAAGATCATCTCCCCCGTGCTCACCTGCGGCGCGGCGCGCGAATTAAGGCAGCGCATGCCTAAATATAACGCGGCACTGTGGGACCGGGCGCTGAAAGATAAATACGCGTACCTGGAAGCCGTAGGCCGCACGCTGTGCGGTGCCGCGCCGTGGCTGGAAACGCCGCAGCTTGACCCTGAAGAAGAGGCCGAGCGCCGGATTTATGCGG
>JAEEGL014905017.1_pt1 | contig 30945 bp, 18 predicted proteins | sample 9134231 | NCBI WGS metagenome assembly JAEEGL01 (sample SAMN16246548, study PRJNA631951) | gut metagenome | biome: gut microbiome; feature: rumen; material: fiber-attached | host: Bos | place: Iran: Karaj | collected 2018-10
AGTTTATCTTAAGGTTGAAAAGAAGGAGCTTTTCAGAAGATTAAAGAATATCAGGCAGCGGGGAGTTGTGCTGAAAGACGGGGAAAGCCCTGATGAGATGTATGAGCACAGAAAGCTGCTCTATGAGAAATATGCGGATCTGGTCATCGATGAGACCGGACTGACCATGGAAGAAACGGTAGAAGAGATAGTATCTTTTTGTAAACGGGAGGGATGAGGCTTATGTTTAAGAAGAAAAAGATAATAGGATTCTTTATAGCTCTGGTTACAATCCTGATGATACCCGGAGTGAAGAATATAGACGCAAAATCTGCGGTCGGGGATCAGTATATTACCGGTTATATACAGCTTCCTGATGAGAAACATGCTGAAAGTATAACCGACAGAGGCGATGATTATGTTCCTTTGTTAAGGGGTACAAGGGAAGAAATTCCGACAAAATGGGATTTTAATAATTTTGAAGCCTATATGCCGCCTCTAAAGAATCAGGGTCAGTTTGGTTCGTGTTGGGCTATGGCAACCATGGCGGCTGCTGAGATAAACTTGCGAATAAAAGGCCTTGAAGCTCCGGATCTTTCGGAAGTTCATCTGGCATATTTTTCATATAACTCGGTAATCGATCCGTTAGGGGGAACGGAAGGAGACAGTAATAAAAGCTTGTTTTCAGATTCATGTCTGGATCATGGAGGTAATTATTTAATGGCAGCTTATTCATTACCTTCATGGCGTGGAGCAGCTGCTGACGTTGGAGAACTGCAATACCCGGAAAGTCCTGATAAACTTCTTAAAACGATAGATCCAGGTTATGCATATGATGATGTGGCGCATTTAAGGAACTGTTCTTTTATAAATCTTGGATGTACTGATATAACCCAAAATCAGAGTGTGAATAATGAGGACATGAAAGCTGCCAAAAGGGCAATTATGGAGCATGGCTCGCTTGCGATATCCTATTATGCTTTAAACGGAAGCGAAGATCAGTATTCTACGGTTTATAATGCCACAAATAACGCTTATTATGATTCGAATAACTATGGCGGATCTACAAATCATGCCGTGCTTATAGTTGGCTGGGATGATAACTTTCCGAAGGAAAAATTTGGTGAAAATCCTCCCGGTGACGGAGCGTGGCTTGTAAGGAACAGCTGGATGTCACAATCTACAACCCAAGCAGATAATATGTATTATTACGGATATTTCTGGATGTCCTACTACAATGCAAGTCTGGATGATACAGCTTATGCATTTGATTTTGATGTTGCGACCAATTATGATAATAATTACCAATATGATGGTACTACAAATCATATAATTGTAATTGAAGACAAAACGGCTGTAAAGGGAGCTAATATCTTTCAAGCTAAAGCTTCCGAAGACGGGGAAGTCTTAAAAGCGGTAAGTCTGGATACAGATTATCCAAATTTCAATTATGAAATCAAAATATATTTATCCGAAGATGAAGTTACGATAAAGCAAAATCCTGAAGCAGGAACTTTAGCGCGGACTCAAACGGGGACGTTAACCTTTGCAGGATGGCATACAGTAGAGCTTGACAATCCGGTAGACTTGAAGAAAGGTCAATTCTTTTCTGTGGTCGTGGAAATGTCAAAAGAAGGGAAAAACGTTTCATTGAATGCTGAAAAGACATTTACAAGTGAGGGCTGGCGCAGTGTTGTCGCACATATTGATAGAGGTGAAAGTTTTCTGTATGATTATAATAATGGAAAGTGGACGGATCTTGTCGATCATACGGATAAAAGTTTTGGAAATCTGTGCATAAAAGCATTTACCGTTAATAAGATATCTTCTCCGGTAAATCTAAAGGAGAGTAATATTACCGTAAATCCCGGCAGCTATATCGGAAAACCTGTAACACCTAAGGTTACGGTAAGAGACGATAAAGGAACCGTTATAAATGCATCAGAATATACTGTTGCGTATAGTAATAATACGGATCTGGGCAACGGCAGTGTTACTGTAACGGCTAATGAAGATAGTACGAAGTGCAGTGGGTCTGCGACAAAATCATTTCCGATAAATATACCGTTAAGCTGGACTGACAGATATTATCAGAATGGTTCGGAGCCTACAAAGTTTGATGATGTGCAGTATATCGATCTTTCGGTAGTCCTTCCTTTACGGGATCTTTCGAGAAACATCTGCCTGAAATACGGTGAAGAGTTTTTGAGAGAAGGTGTTGATTTTGAAGAGATTGACCCGGACAGCAATATTTTTCCGGAAATAACGGGCGTTACTCAGATAGGAAGTAAATCATATCCTACAGTTGTTTTTAAAATACAGGGAAAAGGTAAATACAGAGGAGAACAGACCGTAAAACTCGCACTTAATCCCTTGGATATAGGATCTGATACATGTATTAAAACTTCTGATGGAAATACAGTCCTCTATGAAGGAGTTGAGATAAGCGAAATACCCGATCAGGTTTATTCGCCAGAAGGGAACAGACCGGAAGTCACAGTTACTGATAAGAAAAGAGGAGTTCTTGTTGAAGACAGGGATTATACGGTTTCATACGCCGGCAATACCGAGGTGACGGACAGCGCAAAGGTCATCATCAAAGGAAAAGGAAACTATACCGGTACACTCGAAAAGACCTTTAAAATCAAGGTAAAACCGATCACTATCTCAGTATCTGTAGCAGATAAGGAGTATGACGGGACTGTCGATGCATATTTTTCGGAGACTCCGAAGATAGTAGGTATTACTACAGGACCTGTTGTCACTTTGGGCGGTGGGAAAGCATCTTTCAAGGATGCTAATGCAGGAAAGGATAAGGAAATCGTTCTTTCGGGATTTACTCTATCCGGAGAGGGTGCAAAGAATTATGAATTGTCTCTGGATTTTACAGTTACGGCATCCATCCTTCAGAAGGAGATAGGGCTGTCATGGGAAAATACAGAGTATGTTTATGACGGAAGTCAAAAATGTCCCAAAGCATCCGCAACAGGGCTTGTCGGGAAGGATACATGTCAAGTAACGGTTAGCGGAGGAGGAGTGAACGCCGGAGATTATACTGTTACGGCTACAGGTATTTCAAACGGCAACTATAAGCTTCCGGCGAATAATACATATGTGTTCAACATAGCAAAGGCAGGTCAGGATAAACCGGCTGCACCGGTTAAAAAGACATCCTCCGTAAACAGTATAGCTCTTGAAGAACATACAGGATATGAATACAGGCTTGGAAACGGTGAGTGGAAGGCTAGCGCATCCTTTACAGGGCTGCAGGCGGATACCGAGTATACTTTCTATCAAAGGATAAAGGCCGACGAAAACCATAATGCATCCGAGAGCAGTGAAGGAACGGTAATCCGGACCGAAAAGGCCCAGGTAAGCGGAGGAACATACAACGGTTACAGCGGAGGCGGGAGTTATTTCCCTGTATATACCGGGGGCGGATCGGTGACCGGAACGGATACCGATACTAAGGATGATACCGAAAAGAAAGAAGATGAGAAGGAAACTAAGGATAAAGATAAAGAAAAGGACAAAGATAAGGATAACGGTACTAAGCCTGAGATTATTGAGACTGAAGACGGGATAACAACCAAAACAGTTACTACTTCGGGTAACGGGACGGTAACGACTGTTTTAAAGACAGAGAATCATGATAATTCATCTTCGATAACAATAATCAAAGAGACCGTAAAAGGCAAAGTGGTTTCCTCAACTGTTAAAGTAAATGCTGATGGTTCTTTTGAAGAATATGAATCTGAAGAGTATAAGAGTGGCAATAAGAATTATACGGCTACTTTCAAGGATAAGGATGGAAACATAGTCGGAACGGAGTATTTCCATGAAACAGTAGGGGAAGATGGAAGCAGTACATCGGAAGGTATAAAAACAGACGCAAAGGGAAACACTGAGATTACGACTGGCAGCTGCAGTGCGGACGGAGAAAAAACGGAAGTACATTATCAGCTTGAGGAAAACGGGAATGTTAAACTCGTAGGAGTTGATACTGACGCTTCAAGCATAACAATACCGGCCACCTTTAAGGTAAACGGTAAGAAGTATAAGGTTGATGCAATATCAAAGGGAGCATTTAAGGGAAACAAGACGCTTACTGAAATAACGATCGGGAAATATGTAAGAACCATCGGTAAGAAAGCTTTCGCCGGGGCAAGGAACCTGAAGAGCATTATTATAAAAGGTGCCATCGAAAAGGTTTACGAGGGTGCGTTCAGGAAGATAAATATAAATGCTGTGATAAGCATAAAGGCGAAGAAGTCGGTTTATAAATCCGTAGTGGAAATGATCAAAAAATCCGGCGTTAGTTCAACAGTCAGCTTTATAAGGATCAAATAATTATGGGGGGCTTTAAGCCCCCCTAAATTTATTTACGTCTCTTAAACAGTGCAGCTGTTATTATTCCGAGAAGGAGGATTGCTGCCGATGTTCCGAGAAGGATGTATTCGGCTACGTTGCAGCCACTTTCACTTCGACAGTGAGGCAGCTCAATCACTTCGTGGTTGGGATAACCACCTTAATGGGAAAGGCTGTACAAAAAATCATTGAATAAATGAGAACAGGAATACCATGAGGCTTGCTGCAAGGGCAACGGTAACAAGGCCTTTTCCAATGAGAGCGAGGATTATGGCAACTCCGACCCCGGCGATTATCCCGGCAAGATTTCCGGCACTGTAGAAAACGGCGGGAAATGTCATGGCTATCAGACAGGCATAGGGAACATAATTAAGAAATGATTTTATGAACCTGCTCTTTATCTTTCCCCTTATGAGGGTTAAGGGAAGCATCCTTATGAAATAGGTTACAACAGCCATTACAAATATGTAAATATATACGTTCATGATAAGAACCTTTCTTATATATCAATTCTTCTTTATGTTTTCTTCGGTATCTGAGGTATTTTCGTTTTCATCCTTAACAGGAAAGAAAACAGCACCTAAGCCGGCTGCAAGTACGGTACAGATACTGATCGCTATGCCCTCCGATACTTTGTCAAGTCCGGGAACGTAGCGGAACAGGCAGCTGAACACTATTGCCATACAGGCGACTATGAGTACCGGTTTTGATTTTTTGGCTGCAGGTACGACGATGGCTATGAACATACCGTAAAGCATGACGTTCATGGCTATGCTTATGCGCTCCGGCATAAGATTTCCAGCGACCGCACCGAGTAGTGTTCCGAGAGTCCAGCCTAATATCGGCAGCAGCTGAAGACCTGCCATGAAAGGAAATGTGAGGCTTTTCTGGTGGCTCATCGCTACGGCGAAGATCTCATCGGTGTTGGCGAATGCGATTATGAGCTTTTTCCAGAGACTCATGCTTTCCTCGAGCTTCTGGGAGAGGCTCATGCTCATGAGAGAGTATCTTAAGTTTATAATGACCTGTGTGAGTACCATTTCGGCCAGCGTTCCGCCGACTGCTATTATCCTGATGCCTGCAAATTCTCCGGCGCTCGTGAGATTGGAGAGGCTCATGACCGTTCCCTCGGCTGCGCTTATCCCTGAGGCTATCATGGTTATACCAAGACTGAAGCTTACCGCAAAATATCCGAGTGCTATGGGTATGCCGTTTTTTAACCCATGTTTAAATTCCTTGTTCAATTTATGTACCTTCTTCGCTAAACACCCCCGTCAGCAGGTGTCTGACGGGGGTTTAAGTTAGCTATTTCTTAGATTTCGTATTCTTATATTTGACCTTAACGGAATATGACCATTTCGTATAGGTCTTTTTGCCTGTGTTCGGGTCTACGTAATATCCGCGGACACGGAATACATATTTCTTCTTGTTTATGGTATCCTTGAAATTAAATGCCAGCTTCGTGGCCTTTTTAATGGTCTTTATGGTCTTGAATTTCTTGGAGCCGGGTAACTTAACCTGTACCTGGTAGCCGTCAAGGAATGCTTCAAATACAAGACTGTCGGTGGACTCCCAATTGAGTGCCAGCTCGTTGTCCTTCTGTTCAACCTTAAGGTCTATGCTTGACGCTTTTACCATTTTCTTTATCTGTTTTATGGTAATGCCATCGGCCAACTCATCAGGCGTAGGAGTTGCTGTGGGAGTTGCGGTAGGCTTAGGAGTCTTGGTAGGCTTCGGTGTAGCTGTGGGTTTGGGAGTAGCAGTGGGCTTCGGAGTCTTGGTAGGCTTCGGTGTAGCTGTGGGCTCGGGAGTGGGCTCCGGAGTAAGTGTAGGAGCTTCTGTGGGAGTAGGTGTATTCTTTGCCAGTTCTTCATCCTTTACGATAAGAAGACACTGTGAAGAATTGCCGTATTTATCCTTTACGGTAATGACCGTAACGCCGGGCTTTACTACACAGAAACGTGCGAAGGTTGAAAGCTGGTCACCGCCTGCAAGGTAGGCAACGCTTTTATCCGAGCTGCTCCATTCAAAAGCATATGCGTACTCAAACTCATATTCGAAATACTTAAGGAAGAGAGTGATGTAGCCGTTCTTACCGGCCTTTTTCTCTACAACATATTCGGTCTTCTCAAAATCGAGAGGACGGCAGTATACATTTACATTCCACTCTTCGGTGAAGTTTTCTGTGGAATTGTAGAAGGTAAGTGTTGCCTGACCGGGATTGTTTGCCCTTGCCTCATATTCGGCATTAAATGATCCGGTGGCAAGTCGGGGCTCATTGATGATCTTCGTGTTCGAAGAGGTCTTGGAATGGTTCATCGCCTGCTGAGGCTTGATGTGTGCCAATCTTCCTACCTCAAGGTCAATATCGAAGGATATCTTCTGGGGAGTCTTTTCTTCAGGGATCACGTATATATTGCCCTTGCTGTCCGGCCTGATAACAGGAGGGATCGGAGTCGTGGTCGGCTGTGGTCCGGGTGAGGGAACGATTGTCGGAGTCTGCGTTAATTCCGGGGTAACTACATATGACGGAGAAACTTCCTCATAATATGTAGGTGTAGGGCTGACTTCGTAATAGCCGCCCGAGACATAATCATAGTCGTTAAAATCATAGTAGGAATTGGATACTTCGTTGTAATCCTGTACAACAACAAGATTTATGTCATCCTCGGCCGTGCCCGATATTCTTTTGTCGCTGATATCAGCATTGTTGTTGTCCGTTAATACATCGTTTGTGGGAATGTTATAGATGAGCTTCCGATCACCGTCGGTGATAAGATCTTCCCAGTAAATGACATTTTCGTTATCGGTAGCACCCATAACGTCGAAGCCGGGAACAAGTAGCGCAAGCACAACAAGCATTGCCCATAGTTTCTTTAGTTTCATACCTGCCTCCATAAATTCTATATTGGGTAGTCGTAAGTAACAAACATACCTATAATAAATAATATCATTTTTTAAAGGCTTTTTCAAGAACAAATTTGCACCTCTCAGGGAGCGGGCATATTGAGGTCCGGATAATAAAAAGAGTGACATTATGTGGGGGTTATGTTATAATCAAGTAATGAAATAAGATTGGGAAGTGAGGGATTCTGATGGATGCTAAGGTTCTGATAATAGATGACGATGAGGTGATCGCACAGTCAACTGCCGAGTACTTCAATATGTTTGATGTTAAGACCGAATATGTGACAAGCTTTGACGCAGCAGTGGAATTCCTTGACAAAAACATGGTATCCCTTTTGCTGCTGGATATAAACCTCGGGGATAAATCGGGCTTTGAGCTTTGTAAGAAGGTTAGGGAAAAGTACGATATGCCCATCCTTTTCATCAGCGCAAGGACAAGTGATGATGATGTGCTGATAGCGTTGAATATCGGCGGGGATGATTATATCAAGAAACCGTTCACGCTTAATGTCCTTCTGGCAAAAGTGAAGGCAATCCTGGCGCGATACGAAAAATCAAAGGAGGCCGCGCTTCTTTTGAAGCAAAGCGCAGATTCGCCGGATACCGCGACTGCCGCTTTAAACAAAAGCACTCAGAATCCTGTCATCAGGCTGACAAAAACCATAAGTATGGAAACGGCTTCACACAAGGTAAAGAACGGCAATGAGCCTGTAAGCCTAAAAGCTATGGAGTACAAGCTGCTTAAGTATCTTGTAGACAATTGCGGAAGGGTTGTGACAAAGGACGAGCTGTTAAAAGATGTCTGGGATGATGAATTTATAGGTGAGGGTACACTTGCGGTCCATGTGAGACATCTGAGAGAAAAAATTGAGGACGATCCGAAAGAACCTAAGCTTATAAAAACAGTATGGGGCGTCGGATACATGATGGAGGCCTATGAAGAATTATTATAAAACGGTTCTTGTGCTTGGAATTTTATATTTTCTGGCAGTCATAGGTTTGGCTGCTTTTTCCGCTCAGGATGAGAATGCGTATTCTGTGAGAGGAGAACAGATTTTACTCTTGAATGACATAGTTAAGGATGCCGGAGATAACTGGGGTAACCTTTATGTACTTAAAGATAATGATTATGGTGTTGATTTTGCAATACTGAACACAGAAGACACAGTATTATTCTCAGGACTAAAGGATGACAACGCAGGGGAAACGCTTTCCGTTCCGGCTGCCATAAAAAAAGGATACCCTTATACTTATATAACCAAAGGCGACATAATCCTGGGCTCGGTGATACTGAGAGAAGATGGACTCGGTAATCTGCGCAGCATCCGCAACGGAATGATAATCGGATTGACAGTATTCGGCGTATTTCTGATCATTATTGCATGTTTGTACGGAAAACACATAAGGAAAAATATCATAGATCCGTTCGATAACATGAAGAATTTTGCCGGAAGGATAGCCGAAGGAAAATTAGATGAAGTTCTGGTAATGGATAAGAACAATATGTTTGGCTCTTTTACCGAGAGTTTCGATATCATGAGAGAGGAACTGGAGGCATCAAAAAAGAGAGAGATCGCACTCCAAAGACGCGAAAGAGAGCTTGTGGCTTCGCTCAGCCATGACTTAAAGACCCCAATAACGGGAATAAAGGTGACGACAGAACTTCTCAGAGCAAAGCTGGCTGCCGGAAAAACCGACGACATGGACGAGAAGCTGGACAATATATATAAAAAGACGGAACAGATAGATGTTTTGGTCAGCGATCTGTTCTCTTCCACACTTGATGATCTTGGAGAGTTTAAGGTGGTCTGTGCTGATGAGCCGGCTAAAGTACTTGGCGAGCTCATAAAGAAATATGATGACAGATCTAAAGTTTCGTCCACAGATATTCCTGATGTATTGATACGCATCGATACCAAACGTATGAGCCAGGTAATAGGCAACATCATATCAAATTCATATAAATATGCAGGAACTGCTATAGATGTTTCCTATAAGATAGAAGAAGAATTCCTGGAAATGACGATTGGGGATCATGGTCCCGGAGTCCCCGAAGATGAACTGAGCCTTATAGCCAATAAGTTCTACCGTGGCAAAGACTGGAAGGACGGTAAGCAGGAAGGAAGCGGTCTGGGTCTTTATATAGCAAAGACGCTCATGGAGAAGATGGACGGAGAACTGCTTCCGGAGAGTAAAGGGGACGGGCTGAGTATTACACTGCTTATACCGCTTAGTTGACAGTCCCGGATGTTTTCCGGTTAATAATTTGATAAGAATTTGATAGTACTTCGTTAAAGAAGTTTTATAAAAAACCATATATAATACAACCATAAGATGAAAAAGCGTGAAAGGGAGTATTATATATGGTTTCTTCTATTTTAAAAACAGAAAAGCTTTGCAAATCATTTTCGAACGGAGGAGTTCAGCAGCACGTGATCAAGAACCTGGACTTAGAGATCAGAGAAGGTGATTTTACGATCATAATGGGAGCGTCTGGCTCGGGTAAGTCCACACTGCTTTATGCATTATCCGGAATGGACAAGCCTTCGATGGGCAAGGTCTTCTTTGACGGTACAGCCATCCAGGATTATTCAAACGACCAGCTGGCAGTGTTCAGACGCGGAAACTGCGGATTCGTTTTCCAGAGCATTTATCTTCTGGAAAACCAGACTGTACTTGATAATGTACTGACAGGAGCTCTGATAGTTCAGAAAAACAGCCCCGAGCTTGTCGCCAAGGCAAAGGAGCTTTTGAAGAAGGTTGGAATAAAGGAGGAAGGCTGGAAGAAATATCCGAACCAGTTATCGGGCGGTGAGTCACAGCGTGTGGGAATCGTAAGGGCGATAATCAACGATCCCAAGATACTTTTTGCGGATGAGCCTACGGGTCAGCTGAACTCGGCATCAAGTACGGATGTGCTCGATATCTTTACGGAGGTTCACAAGAACGGTCAGAGCATAGTAATGGTAACACATGACTTAAAGACAGCTCTCCGCGGTACAAGAGTCCTTTACTTAAGAGACGGCGGCGTTGTAGGAGACTACGTGATGAAGCCTTACGACGAAGACGACATCAAGGAGCGCAGGCGCGGGCTTACCGCATTCTTAGAGGAGATGGGCTGGTAATATATGAAAATACTGAGATTATCTATATTTAATTTGAAGAAGAACAAAAAGGAGGCGTTTGTTATTGCCTTCCTTACAATGATAACAACTTTGGCGTTATGTATATTCATCGCAAATAATTCCAAGAGCGACAAAATCTTCGAGGAAAGTTTTAAAGCTTCGGGCTCGGTAGAAAACCTTGTCATTATCGAAAAAGAACATTATCGAAGTGCATACCGCAGTATTCTTGAGGAAAACTACAATCCCAGGAATTTTTCGGAAATAAGCCTGGTGTTCGGAGCAGCAACGGATGTTATCGAACCTGACGGGAATACGATATCATATAATCTGCTGTTTTTAACGGAAAAAGCGGAAAGAAAGGTAGAAAGCTTTAATCAGAAAGAGAAGCTGTCTGATGAAGAAATATCCGGGTTAAGCCATCCTATATGGTTGCCGGTCTACTTCAGGATCGTTAAGGGATATAAGCTGAATGATACATTTACTATCATAAGGGGTAGTAAGGAGTATCCTTTTACGGTAGCGGGGTTTTATGAAACCGGTATTGGATCGTCGGACGGTTATGGATATAAATGCGTTGTCAGTGAAGAGGACTATGAGCTTTTCACACAGATTTTCCGTGGTAATATGATGGCGGAATATACAGGCTTTGCATTTGATACGGATGGAGAGTTCCCATATAATGAGTTCATTGAAAAATGCGAAAACACTACTTCCGAATATCTGAAATCGGCAAATATCTATCATAGGAAGAATCTTGAAAAGGCCAATGAAACACAGTTTATTACAATATTCCTCCTTTTGATCGTATTTATATCATTCGTTACTTTGATAGCTTCATTTGTCCTGATCAGGAATAAGATCAACAATGACATAGAGGATCAGATGCAGCAGATCGGCGTCCTGGAGGCGCTAGGGTACAGGTCGAAAGAGATATCCCTTTCGTATCTTCTGGAGTATGTCATCTCCGGAGGAATAGGTGCCGTACTCGGAGTGATAACTGCCATATTGCTTACACCCGTACAGAACAATCTGATACGTTCCATGCTGGGAAGAGAGTTTGAAGGTTATGCGGAAATAGGCGGTATGATCCTCGGCGCACTGGCAGTAATACTGGCGGTAACCCTGTTTGCTCTGTTAAAAGCACGTACGGTAAAGAAATATCCTCCCGTCATAGCATTCAGAAAGGGCATTAAGACTCACAGCTTCAAGAAAAATGTCATGCCTCTTGAAAACTGCAAAGGAAGCATTAATTTCAGGCTTTCCATGAAGAGCATGTTCCAGGAGATGAGAGGAAACATAGGTATCGCGATCTGTATCATAGCAACCGGAACGGCAATCCTCTTCTCACTGATGTCATTCGCATTTTTCAAGGATGGGACAAAGGGCCTTGAATCAATGATGGGAATAGATGTTGACCAGCTTGCCGTAAGCCTTGTAAATGGCGCGGATGCCGAAAAAATGCGTGAGGAAATTATGGCGGACAGCCGGGTGGATTATGCGATGATCACTTATGATCTGGGACGTGTAAACATCCCCGGATCCGATGAGGCAGGAAGTACCATTATTTATGATGATTTCAAAAACACCAGGATCATGGTTCCGTTTGCGGGACGTTTCCCCGAGCATGATAATGAAATAATGATCTCTGTTAAAAGAGCAGATGAAGAAAAACGTTCCATCGGGGACAGTATGGTCCTGGAATGTAACGGCGTTAAAAAATCCTATATTATAACCGGAACCATCAGTTCACTGTATAATGGCGGATCCGGCGTATATCTGACTTCGGCCGGCTATAGAAGGGTAAATATAAATGCACGTCCGGGTATGCTCTATGTATTTCTTAAAGACGGCGTTAATGAGGACGAGTTCAGCGCAAGCCTTCTTGAAAAATACGGCGGAAGCGTAAAAGATATGGCAAAGGGCGGCAGCTCCGGAGGAACCCTGTATGACAATTTAAGCGCAGAGGCCAAAGAGAAAATCGCGGTACTTATGTCTCAGTACGGTGTAAGCTCAGTGGATTACGCCATAAGGATAGGAGACGAACTCCTTACAGGTAACAGCAGGCAGTTTGCGATAAAGGAAGTAAGATCGTGGAAGGGCATGATAAAATCCCAGATGGAGCCCATAGCCGACGCTACAAAAACCGGTACATTGGCGGCTGTGATCCTTGTCGCTGTCATAGTTGCGGTAATACTTGCGATAATTGCAGCATCAAATGTTAAAAGACAGAGGAAGAGCCTTGGTATCATGAAGAGCATGGGGTATTCGTCCAAAGACCTTATGACACAGATAGCATTAAAGATAATGCCTGTAATGATCGTTTCGATGATAATAGCTTCTGTTGTGGCAATATATGTAAACAAGGCTTTCTGGTACGTGATGTTCTCCTCCATAGCGCAAACCGATATGCTTCTTATCATCGCGGCTGATATAGCAATGGTAATTTTTGCGTTTATCGTTACTTACATCGGCGCAGGAAAGATAAAGAAGATTTCCGTGACAGAGCTTATGACGGAGTAGGGTGTCAGAACAAGAGGAAAAAGACAATGAAAACAAAGAGAAATAAAACATTAATAGGTATGGCGATGATACTAGGTATAGTGATCCTGGCCGGTTGTATCATCTTCTTCAAAAATATAAATGAAATATCAGGTAGTACAGCTGATGATCAAAGTGAAAATACGGTTGGAAACTTTGCAGGAAATATGACGGAGTATTCAGACAAGGGAATAAATAAAAATCCTTCTGCAGTATCTCATACATCACTGACCGGAGCCGATGATGAGCTTGTATATTGTATCGCATCTGTCAGCAAGATGTATTCGACAGCAGCGGTCATGCAGCTTGTTGACGAGGGAAAGGTAAAGCTTGACGGATACGTTACCGAATATCTTCCGGACTTTAAAATGGCGGATGAAAGATATAAGGATATAACGGTCCGCATGCTGATGAACCATACCTCGGGCATAATGGGAACTACTCAGAAGGGTATCTTCCTTTATAACGGATACAATGAATATTATGAGAAAAATCTCCTGAATGTTCTTTCCGCACAACGGCTTAAGGCTGATCCGGGTGAATATGCGGCTTATTGTAACGATGGCTTTGACCTTTTGGCACTGATAGTGGAAAATGTCACCGGCATGGATTATAACGGCTATATACGTAAAAACCTTATGGAAAGAACCGGCGGCACGCAGACAGGAACGGCTTCTTACATAGAGGGAAATGAAAAACTTGTTGCCGGAGTCGCTCCCGGTAATCTTCGTTACGAAAATGAACTGACAATGTGCATGGGAACAGGCGGAGTTTATGCGACGGCATCAGATGTGGCCAATTTCGGAGCCGGTTTCTTTAAAGGAAATGATGCTATCCTTTCGGAGAACTCAAAAGAAGAAATGGCTAAACGTTCGAGCACAGATGAATATAGGGACGGAAGCGGTCTCGGATGGGACTACGCCGGTATGGATAAATACAGCAAAGCGGGCGTAGAATTCCTGGCTAAGGGCGGAGATGTAGCGCTTAACCATTCATTCCTCTGTGTCGCTCCTGAGGAGAAGATCAGTATTTCGATCCTTACAAACGGCGGATCAAGTACGTATAACGGATGCTTCGCTATGGAGCTGATGGATATCATCCTGGAGGACAGGGGGATCAAGCTTAATGAGGAGGAAGCTCCTTTCTTTGAAATAGTAAATGAAATTCCCGAAGAGTATATGGAATATACAGGAGTATATGCTTCTACAGATTCGAAGAATGGGGCGGCTGCATTGTACAATGTTACTTTCCCGGACAGGAAATATATGCATGTAATCTCAACAACACCGCTTAAAACAGAGAGTAAGGACTATATTCTCACTAAGGACGGAAGCTTCGCGGAGCTTGCATATGAATTCGGAAGCGGCAAGACGGACGAACTACGTATAGCCTCCGATCCTGCTGTGCTTAAGTTCATAAAGGGTGAAAACGGTAAGGTTTACTTTACGTATGATGCAGAAACGGTCGTTCCGAGTATGGGAAGAGTAGGTAAAAAGATGTACGCGGGAGAAAAGCTTGAAGCCAATCCTTTAAGCGGGGAAGCAGGAAATAGCTGGAAACAGATTTCAGGTAAAGAATTCAAGCTTTGTAACGATCTTTACTCCTCAATATGGTATGATGCTCCTACGGCAACAGTTTATACGCTTGGCGGATTGGACGGTTATGTTTACGTGGTTGTCTGCGGAAATGCAAGGATACTGAAAGTCATTGATGAAACGCATGCGATAGCATTCCAGAGTATCCCGTCATCTGCAAACAGAGATCTGATCGATCTGACGCTGATAAGAGACGATAAGGGCATAAGACTTGGGTTAAGCACCGGTCTGGAGTTTATTTCAGTTGAAGATATCCCTATGTTTGATAATTCTGTTAAGTCGGTCACTCTAAAGGATGATGAAGCCAAATGGTTCAGGATAAGCGACAGCGTAGCCGGATCCGACATAACCGTTGACATGAAAGAGGGCAGCGCAACCTATGTCTTCAATAAGTTTTCCGAACCGGTCTACAGTACTCATGTTGTTGACAGAAACAGCGAAATCCCGCTGCCAAAGGACGGATATATACTGTTCCTGGGTAAAACCGGAGACAGCATCTATATATTATAAGGGATAATTTGTGTGTAAAAAGGCCTTGAAAGCAGTTTTAACAACTGTTTTTGGGGCTTTTTCTTTTTTGTTGTTTTTTTCTTACCATAAAAATATAAATCAATAAAAAAACTGTTGAAAAATAAATGTAAAATAGCTATAATAGTTTTAATGGTTTAAAGTTGGGGTGTTATTGTTTTTTAGAGGAGGTAATTGCCGATGAGACCTATATTGTGTATCAATGGGCATGAATTTGATGCTGACAGCTACTATCAGTGCCCGTATTGCGGAGCGGCAGGAGCTGAGCAGCCTGCAGGTCAGTATGTTCAAGGAAACGGAGAAAACGCCGGATATGATCAGGCAGCAGGATATCAGAACGCTCAGGCGTTTCAGGGCGGAGCTGCAGGAAACTGGTCAGGAAATGGGTACGATCAGCAGTATCAGTATCAGAATAACGGGAATTATCAAAGCTACGATCAGCAGGCAGGTTATTATGACCAGCAGGGGTATGCTTATCAAAATGGCGGTACTGTTTGGAATGCAGACAATATCGGAAATGTGAACACGGGAGCCGGACAGGAACAGACGGAGCTTAAGCAGTGTCCTTCCTGTTTTGAAATGATATACGCCAAGGCAAAGTTCTGTCCCAAATGCGGAACCCGCGTAGTAGATGTGCCTGTTATTACAAATACAGCTAACAATCAGGCATATGATAACAGCGGTTATCAGCAGGTACAGGGCGATATGCAGAACGGCTACGGTCAGGCATATGATAATGCCGGCTATCAGCAGGTACAGGGCGATGTACAGAACGGTTACGGTCAGACATATGATAATGGATACGGATATCAGCAGCCGGTACAGGAAGTTCAGACTGAAGCCGAGACAGTAGTACAGGATGTACAAGAAGTACAGGCTGAAGCTGAGACCGCAACAGAGACTGTGGTACAGGAAGTACAAGAGGTACAGGCTGAAACAGAGGTTGTAGCACAGGATGTTCAGGAAGCGCAGACAGAAGCTGAGAGTGTAACAGAGGCAGCAGTACAGGAAGTTCAAGAAGTACAGGCTGAAGCAGAAGCAGCAGTACAGGCAGAAGCTGAAACCGCAGCAGAGGATGTAGCACAGGAAGTTCAAGAGGTGCAGGTTGAAGCTGAGACTGTAGAAGAACAGCAGACAGAAACCGACGGATTCAGCATAATAGAGGCCGAAAGCGAAGAAGAAAATAAAGCTGACACAGCAGAAACTGAAGCTGAGGAAGTACAGGCTGAGGCAGGAACTACGGAAGAAGCAGAGGCTCAGGAGGAAACAAAGGAAGCTGCCGAAGAAACTGCGGAAACGGAAGCAAAGGCAGAGGAACCCGCTCCTCAGAAACCTGTTCAGAAGAAGAAACCTGTCGTTGGTTGGCTTGCATGTATCAAGGGAGAGCTTAAGGGCAGCTCGTTCAATGTATATACAGGAAAGAACACTGTAGGAAACGGCGGAGAAAACGCGATAAATCTTGAGGGTGATCCCAGTGTACTGGCCAGCGGTCATGCAATGGTTGCTCTTGACCTGAATCTGAATTTCTTCGTACTTCCGGGAAACGGTGCCACATTTGTAAACGGAACAGCGGTTACGGCACCTAAGTTTGTAAGAAACAGGGATACGATCACATTTGGTGACGGAGATTATATATTCATATCACTTCTGGACAGAACTTTCAACTGGAAGGAATACCTTTAAGTTTTATTAGATAAAAATATTCAGAAAGGAAGTGAGAGTGTGTTTTGCAGTAAATGTGGAAATAAAGTAGAAGACGGTGCTAAGTTCTGTAATAATTGCGGAGCTAATCTGGCGGAGGATATGGAAGTTTCATCCGCAGAGAATGCGTCTTTTATTCAGTCCGAAGTTCAGGCTGTGCCACAGGAACCGGTTATGGTAGCTGAGCCGGAGGCAGTAGTGGTAGCAGCTGAGCCTGAACCTTTGATGCAGGGGCAGCCTCAGGCAGAAGCAGAGCCGGTACCTGTATTCGAGGAAGAGCCACAGGCAGCAGCTGAGCCGGTACCTATGCAGGAGCAGGCTCAATTGAGACCTCAGGGTCGTCCGGGTATGAATCCGGTGCCCGTTCCGGGACAAGCTCAGATGGGACCGCAGGGACAGCCGGGAATGCAGCAGGCACCCATGCAGGGACAGCCTCAGATGGGACCGCAGGGGCAGCCGGGAATGCAGCAGGCACCTATGCAGGGACAACCTCAGATGAGACCGCAGGGACAGCCGGGAATGCAGCAGGCACCTATGCAGGGACAACCCCAGATGAGACCGCAGGGACAGCCGGGAATGCAGCAGGCACCCATGCAGGGACAACCTCAGATGAGACCGCAGGGACAGCCGGGAATGCAGCAGGTACCCATGCAGGGACAACCCCAGATGAGACCGCAGGGACAGCCGGGAATGCAGCAGGCACCCATGCAGGGACAACCCCAGATGAGACCACAGGGACAACCGGGAATGCAGCAGATGCCGCCTCAGGGACAGCCTCCGATGGGACCGCAGGGACAGTTCCAGGGTCAGCCGCAGGAACAGTATCCGGTTATGGTGCCCGTTCCTTATCAGGAGCAGCCTGAAGGTCAGCCGCAGGAAGGCAAACCCAAGCCCGAAAAGGTAAAAGCAAATGCAGGAAAGCCCAAGAAAGCACACCCTCTCAGAATAATTGCAAACATATTATTGGGCTTAATACTTACATTGCTCATCATAGCGGAAATCCTGCAGGTATCAGTAAAGGAAAAACTGACCGATGACTATATAAGCAGCATCGTTGAAAAAATCAGTGTGGATGATATAACGGATATCAAGGTTGGCGATGACAATACTTCGCTGTTTGAATTTGTTGAAGAATATTATCCGAGCATCAAGGAAGATACCGAGCTTGATGAAGAAAAGATCGAAAAGCTGTTAAAGTCGGAAGTTGTAAAGGATTTCGTCGGAGAATACCTCGATGATTATCTTAAGTATCTGGTAGGCGGATCGAAGCCCGATGCCATCACCAAGGATACGGTTATCAAATTTGTAGAGAAAAACAAGAATAAGCTGTACAAAGATGAAAATCTGAAGGATATAATCGAAGAAGGTCAGTTTGACAACTTTGCGGAAGACTACGGAGAAGAAATCGACAGACTGTTCAGTGAAATAAATGAAGGTGAAGGCGATGAGATTTCCGTTGACTGGCTCAATGAAAATGTTGAGTTTGATATTTCGCTGGTTCACAAGCTTCTGGATCTCTTTAAGTGGTTGATCCCCGGCTGTATAGCAATCTTTGTCATACTGCTCCTGCTTGTAAACCTTGACCGTATCACAAGAGGTGTTTCGGCAACCGGCTATTCAACCGCCATTGCCGGACTGATCACCGGAGTAGGTGCATTTGTACTTATGCAGATGTTTAAAGCCGAGGATGGTGACCTGATCGGTATCGCAACGAATCCGATAGCAAAGCTTGTCCTGATACTGGGAAGCATCGTATTCGGTGTTGGAATAGTAGTGATAATCATTTCAGCGATTATAAAAAAATTATCTTATAGGAGGAAAGTATAATTATGATCAATTGTCCTAAATGTGGAGCCAGATTGAAGGACGACAGTACTTTCTGCATGAACTGCGGAGAGAGAATTTCTGTTAAATTCAAATGCTCAAATTGCGGAGGCCTGGTGAACGCAGGAGCACCCGCATGCCCTACATGTGGTGCACAGTTCAGACAGAACACTGCAAATAAACCCGCAGAGACAAGACCCAGTTATCCCAATCAGGCACAAAACGTACCTGTACAGAACGCACCCGCACAGAATGCACCTGCACAGAACTATCAGAATGCAGCACCTGCATATAATGCTGCTGCAAACGGAGTAGCAGGAGCACCCGGTGCAAACGGTATGGCAGGCGGAGCAGCAGCCGGGATCAAGTCAAAGGTCCCGATCATTGCACTTGCAGGCGTTGGAGGTGTTGCTGTTGTTGTTCTCCTTATCGTACTGATCACCAATCTCTTTGGCGGTGGCGGAAAGGAATTCGCTTTATACGTAAAGGGTGATGAGGTTTATTACTCAACATGTTCGGAAAACAGTTCGACTAAGCTTACAAAGAATTACGGCTCAAGCTATCTGCTCGCAAAAGACGGAAAGACTTTCTTCTACAAGAAGGATAGTGACAGTCAGCTTTATTTCTGCAATATCAAGGATCCTGATGATTCGGGCAAGAAGATCTCGAACAATGTAGGAACTTTCTACGTGAATGATGGTGTTTCCATCGTTACATACAGAAAAGACGGAGATGTGTACCAGTACATCATAAGTGATGAAGAGAGCAGCAAGGTAGCTAAGGAAGTCGGAGATTTCTGGGTATCATCAAACGGCAAGAGACTTGTTTACACAAACAGAGATGATGAAGGCACGACAACCGTTTACTTAAAGCTCAAGGGTGATGATGAAAAGACTAAGATAGTTTCAGCAGACTCCAATACCGACTTAGATATCGTTTATAAGAATGACGATCTGACAGAAGCATATTTTACAAGAAGCGAACGTGATGATGACGGCAAGTACGTAACAGATCTTTATTACTGGAAGGACGGCAAGGATCCCGAGAAGGTTATAAAGGAAATCGAAGGCGTATTTTTAGTATATGAGAAGGACAGCATATATTATTCAAAGTCTGAAGAAACAGATGACGGTACATCAAGAATGCTCTATTACTTTGACGGTAAAGAGAACAAGGTCGGCGAGTTCACAAGTGCACTTGCCGGATCACAGAAGAGACCTGCAGTTGCTTATTACTACAAAGATGGCGATGATATTACATGGTACATCGCAGTTGAAGAAAATACCACAAAGATGGGCACCGAAAGACCTTCAGGTATAACCATGAGCGATGACGGAGATGAGCTTTACTATGTAATGTGCGAGGACGGCGAAGATCACGGAAAGCTTTACAAGGTTAAGATCGGCGGAAGTAAGCCGGGAGATGCTGACGAGTATGACAAGGAAGTATATGCAGACTTCCTCGGAGCAGCTGACGGTTATGTAATATACTTCAAGGAATACAAGAACGGCAAGGGAACCCTGTATGACGGCAAGGATAAGGTAGCTGAGGATATTGATGAGGATTATATGACTTATGCTGAAGCATCTAAGAAATTCTATATTTTAACAGATGTTTCGAGCAATGTAGGTACATTAAACGTATACAACGGCGGAAAGCTTAAGAAGGTTACCGAGGATGTATATAACGGACAGATAAAGCTTACAAATAAGGGTAACATCCTGTATCTTAAGGATATCAACAAGAACACCGGCAAGGGTGATCTGTTCTACTACGACGGAAGCGAAGAAAAGCTTGATACCGGCGTATCAAAGATTCTTGTATCAATGGATAGGGACTGATCGGATGATCATGGTTTAAAAGGCTTTAATTAAGAGTTTTACATTAAAGTAAATCTAAAAGATCGAGTAGGAGGGAATCCCCCTCCTACTTGATTATAAAGAGAACAGACTGTTTGAAAACCAGAACAGCATAAATATGAATAATAGCAGAATTTGTTATAAATGTTTACTGGAGGAGCTTGATGAAAAAGAGATCTTCCGGAGCGTGCAGGAAATGATCCTTGCGATCCCGCCGGAGAACCGGACGGAGGAGGGTGAGTACCGCAGAAGGCTTGAGATATGCAGGAGCTGCGACAGCCTGATAAGCGGGACCTGCAAAAAGTGCGGCTGTTATGTTGAACTGAGGGCCGCAGGGCGGACAAGGGAGTGCCCCGATACCGCAGATAAATGGAGAAAAACGGATAATGAATGATCCAGATATAACGGAGAGGGCGTGAAACAATTGGAAGGCAGAAAGAAACCGGTTCTTCAGGAATTGATAAATTTCGGGGAAGAGCTGGTATTAAGGCGAAAAAATATCGAAGAGGCAATAGAGGAGTTCCTGATAAAGATCGGCGCATTTTTTGACGTTGATTCGATAGTAGTCAAGGAGAAGGTCGAGAATGGTGCCGCAGTAAAGTGTACATATGAGTGGAACAGGCGTTCGGACCCGCTGACAAGAGGCCTTGAGAGGCGTTTCCTTGATAAGATATGGGAGGAACTGGACGATATCTATTTCCGAAACGGCGGATATTATATATATAACAGGGGAGATGAAGGTCCGTTAATGATGCTTAACAAAGCGTCTGTTGAAAGCCTGATACAGATACCCGTATACAAGCGCAGTGAGAAGGTTGCTTTCTTTGAATTCATAGATATGACAAAGAAACGCGACTGGACTACGGATGAGATAGATGCCATGAAATATATCTGCGGATATATAAATGAGCATATGTTTCCAAAGAGGCTTCCGAGAACGGATACCGAGGTGTTGAGGAAAAGACTTGACAGGGATCAGCTGACGAAGCTTCCCAATATCGATCGTTTCTTAAGGCATGTAAATAAGTACATAGCAAGCGAGAACGATCCGGACTGCTGTATATGCATCATCAGTTCTGATGTAACAAACTTTAAATACATTAATGAGAAATACGGTTATAATACCGGAGATCAGATATTAAAGAGGCTTGCGTCCACCATATATCTGCGGATGAAGGATATCATTTCCTGCTGCAGGGAATACTCAGATATCTTCCTGATTGCGGTAAAGGTCCCGAAGGAGCTGGGGAATAAAGGGGTTAAGACCCTGGTGGATAACTGCAATAACTCGTTCCTTGACGAGATAAAGTCGGTTACCGAGGATACTAACATAGCCATCAACAGTGGTTTTGCTTTTGTGGGTGACCACGATCTGACCGTAGAGGAGGCAATAACCGGGGCGACGGCTGCAAGAAAAGCAGCCAAGGAAATGGCACTGTTTAACACAAGCAGATGCTGTCCGTATGATACCGGCATGATAGCAAATAAAGCTAAAACCGTCGAGATGATAGCAAGCTGCGACAGGGCACTTGTGAACAATGAATTCGTTGTTTATCTTCAGCCTAAGGTTTTATGCAGGACTTACGAGATAGTAGGAGCCGAGGCTCTTATAAGATGGAAGAAGCCGGACGGAACCTTTGTATACCCGGATGAGTTCATTCCTGCGTTTGAGAGCAACGGCTGTATCAGGAAAACCGATTATTATGTTTATGACAAGGTATTCGCATACCTGAGGGACAGGCTTGATAAGGGACTGCCCTGTGTGCCCATATCAATGAACGTATCAAGGATACACCTGTTCAATAACGGTTTTGTGGAATATATTGACGGCTTGATCAAAAAGTACAACATTCCGGTTGAACTTATAGAGTTTGAACTGACCGAGAGCATATGTCTCGAGGGGCTTCCTTCGGTAACATATACGCTTCAGTGGCTCAGGCAGATGAACATCAGGATATCCATAGATGATTTCGGCTCGGGTTATTCCTCTCTTGAAGTTCTGACAAGGCTCCCCATCAGCATACTGAAGCTGGACAAGGTCTTCATGAAGGATGAGCTTAACACGAATGACAAGATAATCATTTCATCGATCGTTGAGATGGCAAGACTTCTTGGTCTTGATGTCATCTGCGAGGGAGTAGAGGAGGATGCACAAAGGATATTCCTTATAGAAGCATGCTGCGACAAGCTTCAGGGCTATATCTATTCAAAGCCCATACCGATGGAGGATTTTTCGAAGAAGCTTGAAGAAGAATTAAGGAAATGATGATAAAATGCTAATAGATGATAACGGCGCCTGTTATCTCTGTCCGAGAAAGTGCGGTATAAGCAGAAAAGAAGGTAAAAAGGGATATTGCGGTGCCGGAGCCGATATTCTTGTGGCCAGAGCCGCCCCTCATATGTGGGAAGAGCCCTGTATCTCCGGGAAAAACGGCTCCGGCGCGGTTTTTTTTGCCGGCTGCAACCTGCACTGTGTTTACTGTCAAAATAAGGCTATTTCGGACGGTAACGGGGGAAAAATCATAAGTATAGAAAGATTATCTGAGATTTTTCTTGAATTACAGGAGAAAAAAGTTTACAATATAAACTTGGTGACACCGACACATTACGCTGTTCAGATCAGAGAGGCGATACTAAAGGCAAGGGAACGGGGGCTGAATATCCCGATAGTTTATAATTGCGGCGGATATGAGAGCATCGAGACCGTAAGAGCTCTTTCGGATTGTGTTGATATCTGGATGCCGGATTTTAAGTATATTTCAAGTGAAACGGCCACAAGATATTCCAACTGTCCCGATTATTTTGAACAGGCGGCTGCGGCTCTTGATGAGATGATTGCGGTGACCGGGAGCAAAGGCGGGACTGTTTTTGCCGGACAGGACGGGTTGGTATCCGGCGATACTGAGGACAGGATAATGCTTAGGGGCGTGATAGTCAGGCATATGCTGCTTCCGGGACATATAGGAGAGTCCAAGAGGGTACTGCGATTCCTGCATGACCGGTACGGAAATGAAATCTATATCAGCATCATGAGCCAGTATACGCCGATGCCCCATATCTTAAAGGATGACAGGTTTAAAGAACTTCATGCCGGAACGGATATGAAGGAGTATGAACGACTTGTTGACTTTGCTGTGAAGATCGGTATCGAGAATGCCTTCATACAGGAGGGCGAGACGGCGGGAGAGAGCTTTATACCCGCGTTTGATGGAGAAGGCGTGTGAGTGCAGCCACAAACTAAAGGTGCTTAGAAATTTTTTAACGCGGCGTCCATCAATGGTGCAGCCATATAATAACGGTGCTTAAAAATTTTTTAACGCGGCGTCCAAGCAATGGTGCAGCCATATAATAACGGTGCTTAGAAATTTTTTAACGCGGCGCTCAGACTTCGTCAGAGCTTTTTCGCTAAAATTTCAAAGCTGAGAAAGGAGGTGAAGGTGTTGAGAAGCTTTTTTATAGATCTTGAGAATGTCAGAAGCTATGGGCTTGAAGGTATACTTCTGCTTAAACCGGATGATAAGGTTTATGTTTTTTACAGCGATAACGCCAATACGCTGACTATCCCGACCATAGAATCTCTTAATGAGAGCAGTGCGTCCGTAAAGTATATAAAGACCAATTATACAGGTGCGAATGCGATGGATTTTCAGATTGTAACACTGCTCGGGGCTTCCATTGAAAAAGAAAAAGAAGGAAGATTTTATATTATCAGTCATGATAACGGTTTCAGATCGGCAGTCAAATTCTGCGAGGGTTATTTTACGGGTTATGATATCGTAACAGGTGTATTCGCAAATATTCTTCTGGCTTTAAATTCGGAAAAGAACCAGAATCCGGAAAAGCCTGCCAAGGATAAGCAGGGACGCAGGCAGAAGACGGACAGACAGGGCACAGAGAAGGAGCGTGAACAGAAGAAGGCTCCCGAAAAACAGCCGAAAAAGGATGAGAGCTTAAAACAGGTTACTGAACCTGAAACGAAGCCTGCTTTGGAAGAAGAAAAAGAGCCTGCTGCACAGCCTAAAAAGAACAGCCGCAGACGCAGAAGATCCGGCTCAAAGGATAAGGAACGTATTGAGAACCAGCCTGAGAAGACCGTTGAGGACGTGCCTGAAATCGCTGAAAAGGTTCCTGAAAAAGCCGAAGAAAAGGCGGCCGATACAGAGCCGGCAAAGGCTCCGGAGGAAAAAGGCAGAAACAGGCAGGGCTCGAGAAGAAGGCAGTCGGGAAGAGACAAGAACCGTCCGGAAAAAACCGAAGGTGAAAAGACCAAAGAGGTTAAGCCCGAAAACAACGGACAAAAGGCTGATAAGCCCGGCAATCCCACTTCAACGCAGAGCAGGAGCAAGGCGTATGTTTACAATGCGCTTTCGGATTTCCTGTCCCAGAAAACCATTGACATGTATGCCTCAAAGATCGATGAAGGAATAAGAGCATCGGCAAATCGTAACGAGCTTCATGAGTTTTTCAAAAAGTCCTACGGACAGGATGAAGCAGAGGCATTATACAAGATCATATACGCCGATTTTGACAAGATGAAAAAAGAGGCGGGCAAATAGCATATTTTTTCTTTACAGGCATACTTCTGCTCGGGAGTATGCTTGTTTGTTAAGATTTCATAAAATATTTTCAGATATATTGACAAACCGATTTTTTTATTGCATTATAAACAAAGTTTTTAAAATTCGGTAAACGGGTAAAGTCATATTACCCGATATTATCGGAAATGCAAAAGAGGGAGAGGTTTATATGCTTGAGTTAAAAAACGTTACAAAGATATATCCCGCCGGAGGGGAGAACGTTAAGGCGTTAAAAGGGATAAGCCTGCAGTTCAGGGAGAGTGAGTTTGTGTCGATCCTCGGTCCTTCCGGATGCGGAAAGACGACAATGCTTAACATTATCGGCGGATTGGACAAGTATAATGACGGTGACCTTATAATAAACGGAAAGAGTACAAAAGAGTATAAGGCGCGGGATTGGGATTCTTACAGGAATCATTCCGTAGGCTTCGTATTCCAGAGCTATAATCTGATACCGCATCAGACGGTGCTTACGAATGTCGAGCTCGCGCTTACGCTTTCGGGTGTCTCTAAGGCCGAAAGAAGGAAAAGGGCTAAAGAAGCACTTGAAAAGGTAGGACTTAAGGACCAGATGAAGAAACGTCCTACCGAGATGTCAGGCGGACAGATGCAGCGAGTTGCCATTGCAAGAGCAATAGTTAACAACCCTGACATCATACTTGCCGATGAACCTACCGGAGCTCTTGATACAGAGACCAGCGTTCAGGTTATGGATATCTTAAAGGAGATTGCAAAAGACAGGCTTGTGATCATGGTAACCCATAATCCGGATCTTGCCGAGAAGTATTCTACACGTATAGTAAAGATGCTTGACGGCGTGATAAAGGATGATTCGGCACCTTTAAGTGACGAAGAGTATGCTAAAGAGCTTGAGGCAGGCAAGAAGAAGGAGATTGAGGCACATAAGACCAAGAAACCTTCAATGTCGCTTGCTACTGCATTCGGACTTTCATTAAAGAACCTTTTCACAAAAAAAGGACGTACGATCCTTACGAGCTTCGCAGGTTCTATAGGTATCATAGGTATCGCGCTTATATATGCCGTTTCAAACGGTATGACCGAGTATATCGATTCTGTTCAGGAGCAGACGCTTTCCTCGTATCCTATAACGATAGAGGCCAGTACGGTAGATCTGGGCAGCATGCTTGAAACTTTCATGGGAAAGGCTGAGTCGGCCATGGATCATCCGAGCGACGCAGTTTATCAGAAGAACATGATGTATGAGCTCATGAATTCCTTGAACAGTCTTGAAAGCAGGGAAAACGATCTCGTTTCGTTTAAGAAATATATTGATAACGAGCGGAGTAATCCCGAGTCAAAGCTGGGTAAGGCTCTTTCGGGCATTCAGTATGCTTATGACACAAACCTTACCATATACACAAGGAACATTGACGGTGAGATAATCCTTTCCGATTCTTCAAAGCTCATGTATGACCTTATTAAGCAGTACATGGGTATCGATATGGATCTTATGATGTCAATGAATGCGGGTTCCGCTTTGGGAGCAAGATCGACATCTTTCATGGAAAACAGCGCTGCTCTGTGGAAGGAAATGCTTTCAGGAACAAACGGAGAGCCTGTTAACGAAGTTATTAAGGAACAGTATCAGCTTCTTTACGGACGCTGGCCTGAGAAATACAACGAGATAATCCTATATGTTGACGAGCATGACGAGCTGAACGATCTTACTCTTTATGCACTGGGTCTGAAGCATAAGGAAGAAATCGAAAAGAATACACAGGCAGTTGTAAACCATGAGAGTATTGTTTATGATACCAATAAGTGGAGTTATGAAGAGCTCTGCAATCTTGAATTCAGGACAGTGCTTCCGTGTGACTGCTTCAGATATGATGAGGTTACGGGAAAATACACCGATCTGAGGGAAAGCAGTGCGGGACTTAGCATATTGTATGACAAGGGTCTGGTATTAAAGGTCTGCGGTATCGTAAAGCCTTCCGAGAATTCCATAGGCGTTCAGGAGAACGGTCACATCGGATATACCTCGCTGCTGACAAAATATCTCATTGAACATACAAGTGAATCGGATGTCGTAAAAGCCCAGCTTGCATCAAAGGATACCGATATACTTACCGGACTTCCTTTCAAGAATGATGACGGCCTTAGCACTTCCGAGAAGGCAGGGATTTTCAGGGAAAACGTTTCCAAGATGTCAGAGCTTGAAAAGGCCGAGCTTTACAAGAAGATAGTTAGTTCACCCTCTGAGGCTCTTATTGAACAGACAGTAAACGAAACATTATCGAAGATGGACAGGAGTACCCTGCTTGATCAGATGGCAGAAAAGGGTGCCGCTACAACGGGAATGAGTAAGGAAGAGCTTATGGGTTATCTTTCATCAATGGATGATGCGGAGATAGACAGGCTTATCAGGGAATCCATAAGGGAGCAGTTCAATGCGAATTACGGAGCACAGGTAGCCGAAAAGCTTTCCAAGATGACTACGACTCAGCTTGCGCAGGCTCTTGATATGGCAATCGCCGCATACGGGGAAGAAGAGAGTGCCGCACTCTATGAGGAAACGGTAAATTTCTCACCCATGACCTATGACAAGGTCTTAAGTGAGCTTGGCGTTGTTGATGAAAATAAGCCTTCAAAGATAAATCTTTTTGCTTCTTCATTTGCTGACAAGGACGTCATTGCAGAAAGCATTGATGACTACAATAAGACTGTAGAGGAACTGAAAGAGATCCATTACACCGATATCGTCGGTATACTGATGTCTTCGGTTACCACGATAATCAATGCCATCACCTACGTACTCATAGCGTTCGTATCCGTATCGCTTGTGGTTTCATCGATAATGATCGGCGTCATCACGCTTATATCCGTACAGGAAAGAACAAAGGAGATCGGTATCCTTCGTGCGATCGGTGCATCGAAGAGAAACGTTTCGAACATGTTCAATGCCGAGACTGTCATTATCGGATTTACTTCGGGTATGCTCGGAGTCATAGTAACCTATCTGTTCTGTATACCTATCAATATCATATTGCATACGCTGACAGGTATCAGTAACTTAAGCGCGCGTCTTCCGATATATGTGGCTGCGGCACTTGTGCTCATCAGTATGCTGCTGACACTTATCGCAGGCGTCATTCCTTCAAGAAGTGCCGCAAAGAAGGATCCTGTGGTAGCACTTAGGACAGAGTGATAAAACATCATGGATATTAAAAATTATAAAAAAGAATTTGATTACTCATATACGTTGGGAGCATTTCCTACATTTGAGCTTGTAGACGCTATGCCGGAGAATATCATAAGTGTATTCTCCGGCAGCAGTTTTACCGATATCGAAAAGCTTAAGGAGAAATGCGCCGCAAAGAATGTTGAGTTTGCTGTCAACGATAAGCTTATAAACAAGTTGAGTGACAAGGGCAATGTCTATACGGCCGGAGTCTTTAAGAAATATGTCCGGGAGCTTGACTGTGCAAAGCCCCATGTGGTACTTGTCAATCCCTCGGACATGGGAAATCTCGGGACCATCATCAGGACGGCTGCTGCTTTCGGGATCACGGACATAGCTGTGATAGAACCGGCTGCCGATATGTTTAACCCTAAAACAATAAGGGCTTCGATGGGTTCGATTTTCAGGATCAGGATGAAGAGGTTTCCTTCGTTTGACGAGTATATGAAGTATACCCGTGAAAATGGGGATACAGGCAGCAGACAGATATTTACATTTATGCTCAACGGGGAAAAGCCTCTTACGGTAAATGATTGTCCAAAACCTGAGCTTTATTCCCTCGTTTTCGGAAATGAGGCTTCGGGTCTTCCGGATGAATTCCTTGATTACGGTACCAGCATAATAATCCCTCAGAGCGAACTTGTGGATTCACTGAACCTTACGATAGCCGCAGGCATTGGGATGTATATGTTTACATCGGCAAAATAACATGAAATATCTGTTATCGGAATTTTATTTGCTTAAGTGAGTAAAAAACACTTGACTATGAATCCATAATCACTATAATTTTATTTGGGAGCAACGGACTGACGAGTACTAACGTTGACGCCCAATACCGGTAAGTGATAAGGAGAGTTTTGAGATGAAGTGTCCTTTTTGCGGAAACGAAGATACCAGGGTTATTGATTCAAGACCGGCGGAAGACGGTTCCTCCATCAGGAGAAGAAGACAGTGCGATAACTGCGACAAGCGTTTTACAACTTACGAGAAGATAGAGACTATCCCGATGATCGTTATCAAGAAGGATAACATCAGGGAAAAGTATGACCGTGACAAGGTATGGAAGGGCATTATCACCTCATGCCACAAGAGACCGGTACCCATGGAGACCATCAATAAGATGATCGACGAGATAGAATCCGAGATCTTCGGTTTTGAGAGCAAGGAAGTACCGAGCTATGTCATCGGTGAGAAGATCATGGAGAAGCTGCAGAAGATAGATCAGGTAGCATATGTAAGGTTCGCATCCGTTTACCGTGAGTTCCAGGATGTGGATACGTTCATGAACGAGCTTCAGAAGATAATCAAGAAGCACGACAGTAATTAATCTTGAAAATTGACAGGGTAAAACCTGTTCCCCCCATATTAACTCCTTTCTCTTAAAGCAGGAAGGGAGATAAATGTACAGTAACATCTTAAGTGCCTCGGTATACGGTATCGAGGCTGTGATCATCAATGTCGAGGCGGACGTGAGCGACGGGCTGCCTCTTTTTAACATGGTCGGCTATCTTGCCTCGGAAGTAAAGGAGGCAAAGGACCGTGTTAAAACGGCGTTGAAAAATTCAGGTTTTGCTTTGAGACCAAAGCATATCACAATCAATCTTTCCCCGGCGGATATAAGAAAAGCCGGAACAGCCTTTGACCTGCCGATAGCCATGGCATGTCTGGCTGCATCTGAAATAATCCCGAAAGAAAAATATGAAAACATGCTCATAGTGGGAGAGCTCGGACTTGACGGTAAGGTGAACCGTATAAGCGGAGTGCTCCCTATCTGTATTGCCGCAAAATCCGCAGGCATCGGTAAAGTCATCGTCCCAAAAGGTAATGCAAAGGAGGGTGCTGTCGTGAGCGGCATTGACGTTTTTGGTATAGAAAGCTTAAACGAGCTTATAGAGTTTGCATTGGGAGTTCGTACCATCGAGCCTGAAAAATGCGAGACAGATATGCTGCTTAACGCGTCACGTACCGATTTTTGCGATGATTTCAGCGAGATAACCGGGCAGGCAGTCGCAAAAAGGGCGGCGGAGATTGCTGTATCCGGGCAGCATAACATCCTCTTTTCGGGACCTCCCGGTTCCGGTAAGACCATGATCGCAAGAAGAATGCCCGGGATAATGCCTGCCTTAAGCTTTAGGGAAAGCCTTGAGATATCAAGGATATACAGTGTCGCAGGACTGCTTGATGATGAGCAGTATCTGATAACAAGACGCCCGTTCAGATCGCCGCATCATACGTGTACCGTGACCTCGCTCATCGGCGGGGGGATAACGCCGAAGCCGGGTGAAATAAGCCTTGCGGTAAACGGCGTGCTTTTTCTTGACGAGATGCCGGAGTTCGGGCGGGAGGCGATAGAGGCGCTGCGACAGCCTCTCGAGGACAGGAAAGTGACCGTTTCAAGACTTAACGCGACATATACATATCCGGCGGGCTTCATGCTTGTGGCCTCGATGAACCCTTGTCCATGCGGGCATTATCCTGATAGGACAAGATGCAGCTGCAGCGACAGGGAGATAAAGAAATATCAGAGAAGAATAAGCCAGCCTGTCCTCGACAGGATAGACCTGTGTGTAAGTGTGAGCGGTATAAGGTATGAGGAACTGAAGAGCTTCTCATGTGAGGAGACCAGCGCGGCGATAAGGGAGAGAGTGGAACGTGCGAGAACAATACAGCTTAAAAGATATGAAGGAATGGATATCAGCTTTAATTCGGAACTGAAGGGCAGCCTTATATCCGAATTCTGCG
>JAEEGL010734619.1_pt1 | contig 30939 bp, 23 predicted proteins | sample 9134231 | NCBI WGS metagenome assembly JAEEGL01 (sample SAMN16246548, study PRJNA631951) | gut metagenome | biome: gut microbiome; feature: rumen; material: fiber-attached | host: Bos | place: Iran: Karaj | collected 2018-10
AGATAATTTAACAGGAAAAACAATTACAAAAGAAGACACAACTTATGCATTATATGAATGGTCAGTTGAAGCTAATGATTGGGTAAAACCAACACACATTGTACCAAGTGAATTTGATGGATTAGTTTCAGATGGAAAAGGATACAAAGTAAAAGAAAAAGTTAGCGGAACAAAAGGAACATATAGGACAGGAACATTATATTATAATGCAAAAAACGGTGGTAAATTTAAAATTGTAGAGTATGATTCACCATTTGGATATACTCTAGAACCACAAGAACAAATAATAACTATAGTAAGAGATGGACAAGAAGAAACTCAAAACTATAGAGATAAAGAAGTAAGAGCAACACTTAATTTCTTAAAATTAGATAAAGAAATTAATTATAACAATGATAATTATCCATTAGGAACAGCTCAAGGTGATGCTAAAATCATAGGAGCAAGATATGGATTATATGCAAGAGATAATATATTATCACCAGATGATGGAGCTATATTATTTAATGCAGGTGATTTAGTAGAAGAAAAATTAACAGACGCTGAAGGAAAGATTACTTGGGAAAACTTATACTTAGGTAATTATTTCGTAAAAGAAATAACACCAAGCGAAGGTTATTTAATTGATACTAATGAATATGAAGTAAACATTTTACAATATTATATTGATAATGTTTATAATGTAAATGATAGAACAACAGATAATGTAATCTATAAAAATGCACAACCTTATAGTTTATATAGTAATCCAGAACAAAGAGTTATTTCTGTAGAACAAGTTAAAAAGCAAGCAATTAAAATATTAAAAATTACAAGTAAAATAGACTTGTCAGATGAAAACCCAAGAGTACAAGGTGCAACATTTAAAGCATACTTAGTAAGTGATTTAGATGTAACTCCAAATTGCAATTACACAGAAATAATGAATAAATACTATAATAAAGAAACCCATAAATATGAAATGCCAGATGATGCAAGAGCAATGACATTTGCATTAAATCCAGATGGTGAACTTGTTTCTGAAATGGTAACAAATGCTGATGGAGAAGTAACTTCAAATCTATTAGCATATGGTAGATATGTATTTATAGAAGTTGAAGGTGCAGAAGATACTCAAGTTGCAGGTGAAGTTATAACAGACTTAGAACTTGCAAGACCATTCTTTGTAAGAATAGTAGAAGATAGCGCTACACCACAACAAGATAGAATAATTACTGACCCACATATGACAGCATTTATAGAAGTAAATAAGGTTGATGTAGAAACATGGAAAAATGTTAGAAAAGCCGGAACAGAATACTTAATTAATAGAATTACAACAGATAATCTAGAAATAGATGGTAACATTTTAACAAGAGAACCAATTACTCAAACAGTTGCTTATCCAAGCAGAATGGAAATTGGTACTCCAGAAAGTCCATATAAAACAGATGGCGAAGGTAGATTTACAACTCCAGTTTCATTAAATGCAGGTTTATATGAATTAGTTGAAATTAAAGCTCCAGAAGGATATGTTTTAAATGGTTATGAAGCTTATTCATCAAATGGAGAAATAATTGGAATTCCACAAGAGACAGTTAAATTCAAAATTTCAACTACAGAAGTTTATGAAGAAACAGAAAGTGTTGAAACTGACAGTGTAAATGGTGGAAATAAAAATGGTAATATTATAAAAGTAGAACAATATAATATGCCACAAAAAGGTACAATTAAAATTACAAAAACAGGTGAATATCAAGAAACATCTTCTTTAGATGAAAGAAGAAGAGCAATAATTAGCTATACTCAAAAACCTGTTGAAGGAGCAGTATTCTCTGTATTTGCAGAAGAAAATATCTATACAAATGATAATCAAGTAAATACAACTGGTGAAAGAACAACATATTATTTAAAAGATCAAAAAGTAATGGATATTACAACAAATGCAGAAGGAATTGCTTATGCAGAAAACTTACCACTTGGTAAATACTATGTAAAAGAAATTGTTGCTGGAGATGGATATGTATTAAATCAAACAGTTAAACATTTCGAAATATCTAAAGAAACTTTAAGCCAAGAAGAATTAGTAGAAGGCGAAGTTCAAAAAACAGCTATTAATAAAGAGGAAGATTCATACATTAACGAAAGACAAAAACCAAAAATTTCTGTAATAAAAATAGATGAAGTTGATCCAAACAGAAAAATAGTAAATGCAGAATTTAGTATTTTTGCTGGAGAAGATATTAGAAATAAAGCTGGAGATTTATTAGTACAAAAAGATAGCTTAGTAGGAATTGCAGTAACAAATTCAGATGGCGTAGCAACATTTACAGAAGATTTACCACTTGGAAAATACTACATATTAGAAACAAGAAGACCATATGGATATAAAATAAATCCTGAAATCTTTGAAGTTAATGTAAATTATATTGGTCAAGAACACAATATATCTGAAGGAAGTATAAATGTTCCAGATGAAAGAATGGATGCAAAAGTAATTGTACATCATTACATTGAAAATACAACAATAAAATTAAGTGATGATGAACAAATTGATGGTAAAGTATTTGATGCATATAATACTTATCCAGCAGATGATATTCCAGAATATTATATGGTAACAGAAATACCAAGCAATCATGAAGGAGAAATGACAGAAGAAGATATAGTTGTTACTTATTATTATAAGTTAAGACCATATACAGTAATAGTCAATTATTTAGAATTAGATGAAGATGACGATGATTCAAATAATACAGTATTACATGACAGAAAAGATATTCCAAATCAAACTTACCAAACAGAAATAAAGAGTAAGGATGAAGTAATTGATATACCAGGTTATGAATTTGTAAAATATGATAAAGAAATCTTAAAAGTTGATACAGATGAAAGTCAAAACTTTATCACTATTTACTACAAAAAAGCTAATATAAAATACACAGTTGAATATTATTATGATGGAGTAAAAGATAAAACAGCTACAGAAGAATATGAGGCAGAATATGGTTCAACAATTACAGAATATGAAGATAAATTAAAAGAACCATATAAATTTGAAAAAGTTGAAAATCTTCCATTAGAAATATCACCTGATGAAGATGAAAACGTAATTAAGGTATATTATGTAAGAGATAAATCAGAAATTACTATAAAATTTGTTGATGAAGAAGGAAATGAATTAAAAGATCCTGAAGATCATGAAGGATATGTTGGAGATGAATTCGATATTGACGAAGTAGATGATAAAATTGATGGTTACAAACTAATCAAGAAGACTGAAGAAGGAAAGACAGAATTCGAAGAAGAGGATAAAACTATAGTATTCGTTTATGAAAAAGAAACAAAAGTTATTGTTAAATACGTAGACGAAGATACAGGCGAAGAAATTGCTATAAAAGAAATAATCAAGGGAGAAGAAGGAGACCTATACGAGACAGAAAAGAAAGAAATAAATGATTATAAATATGTTAAAATTGATGGTGAAGGTAAAGGCAAAATGAAAGAAGGCGATACAGAAGTAACATATTATTATAAGAAAGTTCCAAAAGATCCAACTCCTGCTTCTGAACCTAATAAAAATGAGCCAAATATAGTTACAATTAGGGTTCCAGAAACTGAGGAAGCAACAGTTGAGAATACACCTAAAACTGAAACAACTCCATCTCCAAAACAAACTACAACAAAAACAGATCCTACAACAACTAAGATAACACCAAAATCTGATCCTGAATCAACTACAAGTGTTACACCAAGAACAGTTGTAGCTACACCAAAAACAGGTGATGAGTTATCAAAACTTGCAACTGAAGTATTAATAGTAGTTATTGCTATAAATATAGTATTAGGAATAGTTTCTAAAAAGATTAATTCAAAAAAATCATCAAACAATAAGTAATAAATATTATTAGATAAAAAAGGAGAGAATGAAAATTCTCTCCTTTTTGTTATTATAAAATAATTATTGTAAGCGTATTAATTTTGAATGTAAAAGAATTCTATAATCAGTATCATCATCACAAGTAAATAATGATAATATTTTATCTGTTGGTTTAACTTCTGTATTAAAATTATATTCGCTCTTTGCTTTCCAATTATTTAGTGTTTCTTGAAATTCTTCATCAGAAAATTCATTATATAATTCAACGTCATCAGTTGATACTTTGTATGCAGAAAATACTTCTGCTAAGAAACGTCCTTGTTTAGTATTGAAGTTAAAATATCTATGATTTGGATTACTACAGAAATTATCATCTAAGTAATATTGTAAATTGCTAAACATAGTTCCGTTTCTTCTATTGTGTCCGTAAATAATTGTGTTTCTATCTAATGTTATAAAATTATTTCTATAATCTGCATAAATCCATCCTGCACCATTTTCTTCTAGCTCTATATTATGAGTCAAATAGTAATCATTATCTGTTGTTTGAACTATTGGAAAATCGATACTAGTATCTAAAACTCTTACCCAACCTACACAATCTGAGTTTTGTTCAAATAGAGCATTAAAGTCAACTCCAAATGCTTCGATACTTACTCCATTTATATCAGTTGCTGTTGTATACTTAGGGGTAAAAGGATTATCGGGGTTATTTAAATCTTTATTTTGATCTTTTGTAAGAATATATTCACTATATTTTTCTTTAAGTGAGCTGTTTTTTTGATTATCTGTATACCACCAATATAGAACATATACGCACATGATAATAATAAAAACTGAAATAACTCTAAATGCAAATATTAAATAATTAATTATAGTTTTTGTTTTTTTCATTATAATCACCATAATAATTATAATAATAAATAATTTAAAAATCAAGAAATAAAAATTGTGAAAAATTATCAAAAATCAATTATTATAAGGATAAAAAAATAAAACTAAAAAAATTAAAAAATTTGTTGCTATAAAAAAATGTTAATGATATAATTTTTTATATGATGAATAATTGCGTAAACTTACGTGATTTTTTAGTAGAGGTATAGAGCATATGAATCAAATTTTAGATTATAATCCAAGTGGACAAAAGTCAAGAAAACCAGGCAGTTCAAATAAAATTGTTAAAGTATTTGCAATTTGTTTAATAGTATTTGCAATAGCTATAATTGCTATAGCCGCAATGACTTCAAACAAAAATAATGCAGTTACAAAAACAAATACTGGAAATAATAAAACACAAGCTACAATTTCAGCAGTACAAAAAGAAGATGGTATACTATTATTCCATGTATCAAGTGAATATGGCTTGGAAAGTATCATTTATAGTTGGAATGAAACTAGTGAACAAGAAGTTAAATGTTCTGGCGAAAAAGAAAAAGATATAGAAATTCAACTTCCAGCTGGAGAGAATTCATTCTATGCCAAAGTAATAGATAATCAACAAAATGAAACAATATATGAAAACACATATACTGCAGAAAATGGTAAAGATATTTTAAAACCATCAATAGAATTAACTGTTACAAATGATAAAAAATTAAAAATAGTTGTAACAGATGAAACTTCTCTTGATTTTATTACATATAGATGGAACGATGAAGATGAAAACAAAATCGAAGTTAATCCAGATACTCCAAAAACAATTACTACAACACTTGAAATACCACATGGTAAAAATGATATAACAGTTGTAGCTGTTGATAGTAGTAATAACACAAATACTGAACAAAAAGTGTATAATGGATTAACAAAACCTGAGATTAAATTCGTTTTAAATGATGAAGACAAGAGTAAAGTTACGGTAGTTGTAACTCATGAAGTAGGTATTAAAGGTATTAGTGGTACAATGAATAATTCTGAATTCAGAATTGAAGAATCACAAATTACTGGAAATAACGTAAATTTTGAACTTACTTTATCTCAAGGATTAAACGTAATTCAAGTTAGTGCTTCAAGTACAGATGGTACAGAAAATACTGCTGAAAAAGAATTTCAATATAATTCTGGAACAGGAAGTGTAAGTACTGCACCTGATCCAATTCAACCTGAAACAAAACCTACAGTTAAAGTTGATCAATTGACATTAGATGGCGGAAGCAATATTCTACGTGTTACTATGTCATATAAAAATAAAATTCAAAGCTGTGCATTAACATTTAATGGACAAGACTATGATGTAACAATAGACCAAAACCAAGATAGCCCATTAACATTTGATTTACCATTATCAAATGGCGCTAATTCAATTAAGTTAAAAGTTACTGGAACAGATGGAACTGTTACAGACTTTGAAAATTCTTATAATATTTAGGAGATCCTGATGGACCAAGATATTTATATTATCGATGATAAGAAAGAATTAGTAGGTATATTAAAAAGATTATTTGCTAAGGAAAAGAATTATAAATTTATAAATGTAACCTCTGAACAGATTAATGAGGCATTAGTTAATATACCTTCTTTGATAATAATTGATGAAGATAGTATTAAACAAAATGTTGTAGATTTATGTACGCTATTGCGTAGTGATGAAAATAATAATATTACACCAATTATTGTAATAACATCAACAATTGACCGTGAACATAGAGTAGAAGTATTAAAACAAAATGTAGAATACTTTATTAAAAAACCTATTGATGAAGAATATCTTTATTATACTGTTAAAAATATTAGTACATTACTATATACAAATAGAAAAGTTAGTCCTTTAACAGGTCTTCCTGGAAATGTTCAAATCCAAGCAGAAATGAAAAAAAGATTGCTTAAGAAAAAACCATTTGCAATGATTTATTTAGATTTGGATAATTTTAAAGCTTATAATGATGTATATGGATTTAGTAATGGTGATGAAGTTATTAAATTTACAGCAAGAGTAATTTATAAAAATATTCATACCAATGAAGTAGGTGACGAATTTGTAGGACATATTGGCGGCGACGATTTTGTTGCAGTTGTTAATAAAACAAATTATGAAGAATTATGCAAAAATATAATTGCAGAGTTTGATACTCAAATTGAACAATATTATAGTGAAGAAGATATTTCACGTGGTTATGTTGAAGTAGCAAATAGAAGAGGAGTAATTGAACAATTTCCAATTGTAAGTATAAGTATAGCAGTTGTAGAAGTTGCTGATAATTACAAAGTTTCACCTCTAGAAATTGGCGAAATTGCAGCTCAGGTTAAGCATTCAGCAAAATCTGTAATGGGTTCAACTTACGTATTAAATCGTCGTAAGTTTTAGGATGTTGATATGGATGAAGAAATAAAAGAAGAAAAAATTGATTATTTAAAAGAAGTAACTCAAAATATCGAGATGGCAAAAATTTTATCTAAGGCACCTGAAAAAAATAGAGAAGAAATTTTTAAATTGTTACAAAAAAAGATAAAAATTCAAGAAGAGAATGGATTTTTTGCAGGACGTAAAATTATGCAAATTAATAAAAGGATAGAAAAGCTTTTAAAATAAGGGTTTTTAGCCCTTATTTTTTTGTTATAAATTTTATAAAAAAATTTAAAAAAATTGTAAAAAAATATTGTGTAAAAATTACAAATATGATATATTCAAATGGAAAAGTTAAACTTGATTTTTAAAAGAAAGGCGTGATTTTTTTGGAAGAAACAGAGATGGAAAATTTAAACAAAAAAACTATCTTAGTTGTAGATGATGAGCAATCTATAAGAGATTTGCTTGTATTTAATCTACAAAAAGAAGGGTATGACACAATTGAAGCTGAAGATGGCTTGCAAGCTGTAGATTTAGCTATTGAAAAGAAACCTGATTTAATAATGTTGGATGTTATGATTCCAAAATTAGATGGTATTTCAGTTTGCAAAAAAATTCGTTATGCTTTAAATATTTCAAACATACCAATTTTAATGATCTCTGCAAAAGATGAAGAATCTGACAAGATTGTTGGATTAGAAATGGGAGCTGATGACTATATTACTAAACCATTCCAAATTAGGGAGGTTATGGCAAGAGTTAAGGCTAATTTGCGCAAAGCAGAATTAAATACAAACTATGAGAGCAGACAAAAAGGTAAAGGCTTAGACAAAGACAATATTATTCGTGTTGGTGATTTAAGTCTTGATACTAAAAAAGTTGAAGTAAGAGTTAAAGGCGAAATAGTTAATGTTACTAAAAAAGAATTTGACGTCTTAAAATATTTAGCTGGAAAACCAGGTCAAGTTGTAACTAGAGAGATGTTACTTCGCGAAGTTTGGGATTATAAAGAGTATGAAGGTGGTATTAGAACCATTGACGTTACTATGAACAGAATTCGTGAAAAAATCGAAAAAGATAAATCAAATCCAAAGATTTTGATTACAAAGCGCGGAGTTGGTTATTATATTACAGATAAAAGCTAATAATTGTAATATATAAAGGATGTTTAAAATGCTTAAAAATATACGAGCAAAAATATTTATTATTTTTGTAATTTTTGGAATTATAATTACAACTTTAATATGTTCATTTTCGTTATATCAAAGCATGAAATTAGAAGCACAAGCTGTATATATTCAAGAACAATATAGAGATCAAGTTCTTCAGGATATATCTATTTCAAGATATACAACATTTGCTTTAGCAGTTAGTTCTATTGTTATAATAGGTGTTTTTGGAGCTTGGTCATCACAAGTGCTTGTACAACCTTTTCAAAAGCTTTTAGATACAGCAGAAGATATAGTTAATAGCGAAGAATCAAAGTCATTAGATAGAAGGCACACTAAACATCGTTCAACACGTGATGAAATCGAAAAATTAGTTAATGCCTTAAGTACAATGAATAGTAACTTAAAGGAAAACTTATCTGAAGTTACACGTCAAAAAAAGCAAATTGAAATTATTTTGCAATCTATCACAGATGGTATTATTGCATTTAATATGAAAGGCAAAGTTATTCATATGAATAACACAGCTAAACAATTATTAAATGTTAAAGAAAATCAAACCTTTAAAAGCATATTTGATAAATATGATATAGATTATGATATTGAAAAATTAGTCTTTTTAGAGGATTTAACTTCATCAGAAGTTGCTATTACCGCTGGAGATAGAAATATTAATTTGTTTTTTGAATCATTTAAAGATGAAAATGAACTTCCAGCTGGTCTTATTGTTGTATTACAAGATATAACAGAAAGTGTAAAACTTGATAAATCTCGTAAAGAGTTTATGGCAAATGTATCACACGAATTAAAAACACCTCTTACAGTTATAAGCGGTGGTGCAGAATGTTTATTAGAAAGTGAAGTTGATGAAAAAACTGAACGTAAATTTTTAACTAATATTCAACAATCTGCAACAAGAATGTGGGATTTAGTTCAAGATTTAATTGATTTATCAAGATATGAAACTAAAGATGCTACTGTTAATTTTGAAGAATTTGATGTTACTGAATTAACAAAAGAAGTTTTTGAAGAACTTAGAATTGTTATGGAAAAACGTAATGTTACAGGTGAATGTTTAGTAACAAGTACAGTTCCAAATGTATATGCAGAAAAGAAAGGCATAAGAAGAGTAATAACAAATATTCTTTCAAACGCCATCAAATATAATAAAGAAGGCGGAAAAGTTACAGTTTATTTAGGATCAGTTTATAATGATGTATATATTAAAGTAATAGATACAGGTATAGGTATTTCACAAGAAGATTTAAGTAGAATTTTTGATAGATTTTATATAGTTGATAAATCTCGTGCTAAAAAATCACAAGAAGGTGCGCAAATAGGTAGCGGTACGGGACTTGGACTTTCAATTGTACAAGAAATATTAAATCAAAATAATGGAAAAATTGATATAAAAAGCGAACTAGGAAAGGGCACAGAAGTAGTAATAAGAATACCAAAAAAGAAATAATATATATTAGATACAAAGGAAAATTTTGGAGGAAAGAAAATGAAAAATAATTTAAAAAAGTTAGCAGCTGTGTTAAGCGCATCATTAGTATTTTTTGGAAATAATGTTTATGCATCTGAAGGATTGCTAACTTTTAATGGAATTAACTTAGGCGTAATAGTAGGAGCAATACTTATTGCACTTGTGCTTTTCTTAGGATTTAAAATGGATAAATCTGAAGAAAAAAATGAAGAATTTTTTGAAAAGCAAAGCTCTAATACATCAAAGAGTTTAGATGATTTGCCTTCTGATTATACAGCAATAAAAGAAGATATGCCTTATGAAGAAGAAGATAACGAATTATATGAATTTGAAGATACTCCAAAGGAGCCAAAGAACGAAAGCTTTTCTAGAGAGTCAAATGGAGAAGAATCAGATGCAATTTCTTATTCTATTGGAATTGATCAGCCACAAACACCAATCGGAGTTGTTCCACCAACAGGATTTGATAATGGCGTGCAAGCTGAAAGTAGCTATGGTTCTGATTTGAATAGTTATGATGCTACAACAAGTTCTAGTTTGGATGATTTACCAAATACAACAAGCTCATTAGATGACTTACCAAATACAACATCTTCATTAGATGATTTACCTAATAATGTATCTGATGAAACTATGGTTGTTCCTAATATGAATGGCGGTGTAGAAGAAGAGTATACTTCAGCTGAAGCACCAGAAGAATTTACAGGATTTGGATCTAGTGACTCAAGTAGTTCAACAGGATTTTCTAATAGTGATGATATTGGAACAACATCATTTGGAGTAGCTGAACCAGAAAATAATGTAAATTATACAAGTTTTGATGCTAGTAGTTCTACATTAGAAGATGAAGTTTCAAAATTAGATGATATAGATAGTTCAAGTGATACAGATGAATTAGATTCTGCAGAAAGTAGTAAAGAAGATGATTCAGATTATACTACTTCAGAAGAATTAGTTGTTCCAGAAGATGAGGTTGCAAGTTTTTCTTTTGATACAGATTTAGTTCAAGATGATGATGAAGAGGAAGCTCTTTCAGAAGAACCAGTTAAAGAAGAAACAAGTGAACCAGTTGAAGAAGATACTGATACAGATGTTGCAAGTTTTGGTGAAAAAGAAGAAGTTGTTGATGAAGAGCCAAAATCACTTGATTTCTCTTCAAAAGAAGATGAAGATGTAAAAGAAGAAGATTCTGAAGAAGAATCAGATGAATTTGTTACTGTTGAAGAGCCAGAAGATTTAGAACAAGTTTCAGATGATGATGAAATAATTGGCGAAGTAGATGAAGGTGAAGACCTATTTGATATTTTAGATTCTTCTAATACAATAGAAGAAGATGATGGCTATGATTTAAGTGGTCTAAACAATGAAATAGATGGATTAGATGACTTAGATGATAGTATTGATGAAGATAAAGTTTCAAAAGAATTAGATGATTTTAAAACTAAAGTAGCTGATACAGATGGATTTACAAGTGATAGTTCAAATTCTAGTGATGGATTTGATGCTGATTTTGTAGAACCAAGTGATGCAGATGAATCTGATGATGTAAGAGATCCTGATACTTTAGAAGGATTTGGCGATTCTTCAGATGATTCAGATAATGTTGGCGATGTTTCTATAGATAGTGATAGTTTAGTAGATAATGGTTTTCTAGATCAAATGGAAGAAAACATGAAAAAAGATCAAGAACATAGACAAAAAGGAAAAAAATAAAGGACGGAAAATGGATAGCAGAGTAAAAAATATTATAGAATGGGGCTATTGCATATTAATTGCAATAATACTTGCATTTTTATTTAGATACTTTATTGGAACTCCAACAATAGTTAGACAAAGAAGTATGTTTCCTACACTACAAGAAGGAGAAAGAGTAATTCTAAATAGAACTTTTAGAATAGGAAAATTAAGTTATCCTGAAAAAGGTGAGATTATTACATTTGAAGCTCCAACTTCAATATATGAAGTTTATCAAGCAGATCAAGCAAATCCAGTTGCTAAATATGAAAACGAACCAAATAGTGTTTTTTCAAAATTTGTACATTATATTTTAGAAATAGGTAAAAGAAGTTATATTAAAAGAGTAATAGCACTTCCAGGAGAACATGTAGAAATTAAAGAAAATAGCGTATTTATAGATGGTAAAAAACTAGATGAACCTTATATTCAGGAAGGTGTAAAAATAGAATCAAAAGTATTTACTGATTTTACAGTTCCAGATGGATACATTTTTGCTATGGGTGATAATAGAGAACATAGTACAGATTGTAGAGATTTTGGATGTATACCTTTAGATAAATTAGAGGGCGTAGTTGTATTTCGTTTTTGGCCATTTAGTGCATTTGGTGCAATCGAATCAAAATAAATAAATAGTATAATCAAGGCGCACAATGTGCGCCTTTTTGTAAAAGTGGAGATATTATGACATTTAATGAAATAATTGGAAATGACAAGCAAAAAAAATACTTGAATCAAATAATTGAAAATAAAAATATATTACATAGTTATATGTTTTGCGGTACAAGTGGAATTGGAAAGAGAATAATTGCAAGGGAATTTGCGCGTAAAATACTATGTTATGAAAAAGGTCTAGATGATTGTAAGTGTAAATCATGTTTATGTTTTAATGGAAACAATCACCCTGATTTTAGTGAAATCAATGAAGATGGAAATACAATTAAAGTAGATACTATTCGTGATTTAACTAAAAAGATATATGAAAAACCAATTATTTCAAATAAAAAAGTATATATAATAAATGATGCAGATATGATGACGCAAGAAGCACAAAATAGCTTGCTTAAAACATTAGAAGAGCCACCTGAATTTACAACAATTATTTTAGTTACATCAAATGAAAATGCCTTATTGAATACTATTAAATCACGTTCTTTAAAAGTTGGATTTGACAATATTGAAGATTCAATTTTAAAAGATTATGCAATTAACAAATTGGAATATACAAGCATTAGTGACAATATGCTTAAAGCTTTTGGTGGAAGTATTGGAAATGCTTTTAAACTAAAACAAAATGTAGAATTATACACAAAAATCGAACAATTTGTGGATAGTATTCCAAGCTTAAATCAAATACAAATTTTAAAGCAAGGAAAAATATTATATGAAAAAGATAATATAGAAGGTATTTTAGATTATTTTGTAGTTTGCTTATATTCAAAAGGTATAAAAGATAAGTGCTATCTAAATTGTATTGATTATGTTTCAGAAGCATTAAAACATTTTAAATTTAATACTAATTTTGATATGACATTAGATAATATGTTATTAAAAATTGCTCAAGAATTTATATGATTTAGTGATTAAAATATTTACAAAAAATAAAATTTAGCATAAAATTTTATGTAGATAGTTATTTGACAGAAAGGACTATAATAATGATACCTAAAAAATGGATAAAAATATTATTATTAAACCTTGGTATTGCAGCAGTAAATATTGCTGTATTTTCTAAGGCCTTTTTAGGTTTGTCTTTATTGGCTGGAAGTACTCTTGCAATGACAACTGCATGGTTTACATTGATAGCAAGTTGTGGTGGATTTTTCTATTTTAATAATAAATTACTAACACCACATTCTACATATGCATTGATTGCAGAAAAAATTCACTCAATAGATGATTGTGTTGGTGTATTTGAAGAAGCAATCCAAAAGGGTGATGTATTTGATGACGATATTTTAAAGAATCTAAATCAAATAAAACGTTATAAAAGAAAACGTAAAACAATAGATGAAATTTTACTTCAAAAATTTACTTCAAAAGAGATTACTTATCAAAAGTTTAAGAAAGTTTTGGATGAAGTAGAAGAAGTAATGTATTTAAATATGAGAAGTATTTTAAATAAAATGGCTGCATTTGATGTTGAAGAATATGAAAACCTTCAAAAAAAGGGATTCCCTGCAAATGAAGTTTCAGAAGAAAAAATGAGTATATATAATGAGTATATTTATTTTGTTAAAAGTGCTACAAAAACTAATGAAGATATATTATTAAAGTTAGATAAGGTTTTACTAGAAATATCACGTTATAACTCAATAGAAAATGGAGATATAAAGAGTTTACCTGCTATAGCTGAGATGGATGAATTAATAAAAAATGCAAAGCTATATAAATAATGGTTTATAGATATCCATAAAAATCTAAATATTGATATGAGGATAAATACATGAAAAAGCAAAATATTTTTATTATTTTACTTATTGGATTATTACTATTTGGAATTATATTTTTTGTTATTAACTTAACTAAAGATGTTGGTAAATCAAATCTTGTTAAGAGCATGGAAGGTCCAATTAAGGAATTAGATGCTCTTTATAAAACTGTAAAAGTTAAGGATTATCAAGTTCAACGTAGCAATGCTATAGTAACTGATGAAAAAATAGCTATTTTACCAGATATTTCAGAATATCCTTTTGTTGTAAATCCAACAACAGATAGTTATATTACTATTTACTCATCTTTAGATAAAGCAAATGAAGATTATAATGCTTGGTTATGTAAGGTTGCAGACAATTTTAATAATAGTAATTTTATGATTGATGGCGTTAATGTTTCAGTTGGTATAAGAGCAATTTCAAGTAATTTAGCAGTTGATTTTATTTCTAGTGAAAAGTATATGCCAGACTTATTTATTCCAGCAAGTAGTATTTATGGTTTAATGCTTGATAATAGTGAAAAAAATTATAATGTTGTAAGCGAAAGTATTGTAAATAACGTTTCAGGTATAATAATTTCAAATAAAGTAAAAAGTGCAATAGAAACAAAATATAAGAATGCTGATTTAGAAACAATTATTAATTGTGTATTAAATAGAGAAGCAATAATAGGCTACACAAATCCACTTTCAAATGAAGATGGTTTAAATTATTTATTAACATTATTATCTATATTTGATAATAGAAATCCATTAAGTGATGTTGCTATTGATAAATTAAAAGCTTATCAAGATAACATTCCTTATGTACCATATGATATTGTTCAATTAGAGGATTCTTTATTAAATGGTACAATAGATGGATTTGCATCTAATTATCAAACATATTATTCTTCAGCAAATTTAAGAAGTTCATGTGATTTTATTCCTTATGGCGTAGTACAATCAAGTCCGGCATATGTAATAGGTAATTTACCACAAAACAAGAATGAAATAGTTAATAGATTTATTGAATATTGTAAAAATGAAGAATCTCAAAAAATGGCTATAGATTTAGGATTTAATGCAAAAGAAGATTATCAATATAATGGCTATCAATACGAAGGAAAACAAATAATAGAAGCTCAAAATATTTGGAAGAAAGAAAAGAATGGATCTTCTGATTTAACAGCTGTATTTGTTTCTGATATTTCTGGTAGTATGGAAGGATCTCCTTTATTAAAATTAAAAGCAAGTTTAAATAGAGCATCTACATTTATAGATGAGAATACAAATATAGGATTAGTTACATTTTCAGATACAGTAAATATTACACTTCCAATAGCTAAATTTGATAATACACAAAAAGGATATTTCTTAAATGCAGTTAAATCAATGAGAGCTAGTGGTGGTACAGCTATGTTTGATGCAATTATTGTCGCAGAACATATGCTTATGGAAAAATATAAAGAAAACCCAAATACAAGATTAATGTTATTTGTATTGACAGACGGTGAGTCTAATAGGGGATATGGATTTGATGATATTGAATCTATTTCAAAAGATTTAAGAATTCCAATTTATACAATTGGTTATAATGCAGATATTGATGTATTACAAGAAGTATCTGACATAAATGAAGCTTCAACAATGGACGCAGATTCAGATAACGTAATTTATAAGTTAGAAAGTTTATTTAACTCACAAATGTAGCGAGGAATTCAATATGATTCAAAATCAAGTAGCAATTGATTTAATGAAAAAGGTAGATAATTTTGCAAATGATATTTTAAAGGATGTAAATGCTAAAAATTATTATTTAAGCAATACATTAAGTAGTATCACAACAGCTTCTACTGAAAATATTAATTTAGATAAGTCAATTGAAGATATTAAAAGAGCTAAAGGAAATAAATCAAAAATTTCAAAAATAATAAATAGCTTAAATAAAGAACAAGAAAAGATAAAAAGAGATAATATTACTTTAGAATTAGAATTAGAAAGAGTAAATGATATTATTAAACTATTAAAGGACAAATATTCAGAAGGAGAAAGCCTAAAAAGTACTATAAAAGATAATATAAATAAGGGATTAACAGCAGAAGAAAGTATTTTTTATGATGAGAATATTAGTGGACCTTTAGATAGAAAAATGATTGAATTAAAACAAATGCTTACAGTAAAAGGTCAAACAATTAGGTCTATAAGTATTATCCAAAAAAACAATAAAGCGACGATTCAAAGTATTGATAATATTAAGAATGCGACATTATTGTAGTGAAAGGATTGTTAAATATATGAAGAATAAGTTTATTTATATTTTAATAGCGTTATTAATCGTTATATTTGTAGTTTTAGCTGTATTGTATTTTGTGAAAACTAACTCAAATACTACAAAAACACCAATTAATAATCAAAGATTAGTTTCAAATAAGAATGATTCTAAGCCTTCAAGATTAGATGTAAAAGATGAAAAGATTGATTACATAGATGAAATTAATGTGTATAATGCAGCAGAATATATGGATATGACAACTATAAAAGATTTTGAAAAAGAGTTTAAAATTAAAGTAAATTATAAAGAATTCGAAAGTAATGAATCATTATATAAAGATATTTCAAATAATAAAAGCAAATATGATGTTTTAATACCTTCTGATTATATGATAGATAGGTTAATAAAAGAAGATTTAGTAGAGAAATTTGATAAAGCTAATATTCCAAATTTGTCAAATATCGCTTCTGAATATTTAAATCCAGAATATGATAAAAATAATGAATATGTTGTTCCATATATGGTAGGAACAGTAGGTATCTTATATAATAAATCAGTTATAAAAGATACTGTTGATTCTTGGGATATTATGTGGGATGAAAGATATAAAGGTCAAATATGGTTATGGAATTCAATGAGAGATGTTATAGGAATGTCTTTAAAACATCTTGGATATAGTATGAATTCAACTAATGATTCTGAAATAAATGAAGCAAAACAAGCTTTAATTAAACAAGCAGGTTTATTAAGAGGTTATGAGGAAGAAGAAGTAAGAGATTCTATGATAGCGGATGAAGGCTCTTTAGCACTTGTTTATGCAGGAGAAGCAAAATCTGCAATAGACCAAAATCCAAATCTTGCTTATGTTATTCCTAAAGAAGGATCAAATAAATTTGTAGATGGATTTGTAATAGTTAAAGGAACAAGTCATAAATCATCTGCAGAAAAATTCATTAATTATATGTGTGCTTCAAATATAGCAATTCGTAATATGACAGAAACAGGTTATACATCACCAGTTAAAGGAGCATGGGCAGAATTTGGAGATAATAAAATAATGTTCCCATCAAACGAAGAATTATCACGTTGTGAAGCATTTTTATATGATGCTACAGCTACAGAAAAATACAATAAAGTATGGAGTGAATTAAGATAATTTATATAAATAATTATAATGTGAAAATCGGGCGATAGCCCGATTTTTGTTGACAAAAGCAATGTATGAGTATATAATAATTATGTTAATTTGAAAAGTGTATTAATAGATAGGAGATATAATGAAAAAAGTAACAGGTATACGTTTTAGAAGACCTGGAAAGATATATTATTTTGACGGTCATGGCTTAAACTTAGAAAAAGGAATGCATGTTATTGTTGATACTGCAAAAGGCGATGAATACGGAGAAGTTATGATTCCTGAAAAGGAAGTTGCAGATGAAGAAGTTTCAGAGCCATTAAAAAAAGTAATAAGAATTTCAACAAAAGAAGATGAAAAGAAACGTCTTGAATATAAGGCAAAAGAAAGACCTGCTTATGATAAATGTTTAGAAAAGATCAAAAAGCATGGCTTAAAAATGAAATTAATTGATGTTGAATATAAGTTTGATGGAAGTAAAGTTATTTTCTATTTTACAGCAGATGGAAGAATCGATTTTAGAGAACTTGTAAAAGATTTAGCATCAGTATTTAGAACAAGAATAGAGCTAAGACAAATTGGTGTACGTGATGAAATTAAACGTATTGGTGGGTATGGAGTATGTGGCAAAGAACTTTGTTGTTGTTCACATTTAGGTAATTTTGAAACAGTTTCAATAAAAATGGCTAAAGAACAAAATTTATCTTTAAACCCTACAAAAATATCTGGAAATTGTGGAAGATTAATGTGTTGCTTAAAATATGAAGAAGATGTTTATCTTGAGAAATTACAACATTTACCTGGTGTTGGTTCTATTGTAAAAACAGAAGAAGGACAAGGCGAAGTAGTAAATCTTGAAACATTAAAAGAAAATGTTAAAGTAAAATATCATGATGAAAAAGAAGATAGTTTTTATTTTAAAACACATAATGTTTCAGAATTAGAAATTATTAAAAGAGTTTATCCTGATGAACAAGTTAATGTTTCTGCAGAAGAAATGAAAGAGTTGCAAAACATGGAAAAAGCAGATAAAGCAGATGATAGCAATGATTCAGATGAAATATAAATTATAGTATAGAGGCTATATTAGATTATTCTAGTATAGCTTTTTTTATAAAAAATTGTTTTGTTATGTAATAATACTTGCAATTTTATGATAATCATTATATAATACTTTTATGATAGAAATGTCAAATTTATAATTATGAAGGAGGCACCTTATGGCATATAAGATTAACGAAAGTTGTGTTGGTTGTGGAGCATGTCAATCAGCTTGCCCAGTTGGAGCTATTTCTGTACAAGACGGAAAAGCAACAATTAATGAAGCAGCTTGTATTGAATGTGGAACATGTGCTGGTGTTTGCCCAGTTAGCGCTCCAAATCACGATTAAAATAGAGAGCATTTAAACCTCTAACAATAGTTAGAGGCTTTTTCTTATATATATGTTGTTTATTAAATATCTAATTTTTATATTAGATTTTTTTTTATTTTAAAAATGAATTTTTTGTCAAATGTAATAATATATTTTGGTTTTTTTATTGAACATTTTTACATTTATGCATATAATATTATTGGTAATTTTTATACGAAAGAAAAAGAAAAAATGTCTACAAAAGAATTAGTTAAAAGTGAAGTTCAAGATTATGCTAAATTTAATATCATTAGATATGCGCAGGTTTGGGAAGATGCGGAAGTATTAATTAAAGCATTAGAAGTTGACAAAAAAGATGTTGTTTTATCAATTGCTTCTAGTGGAGAAAATGCTTTTAGTTTACTTACCAAAAATCCTAAACATGTATATGCGATTGATTTAAGTCAAGAACAAATTATGTGTTGCTCTTTAAAAGTAGTAGCATATAAATATTTAGATTATCAAGAATGTATGGAATTAATTGGAGTTTTTGAATCCAATCGTAGAAAAGAATTATACGATAAAATTTCATCATACCTTTCAGAACAAACTAAAACATATTATTATAACCACTTTGATTATATAGAGAAGGGGATTATTAATTGTGGCAAATTTGAAAAGTATTTAACAACTTTTGGATTAAAAGTACTTCCATTAGTTCATAGTAAAAAAACAATTCAAAGTCTTTTAACTCATAAAACAAAAGAAGAAAGAATAGAGTTTTATGATAAAGTTTGGAATAATCGTAGATGGAGATTATTATTTAAAATATTCTTTTCAAGAAGAGTAATGGGTCGATTAGGTCGAGATGAAGCATTTTTTAGATATGTAAAAGTTAATGTAGCAGAAAGCATTTTAGAACATACAAAATATGCTATTACTGAATTAGATCCAAGTGAAAATAGCTATTTATATTATATATTAAATGGGAAATATGGTAAAGTTTTACCTGTTGCATATAGAGAAGAAAATTTTGAAACAATAAAAAAGAATATAGATAGATTAACGCTTCATGAAGAAACGGTCGAAAGCTTTGTAGAAAACCCAGAAAATGAAGCTGTTACAAAATATAATTTAAGCGATATATTTGAGTATATGTCAGATGAGCAAATGATTAAAATATTTGCAAAAATAATTGCAAATTCACCAAAGGGAGCAAGAGTTGCTTATTGGAATATGTTAGCAGATAAACAAGCTCATAAATACTTTGATGAAGTAATTAACTTAGATGATAAAGCAGATAAATTATGGCATGAAGATAAAGCATTTTTTTATAGTAATTTTTTAGTGAATGAGATAAAGTAAAATGGTTATTGAATGGCAAGGAATGCTGCTAATTGCAGCTCTAGTAATTATTGATTTACTAGTAATTAATTTAATATGTAAATATAAGAATTTTAAACCAGAAACAAGACGTAAAATGTTTCATATGAGTATGGGACTTGTTATGCTTGCTTTTCCATATTTGTTTAAATCAGTATGGTCAGTTGGTATTTTAGGAGTTGTCTCAATTGTCTTTTTCTTAATTTTAAGAAATACAAAATTAAAGAATACATTGGGTCAGTCTTTGTATGGTGTAAAAAGAAGAAGTGATGGAGAATTATATTTTGTAATATCAGTATTTTTAATATATTTTCTATCAAAAGGAAATCCAATTTTATATAGTATACCAATTTTAATTTTGACATTTGCTGATAGTAGTGCTGCACTTACTGGAAAAAAATATGGTAAAACTAAATTAAGTGAGACAAATGAAGATGCAAAAAGTTTAGAAGGAAGCTTTATGTTCTTTATAGTTGCATTTATGTTAGTTTTAATTCCACTTTTGTTATTTACAGAAGTTGGTAGAGAAGAGGTATTAATAATATCTGCAATAATTGGTATAAATGTAGCTATGATTGAAATGATTTCTCATTCAGGAAACGATAATATATTAATTCCAGTTACTAGTTTTGCATTTTTATCAACTCTTATTGGTCAAGATGTTCAAACTTTAAGATACAATGTATTAATTATTGTATTGATTTATATTTTAGTAACTATTTCTAATAAGGTAAAATCATGGAGTAAAATGGCTCTAGCAGAATTAGTGGTAGCAGGATATTTAATAGTTATTCTTTATGGTTTATATGCAATTGTTCCACCATTAATGTTACTTTTAACTGTTATGAACTTCCCTTCAAAAAGGAAAAATGAAAAGTCAAATATTTATAATGCAAGAATAATAGAAACTAATATAATTTTAGGATTAGCAATATGTGCAATTGCAGCGATTACTGGATTAAAGGCAGAATTGTTTATGCTTTATAGTATGACTTATGCAATGCATTTAACAATAAACACATTTGTAAGATTTAAGTATTATTTAAAATATTCTGAATCAAAAAGTTTGTGTTTAGCATATTTAAAAGGTATAGTATTTGTACTATTTCCAAGCTTATGTATGCAATATATAATTTTTAAAACGATACCATCATGGGGTTGGTTATTAGTATATGTTAGCTGTTTATATGGTAGTGGATATTTAATTATGCTAGAGAGAAAACACCATAAAAAGGAACAAATAAGTGTTGAAAATGGAATAACACATTTGCAAATAACAGCATTATTTACAGCAATAATTGGTATTTTAGAGTATATAAGTATGATATAAAGAGGAATTATGGAATTTGAGATTGTTGAAGAAATTGATATAAAAATTCGTGCTTTAAAGGATGAGAAAGTAGTTGCAAGTTGTACATGTTATTATAAAAATACACCATTAGAAGCAAGAAAACATATTGGATGTATTGGTGATTTAGTAGCAGATGATATAGATAATGGAAAAGAAGTAATTGAAGAAGCTATAAGAGTACTTGAAGATAAAGGTGTAAAAGTAATATATGGACCTATGAATGGAACAACTTGGAATCAATATAGATGTTTAAAATATTCAAATGGAGATCCAGAATTTTTATTAGAAAAAGTTGGCTCTATTGAACAAAATGATATGTTTAAAAAAGCTGGATTTGATTCTTGTTATGAATATACGAGTACAAAAGGTAAAATTAAAGATGCTTATGTATCTGAATTTTTAGATGATTTGAATAAAAGTTTAGAAGATAATGGAATTACTATTCGTAGTTTTGATAAAGAAAATGCTGAAAAGGATTTAAAAAGTATTTTTAAGGTGGCGATGTATGGATTTTCACATAATCCTTTATATACTGATATTCCTGAAAAGGCTTTTGTTACACAATATAGTCAATATGTTGGAAGTTGTGATCAAGATTTAATTTTAATAGCAGAAAAAGATAATAAAGCAATTGGATTTTTATTTGCAATGCCAGACTTTAATGAAGTGCAAATGCAAGGCAAAAAAAGTCCTGAGACTATAATATTAAAAACAATTGCTGTTTTACCAGAATATGAGAATTATTCAATTGGTAGTTGTATGTTAGATATTATAAGAAAAAGAGCACTTGAGAAAAAATATAAAAATTGGATATTTGCATTTATGTATAAAAGTAATACATCTCAACGTATGAGTAAACGTAATAATACAGAATTATTAAGAGAATATGTTTTATATAAAAAGGAATTATAATGAATAATTTAGCAGAATTTTTAATTGTAAAAAAAGAAGAAATGGCAAATAAGATATGTTTGTCAGATAGTATGCGTCACATTAATTATAAAAATTTATATAATAGTGTGGCTTATTTTGCTGATTATTTAAAAGAAAAAGGAATTAAGAAAAATGATAAGATTTTGGTTTTAGTTCCAATGAGTATTGAATTATATGTTACTTTAATTAGCTTGTGGAGTATTGGAGCTATCCCATGCTTTATGGATGCAGGATTTATTCGTAACAATATCAATAAAAATAATTTTGATGATATTAATGGAATTGTTGGTATTACTAAGTATTTGTTATATTCAAGCATTAATAATAATTTAAAAAATGTTCAAATAAAAGTAAATTCTAACAAAATAAAAATATATTCAAATTGTTTTAAAGAAGAAAAAGAATTAAAAATTGCAAAACTAAAGGAAGATTTTCCTGCATTGTATACGTATACAAGTGGTACTACTGGTATACCTAAAGTAATTGCAAGAAATCATGAATTTTTGTTAAATCAAGCAGAAATTTTGTCAAGAGAATTAAATTATGGCGAGTATGATAGAGAATTATCTAGTGTTCCAATATTTACATTGAGTAATATTTATTATGGAATAAGTACTTTTATAGCAGATGCAAATTATACAGATTTAGGAAGATCTAATGCGATAAAAATAGTAAATCAAATTCAAAAAGATGATATTAATCGTATTATGGCAGCTCCGGGATTATTAAATGTAATAGTAAAATATTGTTTAAAAAACAATATTATTTTAAACAAAGTAACTAAAGTATTTTCTGGAGGCGGAGCAATCTTTTTAGATTTTATTTACAGGGTCAAAAAGGTATTTCCAAATGCCACAATTGTTACTATATATGGTTCCAGCGAAGCAGAGCCAATAGCTACTATGAATGTTACTAATTTATCATATGATGATATAGAAAGTACGAAACATGGCAAAGGTATTTTAGCAGGTTATGTTGTTGGAGTAGATGATTGTGCAGTTATAAGAGTTCAAGGTGAAAGAATAAATGACTTGCAAGGACAAGAATTTCAAGATATGAAAACAGATATTGGTGAAATTGTTGTTACTGGAAGCAATGTATTAAAGCACTATGTTAAAGGTGTTGGAGATAAAGAAAATAAATTTAAAATGGATGGCATTATTTATCATAGAACTGGTGATATGGGTTCATATGATGAGCAAGGAAGATTGTGGTTAAGAGGAAGAGTTAAACAGCCATATTTTAATGTAGAAGCTGCAATTCATGCTAAATATGATATTGGAAAAACAGCATGTTTTAAACATAATGATAAGTTGTATTTAGTATTTGAGAAAAAGGATAATATTGATAAACAAAAAATATATGATTTGATAGACTTTGAAAAAATTGATGAAATAATTTTTGTAGATAGTATTCCAGTTGATAAAAGACATAGTACAAAAGTTGATTATAATAAATTAAAAGAAATGATAAATGTTTAGTTATACTAAGGAGAAAGAATGGAACAAGAAAAGCAAGAAAAAGTAGGCTTTTTTAAAAAGTGGTACACATATCAAAAAGAACGTTTTCCAGTAATAGTCTTTTTGTTATATGTTTTATGTATTGTACTTGGAACAGTGTTTGTATTTTATTTTTGTTCTGGTACAGATTCATTAAAACGTGTTTTTGAAAATTTTAGTCTTACTGGCATTAACAAAGCAGTATTAGAGTTTAGAGAAAATCCGGTTATTAATGTTTCAAATCCAGGAATATTTATACTTATGATAGCTATAACAACTATTTGTGGATTTTTACAGTTTTTAATGGTTCGTATAGTTGATGAATTTAAAGATTATGAAGATGATTGTAAGTATCGTCCATATAGGCCTGTTCCACGTGGCTTAATATCATTAAGAGAATTAAAAGGATTATTTGCTATTTGTTTTATTGCCCAAGTATTATTAACTTTCTTTTTTGGTGCAGATTTTATAGCATTAGCTCTTTTATGGGTTGATTTCTTTTTAATGACAAAAGGGTTTTTTATAAAAAAAGTTTTAGATAAACATCAATTATTAGAATTAGTTTTAGATGAACTAATGATGCCAATTATGGTAATATATTTATCAAGTTTTTGGGTAGGAAGAGGACATATTTGGGAGCTTTTATTTGATATAAAAAAATTCTTTGATTATGGTGGCAAATTTGATTGTGATTGTAGTTTAATTATTTCAAGAGTTTATACAATTATTATTTCATTCTTAATTTTAAGCTTCTTTTGCTCATGTATTGCAGAAGTTGCAAGAAAAATAAGAAGTAAAGATAAAGAAGAAAAAGGTGTTAATACATATACTGCTGTATTTGGAATTCCAAAGGCAATTTTACTTTTAAGTGTCTTAGAAATATGCACTTTTACTTGTCAGTTTGTGATAATAGGAAAAGAATATTATTTACCTTTGATTTTAGTTTTAGCATTTTGTTTAATTAGTAATATGTTATTTATTAATAAACCTACACATAAGATGAGTAAATTAATTGAAGCAACAGGTAATATTTATATAGCTTTTTCATACTTAAGTATGTTTTTGTTATTTAATGGAATTAGTTTTTGATATAAGCGATAATAAGAAAGAGAAATACAAATGAGTTTTATTTTAGAAAGTGATAGTAAAGAATATGATTTAATGCGGAGGTAAGGGAGCAGCTCTTGCTAAATCTAAACAAGTTTTAGATATTATTCCTGACTTTTTCGTATTTAATTATAAAGGTTATAATGTAAAGAAAAAAGAATTTTTTGCACAAGCAAAAAAAGAATTATTGGCTCGCATTAAAAAGTTAGATGAGGGCTATTATGCTGTGCGCTCTTCTAGTGTAAATGAAGATTCTCAAGATAATTCATTTGCAGGTCAATTTGAAACTTATTTGTATGTTACTAAAGATGATATTTTAGAAAAAGTAAAACTTGTTTGTGAATCTGTTTTTACAGATAGAATAGAAACTTATAAAAAAGAAAATAATATTGATACAGTAGAACCACCATCTGTTGTAGTTCAAAAACAAGTAAACAGTGAAAAAGCAGGAGTTGCTTTTGGAGTAAATCCTGTAAATGGCAATTTAAAAGAAATAATTGTATCAAGCGTATATGGATTAGGAAGTGGATTAGTTGATGGAATTGCTACAGCTGATACTTATACAGTACTTGAAAATGATATAAAAAAAGAAATAGCAAAAAAAGATTATATGCATAAAGTAATTGATGGTAAAGTTGAGCAAGTAGAAGTTGATAAAGACCTTAAAAATTCTCAAGTTTTATCAGATGATGAAATTATGCAAGTAGTAGAATTAGTAAAAAAAGCAAATGATTATTTTGGAAGATATCAAGACATAGAATGGAGTTTTGAAGATGGAAAATTATATCTTCTACAATCAAGACCAATTACTACTTTAGGCACAAAACAAAATCAAATAGGTAAAATCAATGTATTTGACAATAGTAATATCGTTGAAAGTTATGGTGGAATAACAACACCACTTACATTTTCATTTATTAGAAATGTATATGAAAATGTTTATATTCAGTTATGTAGAATTTTTAAAATTGATAAGCAAAAAATTGAAATGAATTCACAAATGTTTCAAAGTTTACTAGCTTTGATAGATGGAAGGGTTTATTATAATCTATATGGTTGGTATGGCATTTTAACTATGTTTCCTGGACTTGGTAGTAATAAAAAGTTTATGGAATCTATGATGGGTGTTAAAGAAAGTTTGCCTGACGATTTATTTCCAGTACCACAATCTAAATTTGGTGATAAGATTGGAATGCTAAGAGCAGGAATAGGCTTAGTTGGTGGATTTGCAAAACTACGTAGGATGACAAAAAACTTTTATAAAAGATTAAATGACGCTTTAGAAGATAAAGATTTAGAAATAATGGATCTTTATGAATTACATGATTATTATTATGATTTGGAATCAAAATTACTTAATAAATGGGATGCACCACTTGTAAATGATTTCTTAGTTATGATTTTTTATGGACAATTAAAAGCAAAATGTAATAGTATTTTTCAAAATGAAGGCGATAGAGTTCATAATGATTTATTGTGTAATGAGGGTGATATTATTTCAGCAGAGCCTGCAAGACGTATAAAAGAAATGGCTCGAATGATAAAAAATAATGATGATATCATAGAATTACTTGAAAATGACGATGTTTTATATGTAAAAAAAGAATTAGAAAATTATAAAGAATTTAATGGAAAATTAAATGAATATTTAGATAAATTCTCTGGTAGATGTATAGAAGAATTAAAACTTGAAACATTAACTTTAAAAGAAAATCCAAAACCACTTTATCATTCAATAGCAACTTTTGCAAAACGTATGCAAAAAGGTGATATTCAAGAATTAGATGGTGAAAAAATTAGAAAAGAAGCAGAAGAAAAAGTAAAAGAACAATTAAGAGCTAAACCATTTAAGAGATTAATGTTTAATTATACATTAAAACAAGCTCGTTATACAGTTAAAAATCGCGAAAATCTTAGATTTGAACGTACTAGATTATTTGGAAGAGTACGTGAAATATTCTTACGTATTGGCTATATATTAGCTAGTATGAATGTTATTGAAGAAAAACGTGATATCTTCTATTTAGAAGTAAATGAAATTTTATATTATATTGATGGAAAATCAACAACAAATAATTTAAAAGAATTAATTGCTATAAGAAAAGAACAATATAAAAAATATGAAGAAGAACTTCCTGATGAGCGTTTTTATTCTTATGGTGCTGTTAATGTTGGAAATGATTATAAATATACAGATTATTATATTGAAAATGGCAGAATTGTTAGTAATCAAAGAGAAGAAGTAAAACAAAATTCAGATGAAGTTACTTCTTTAAAAGGAATAGGAGCAAGCCCTGGAATAGTAACAGGAAAAGCTAGAGTAATATATAATCCTACAAATGCTAAAATAAAAGAGGGAGAAATACTAGTTGCAGAATTTACTGATCCAGGTTGGATTATGCTATTTCCTTCTAGTAGTGCTATTTTAGTAGAACGTGGAAGTTTATTATCACATTCTGCAATAGTTTCAAGAGAATTAGGAATACCTGCTGTAGTTGGTATTAGCGGATTAATGAATTCTATAAAAACAGGTGATACTGTTAAAATGAATGGTGTAACTGGTGAAGTAGAAATTATCAAAAGAGGTGATAATTCAGAAGAAGAATTATCTGATGAAGATTCTAAAGAAGAGGAAAATGATAAAAAATCAGATAAAAAGGTATCTAATGATTATCCAAAAACAATAAAAGCTTTGGTAGATTATATTGAAAAATTTGATGGAAATTTATATGAAAATATATCTTATAAAAAAGCAGTTTCAATAATTAAAAACTTAGCAAAACTTTATAGTGAAAAATACTCTATGGTTCACAAAATAGGTTTAATTACAACTAATAATAAGATTTATGAATTAAGCTTTTTAGCAGTAATGTATGCTGGATTTACTGCTTGCCCAATTGAAAATAAAACTTTAAAAGAAAAGTATAAAATTGATTCAGTAGTTAATTCTAATACACAAGAAGAATTATTTAATAGAGCAAATGCTAGCAATAATAAAAAATATAATTTTAAAACTATTGATGAAAATGATGTAGCTGTGATGTTTACTACTTCTGGAACGACAGCTTTAAGTAAAGGAATAGAACTAACACATAAAAATATTTTATCTAATACATATTACTCAAGTAGATTATTAGAATTAAAAGATGATGATATTGTTGGATCAGTTTTACCAGAGTATCATGTATTAGAAGGATTGTTTAGTTTATTAAATAGTGTTTATGCTGGCAGTAAACGTATTCATATCAATGGTGTGGAAAATATAATTAATAGTATTAACAAAAATCATATTACTTTTATGTGTGGAACACCAAGTGTATATAAATATTTAGAACATGAAATAGATAAATTAGTAGATAAGCCAACATTCTTTTCAGCAGGAAGCAAATTATCAGTTGATTTACAAGAAAGCTATTTAAGCAAAGGTTTTACTCTAATACAAGGCTATGGATTAACTGAGACAAGTTCTGCAGTTTCTATAGATAGTAAAAAGACTTTGAAAGTTGGAAGTGCAGGAAAGATTTTAGAAAACGTTGAAGTAAAACTTGACAATAAAGATGAAAAAGGTATGGGAGAAATATGTATTAAATCAGAAAACGTATTTAATGGAGCAGATGAGTGGTTTAATACAGGTGATTTAGGAAAAATACGTGAAGGCTATTTATTTATCTTAGGTAGAAAAAAAGATGTAATTGTATTACAAAGTGGAAAGAAAGTTTTCCCACAAGAAATAGAAGAAATAATAAATAATATAAATGGTGTTAAAGAAAGCTTAGTCTATGGTGATGAGCTTAATAGTGGAAAAATAATATTAAGTGCTAAAATAGTTACAGATGATAATAGTAAAGAGTATGTAGAAAATCAATTTGATATCGTTAATTCAGAATTGGAAACATATAAACAGATTAATAATGTTTATTTTGTAGATAGTTTAGAAAAAGATGAACTAGGAAAAATAAAAAGAAATTATAAAATAGAAGAAGATGTAGAAGAAGATAATACTGATAATGATATCGAACAAGAAGAAAAGGATAATGATGAACAAAGTCAAAATGATAATCAAGAATTAGAACAAGAAGAAAAAATAGAAACTGAAAATAAAGAAGAAATTAAAGAATTATCATTAGATGAAAAAGAGCAAATATTAAAAGCAATTATTGCTGAGCAAATGGGAATTGGTATTGGAAAAATTGATGACGAAAGTGATTTAAGATTTGATTTAGGATGCGATTCACTTGATAAAGCAGAAATAATTGCAAAATATGAAGCAAAAACAAAGATGGAAATCTTAAAAGAAGATTATCCAAAAATCAATAAAGTTAAAGATATAGTTGAGTATTAATAGGTACTTTTAACTAAATAAAAAATCAATGGTTTTATTGTAAAAACCATTGATTTTTTTGATATGTATATATATAATTTATATTGTGTGGAAGAATGTTTTTTACACATTATATAGTCTATAATTTTAAACATAAATGCAAAAGAAAAAACTTTTGCACATACTTTAGACAAATTTAATTTAGGAGGAAGGATATGAGCAATTTGATTGAAATTCGTTGGCATGGTAGAGGCGGTCAAGGTGCAAAAACAGCATCATTGCTTTTAGCCGATGCAGCATTCAATACGGGTAAATATATTCAAGGTTTCCCTGAATATGGACCAGAGCGTATGGGTGCACCAATCACAGCTTACAACCGTATTAGTGATGAACCAATCACAATACATAGCAACATTTATGAGCCTGATTATGTAGTTGTTGTTGATGATACATTATTAGACGTTGTAGATGTAACAGCTGGTTTAAAACCAGAAGGAGCAATAGTAATTAACACTACAAAAGGAGCAGACGAAATATTGCCAAAATTAAAAGGATATAGTGGAGCAGTTTATACAATAGATGCTCGTACTATTAGTGTAGAAGCATTAGGAAAGTATTTTCCAAATACACCAATGCTTGCAAGTATTGTAAAGGTTACAGGAATTATGTCTGATGAAGATTTCTTGAATGATATGGTAGGAAGCTTCCAACATAAATTTGCTAAAAAACCAGAAGTTATCGAAGGTAACATGAATGCAATTAAACGTAGTTTAAATGAAGTTAAGAAAATAAATTAGGAGGTTATTAGAATGACAAGTGATGAATTAAACCCAAAAACAGGTTATAAAGATTTAACAATCGCTGGTAACATTTATACTGCAGGTAATGCAAAAGAATTCAAAACAGGCGACTGGCGTTCTAATAAACCTGTATGGAATAAAGAACTTTGTAAACAATGTGGATTATGTTTCCCTGTTTGCCCAGAAGATAGTATTCCAGTTAATAAAGAATTATGTAGAGAAGATTTTAACTATTTCTCTTGCAAAGGATGTGGCGTATGTGCAAAAGTATGCCCATTTAAAGCAATAGATATGGTTGAGGAAAAGGGGGAATAAGCTATGTCTATTAGAGAAAGATTAAGTGGAAATGAAGCTGCAGCAACAGCCATGAAACAAATAAATCCTGATGTAGTAGCAGCATTCCCAATCACACCAAGTACAGAAATACCACAATATTTTTCAAGTTTTGTAGATAATGGCCAAGTAGATACTGTATTTGTTCCAGTAGAAAGTGAACATTCAGCAATGAGTGCTTGTATTGGTGCAGAAGCAGCAGGTGCTCGTGCTATGACAGCAACTAGTGCAAATGGTTTAAGCTTAATGTGGGAAATGGTATATATTGCAAGTTCATTAAGACTTCCAATAGTAATGAGCTTAGTAAATAGAGCAGTTAGTGGTCCATTAAACATTCACTGTGATCACTCAGATGCAATGGGTGCAAGAGATTCAGGATGGATTCAATTATTCTCAGAAACAAATCAAGAAGCATATGATAACTTAGGTAGGGCTCATAGAATAGCAGAACATAAAGATGTATTATTACCTTTAATGGTTTGCCAAGAGGGATTTATAAC